>Ga0265298_10000653_pt1 | contig 50636 bp, 35 predicted proteins | sample AusTroGonzalo_MG_3_FD_193486 | JGI IMG/M metagenome (GOLD analysis project Ga0265298, IMG submission 193486) | Bovine rumen microbial communities from tropical cattle in Woodstock, Queensland, Australia - Gonzalo_01 | ecosystem: Host-associated > Mammals > Digestive system > Stomach > Rumen ...
GCTTCTTAGGCGTGGTCGTGTACACACGGACACAGACACCGCGCCGCTGAGGGCAAGCATCCAGCGCGCGAGATTTGCTCTTTTCGACGATAACCTCGCGTCCTTTGCGAACTAATTGTTGAATTGTTGGCATAAATAGTTGTAAATCTATTATTTATGTTTGCTAGTCCCGCTTTTTGCGGGGTTGCAAAGATAGGACAAAAAATCCTAACCGCCAACAAGTTTTGAACAAAAATCACTGAATCGTGAAAGAAACCGTACCGCAAGCCGGTTTCCCGTCGCGGGTCATCCCTTCCGCCCACACGTCGAACGAGCCCTTGTAATCGGGCAGCTTGCACCGGATGGTCATCGATTCCCCCGCCCCCAGTTCCAGCAGCGGATGCCAGTAGATGGTCTGCCGATAGTCGGGATACCCGCCTCCGGCTTCCACCATTTCACAAGTATAGGCCATGGGGTAGCTTTCTCCCTGCCAGTTGACGATACGGGCATTGTTGTCGAAGGTGAAGGAAGGAAGGTTCCGTTTATAGGTGATAAAGTTGACCACGCCGGCGAAGACGCGGCTGCCGATGAAGTGGGTGTGCGGATAAATGTTGACCGATTCCACCAGCAGCGGGTCGTACTGCATGATCTTCTCCTGGTCGAAGACGGGGACGCCGTCGAGCAGCATCAGCGTCTTTTCGCTCGAGAAGGTCTGGCCCGAATAATCCTCCTGCAGGAGAACCCGGATGTCGCGATGGCCGTCCGCATCATGGCGGGCACGGATCTCGGGCATGAACTCGATGAAGTCTTCAGCCATCGTCGGGAAGCGGGTATAGTCGTCCAGGACATAGCGGATCACTACGTCATCGTCGAAAAGGCCATTCTCACGGACAGGCAGGAATTCATACATCGTATCGGCGGTGAACCGGCGTTCGACCTGCATGCCGACGCTGCGGGCCTTGAGCGCCTCTTCCAATACCGGAGAAATCACCAGCGGCGCAGGAGCCGGCACCTGGGCATTGACGAAAGGCGACGCCAGCTCGATGTGGCAGTTCAGGCTGGGATCGATACCCTCGATCTCGCAGACACAGTCTTTGTCACCATAGATGTTGCCTGTATAGAAAACGACGGATCCGTCTTCACGGATCGGAGCGGCATAGACGTCCGACTTGTCGGTAGGTGTCGAGATGAAGGCGAACTTGCCGATCAGGTTGGGAATCATCGCTTCGCTGAAACCCGTCACCTTTCCGTGGATGACCTCGCCTTCAAATTCGGGGGCCAGTTCGTTGCGGAACGCACGTGGTCCCAACCGGCCGCTTTCCGACAGGAAGTCGCCGATACCGGGATTCCCGTTGGACAGGAACCCGTCATCATGGGCCACCGAAAGGCTGAAGGTCGCAGGCTGGTCGCCGCGATTGACAACCGTCAGCTCACCGTTCTGCCAGGAAACATCCAGGGAAGCCCCGCCAGCGTTGGTCAAGGCACTGTTCCCGGCCAGGGACCGCCGCTCCCGCAGGCCCTCATACACCGCCGGTTCCACCACTTCCACGCCTGCTTCCACCCGGTCGTTGGCGAACACGTTGAACACCGAAATCGTTTTCGACGCGATGCCGGAGAAATCGTAATCCACTTCGTCCCGGTTCTGCACCGTATAGACGACCAGCCGGTAGTTGCCGGTCGGCAGCGTGCCGGGCAACTGAAGACGACCGGCGCCCCTGCCATTCTCCAGCGCCACCTTCGAAGTGGCCGCCATCCCCGCAGCAGAATGAAGTTCCACATAGGCGACACTGCTCACCGGAGAGAAGGTTCCCCGCGACGCATCGATGCAGAAAGCCGAGTACCACACCGGCTCACCGGCCACATAGACATCTCTGTCGGTGGAAAGCCAGGTCCGCTCCACCACCCGCTCCTGGGCAAAGAGCCCCGCACCGGCGCAAAGCAGCGCCATCCAGGCGATATATATCTTTTTCATACGCTAAAGGTCCTGATTAATCCAATAAGAAGGTCTCTCTTTATTCCCGCCCAGCTTGCGGCAATCCACGCAACGCGCCGGCTGCCACTCATAAAGGCCTGTTTCCAAGCCGGTTTTCTCGTCGAGCTGGGGAACCGTCACCAGATATCCGTTCTTGTATGTCTTCGACCAGTCTCTCCGGATGGGAATCAACGGATCGAACCCTTCGATCCGCAGACGGGAGAAGTGGGTCTCACTGTTCAAGATGAATATCCGTTTCCGGGACACGGTCGTCACATTGACGAAACCGATCAGCACGTCGGTCGAATCATTCACGTTGACGATATTCCCGCGCATCTCGGAAGGCTCGGGAGAGAAGAGGCCGCCCACATCGGTGGTGTTGCGGCTGACATTCTGCATGTAGCGGTATCCTTCCGGCGACAGGCGGGACTGCTCGATCTCCACAGAATAGATATACGATACTTTCCTTTCATGGTCACCCAGCGAATAGAGCTGGTGGTTGACAATCTTGTCTTCCACCAGGTCGAGCGTCGAGCCCACCATGATTTCGCTGCGCAGGTCGGAATCCCAGCAATAATAGGTGTTTTCTCCGTTTTCATACGGATACACCTCTCCTGCCACAAAGGAACCGTCGGGGAGCCGGTGCTCGGGTTCATAGTAGTGCGTGGCATAGTAATCCGTATGGTATTCCCAGGTTTCGGAGGCTTTCCAGTGATAGTAACCCTTCTCTCCGTCGGAATGGGTCGAGACCCGGATGTCCATCTGGCTGCCGTCTATCTGATAGGTGACACTGTCGATGGCCGGCGCCACTTGCACCGGCTGGAAGGGCGTCGCATAGTGTGCCGTGCCGCCGGTGGGCAGGGATACATCCAGCAAGAGCCGGTAGCTCCGGGAAAGGTCGGCATCCGTCAGGTCGACGGTGCTGGTTCCGCTGCCATAGGTCTTGCCGTTGTCCGTCTCGACGCGGGCCGATACCGGGTAGCCGGTCGTCGTCATGACCGCATCGTCGTCGAGGGTGGTGGAGGGAAATACGCGGAATTCGCAGACTTCTCCGATGATGACATCACCTTCCACGACCAGAAAGCCGGATACCCCCTGGTAATCGGGAGTATAGTCATAGATGCAGGAGGAAAGCGCCGCCAGCAGCAACAATCCGGGGATCAGGTGCTTCTTCATCAGAATTTCAGATTGAAGTTAATATAAGGAATCTGGGTCGCGAAAACGCTCAGCATGTGGCCCTTGACCGTAGACCCTTCCGCGGTGTAGAACACGGAGTACGGGTTCTTGCGGCCGGTTACGTTGTAACAGCCAAAGGTGAAGGACATGTGCGTCAGCTTCTTCAGGTAATGACCGGGCTCCACGATCAGCGCCAGGTCGAGGCGGAAGTAATCGGGGATGCGGTAACTGTTCCTGTCGGAATAGATCAGGTGCGTGCCGCCGGCATAATTGTAGCGGCTGACCGGAATGGTCACGGGACGGCCGGTGGAGTAATCGAGGTTGAGCGAAAGGCTGTATCGGTGGGTGAACTTGTAGTTGGCCACCACCTTGATATCGTGCGGCTTGTCGTAGGCTGCACTGTACCAGCGCCCGCCGTTGATGGTTTCCAGGCCCCGGTCTTCCATCTCGCGGAGCTGTGAGCGGGACCAGGTGTAGGACACCCAGCCGTTGAGCTTGCCCAGGCTCTTCTTGACCATCACCTCCACGCCATAAGCCCGGTTCTCGGTCTCCACGAGTTCGTCGGCCAGGTTTTCGTTCATCACCAGGATGGCGCCGCTCTTGTAGTCGATGTAGTGCTTCACCCGCTTGTAGTAGCCTTCCAGCGAGAGGTCCACGGTGTTGTTCCACAGGGTCCGGTAGAATCCCGCGGCAGCCTGCCAGCCCGTCTGGGGCCGGATCTTGCTGCTGCTCAGGCGCCAGCTGTCCGTCGGGGAGACGTTGATGCTGTTGGAAATCATGTGGATGTACTGGCGCATCGTGTTGAAGCCCGCCTTCACGGAAGTCACGTCATTGAAAGAGTATTTTCCGGAAAGCCGGAATTCAGGGCCGCCGTAATGGCTCTTGTCGTCCCAGCGGAAGAACTGCGACCAGCGCACGCCCATGTCGAAAGACAGGGCATCCGTGATCTTCCAGGTATCGCTCACATACAGCGCACCTTCCAGCGCCCGCTCCTTCAACAGGTCGCGCGCCTGGACCAGCGATGAGTCGCCCGAAGGATGGTAGGATCCGGGGTTCAGGTCGTACAGTGTGGCGTTGAGGCCGTATTCGAGCGTGTGTGCGTCGGAAAGTGTCGACTTGAAGTGGAGCTTGGCAAAGCCCTGGTCCACGGCGTTCGAGAGCTTATAGGCCGCGTACGGGTCGAAACGCTCTTCGATGCTGTAGTGGTAACTGTCATAGCCCACGGTGAGCGTCATCTCATGGTTCTCGTGGAAAATGCTGTGCCAGCGAAGCGACCCGTTGATGTTGCGATAGCGGTAGATCGTATCCTGGCTGAAGCTGAACTTGTCGCGAGACCAGTATCCATAGGCATGGATGGAATTGCGGTCGTTGAATTTATGGTTCAGCCCGAGATTGACATCCTGGAAAGAGGCCCGGCCGCCACTGTAGCTGCTGTTGGCCGGCAGGAGCCGCAGGATCCAGTTGGAATAGGTAGTGCGGGCGCCCAGGATGAAGGTCGTCTTGTCCTTGACCAGGGGCCCTTCCAGATGGAGGCGGCTGGTCAGGAGGCCGATGCCGAGCGACCCCTGCACCTTCTTGCTGTTGCCGTCGCGGCTGCGGACTTCCAGCACGGAAGAGATGCGGCCGCCATAGGACGCGGGGATCGAGCTCTTATAGAGTTCCACGTCGCTGATGATGTCGGTATTGAACGACGAGAGGATGCCGAACATGTGGTTCGGGTTGTAGATGGTCCCGCCGTTGAAGAGGATCAGGTTCTGGTCGGTGGAACCGCCGCGGACGTTGAAACCGCTGGATGCCTCGCCCACCGACTTGACGCCCGGCAAGGTCATCACCACCTTCAGGGCGTCGGCCTCGCCGAAGACCACCGGTACGTTCTTGATCATGTTGACACGCACTTTCTCAATACCCATCTGGGGCGTCCTGTGCTGCGACATGCTTTCCGAAGTAATGACGGCGCCGGTCAGCGAGAAGACCTTTTCCTTCATCACGACGTCGAGGCCGCCGTCGTCATAGACCATCAGGTCGAGCTTCATGTCTTCCAGCGAATAGCCGCTGAAACCCAGCTTGTTCTTTCCCAGGGGAAGAGTCAGTTTGTAAAAGCCGTACGCGTCGGTCGTCGCATAGCTCTTGCCCGTTTCATCGTAGACCGACACGCCGACGAGCGGCTCTCCCGTAGACACGTCGCGCACATAGCCACGCACGTTGGCCCGCCCGTCCTTGCGCTTGGACTCCGGATCGCCGATCTCATAGACCTTGTTCTGGAAGGTCATCATCACATTCTGCTCGCTGAGATACTGCCGGAGCGCCTCGTCGGTGTCAGACACTTTCTCCCGCTTGTCGAAATAGCCGGACGGAAGGGTCGTAGCCAGGTCCCGCCCGCTGACAATGAAATACTTGCCGTCGTAGCGGGTCACCGAATAGCCACCCGCCTTCAACTCTTCGAGGGCGCGTGCGAGGAACGCTTCACGGGGCACATGGATCGTATAGTTCCGATTGTCGGAAGGGTCTTTCACGAAATAGATGTCAGGGGTGATCTCCCGGCGGATGAAGGCGACAAGTTCGTCGGACTCCACCTTGTACACGCCAAAGCCCCCCTCGGGCTCCTGTGCATAAACCGGCAACAAGCCGCACAGGCAGGCTGTAATCAGCAGAAGGACTATCTTTCTCATCGCGATTCAACGTATTGCATCACCAGGACGCTGAACGGTTCAAACGTGTTCGCCCCGTAGAGGACCTCTTCGTGCGAGGTGGAAATGTACCGGCGGATTTCGCGCTTCTGGGACTTGTAGAGATTCAGGAGCTGGTTCTTTGACCGGATGGGAACGATCTCCCCCGACTCCGATATATGGCAGTAGGCGACGACCTGGATGAACGACTGGTAGACTTTGGTGTTGTAATTGGTGCTGCCGCCCGTCTGCGACTGCCTCGTTCCCTCGAGGTCCTGCACCAACCGCTTGGTGACGCGTTTCAGGAGCTTGGCACGGCCGTCGTAGAGCACCTCCCAGTAGCCGTCGGGGGCTTTTGCTCCATAATAATGACGGAGGTGGAGGAACTGCTTGCCGTCGAACCGGCACGAAGACACACTTTCCCGCGCCAACACTTTTTCACCGACACCCTTGACATTCTTCACCACCAGGTCCTGGCGCGCCGCGTCGATATTCAGGAGGACATTCTCATAATGCCTGCCCTTATAATCCACCGCTCCCTCGTAGAAGCCCGGTTTCTCCCACCAGTAGGTGCCGTTATAGCGGAGCGAGTAGGTAAAAGCCTGGTGCCCCCGATAGAGCAGCGCGGCGCCGCCCGCTTCCCGCATATACGACTGATAGTCATCCTGCGCCGCCGCCGGCACCTGGAAGAAGAAACCCAGGAGCACCGGAAGGAACAACCAGCGCAATATTTTGTCTTTCATGGTTTTTCGAAGTTATTGAGATAAAACTGACAAAAATCCGCCCAATATTAGCAATAAAAAATCGTATATTTGTAAATTATCTGCTAATAACAGCATAATCAAGCAAAAAAACGTCATATGAAAGAGCTTGTCATGGTCGCCTTCGGCGGAAACGCCCTGCTCCGCAGCGGGCAGAAAGGCACCTATCAGGAACAGCTCGCCAATGTCGGGCAGACCTGTGCTCAACTATATAATCTTTTGGAACGCGGATACAACCTGGTCATCGGGCATGGCAACGGCCCGCAGGTGGGCAATGTGATGCTGCAGCATGAGGCCGGACGGAAAGCCTTCGGCGTGCAGGCCATGCCGATGGATTTCTGCGGCGCGGAGACCCAGGGTTCGATCGCCTACCTCATCGAACAGGGCATGAACCGGGTGCTGGTGCAGCATGGCATCCATCGCAGCGTCGTATCGCTCGTCACCCAGGTGGTGGTGGGCAAGGACGACCCCATGTTCCAGAACCCCACCAAACCCGTGGGCCCCTACTACACCCGGGACGAGGCGGAACGCCTCCACGCCGAAACCGGCGCCATCTATCGGGAAGACCCCAAGGGGAACGGCTGGCGCAAGGTGGTAGCCTCACCGAAACCGCTCAAAATCAACAATATCGATATTGTGAAGCAACTGGCTGATGCCGGACACATCGTCATTACGGTGGGCGGCGGCGGCATCCCCGTGGTCGAAGAAGGAGGCCTTCGCACCGGCGTGGAGGCCGTCATCGACAAGGACCTCGCATCGGCGCTCTGCGCCACCCAGATCGGCGCCACCCAGTTCTATATCCTCACCGACGTGCCCAAGGTGTACCTCAACTTCCGCAAGCCGGGCGAACGCGCGCTCGACGTCATCACCATCGCTGAAGCGAAACAATACCTGGCGGAAGGCCATTTCACCGAAGGCTCCATGGCACCCAAGGTGCGCGCCGGCATCCTCTTTGTCGAAAACGGCGGCAAGGAATGCGTCATCACCGAAGCGGGGCAACTCGACAACCCCGCCTGCGGAACCCGTATTGTAAAATAAATCAATAACATACTTATTCATTATGGCTTACAACCTCCGTAACCGGAGCTTTCTGAAGCTCCTCGACTTCACCCCGAAAGAAATCCAGTATCTCCTCGACCTGGCCCGCGACCTGAAGCGCGCCAAATATACCGGCAACGAACAGCCCCGGCTCAAGGGCAAGAACATCGCCCTTATCTTTGAAAAGACCTCCACACGCACGCGCTGTTCCTTTGAGATAGCCGCTTACGACCAGGGAGCACACGTCACCTACCTCGGCCCTACCGGCTCGCAGATCGGCATCAAGGAGTCCATGAAAGACACGGCCCGCGTGCTGGGCCGGATGTTCGACGGCATCGAGTACCGCGGTTTCGCACAGGCGACGGTCGAACAACTCGCCGAGTATTCGGGTGTCCCCGTGTGGAACGGCCTGACCAACGAATTCCATCCCACCCAGATCCTGGCTGACTTCCTGACGATGCAGGAGCACGTGGACAAACCCCTCAACCAGGTGTCCTACGCCTACCTGGGCGATGCGCGCTACAATATGGGGAACTCACTGATGGTGGGTGGCTGCAAGATGGGCATGGACGTGCGTATCGTGGCCCCGAAGAGCCTCTGGCCGAATCCGGAACTCGTGGAGACCTGCCGCAAGATCGCAGCCGAGACCGGTGCGACGCTCACGCTGACGGATGACGTAGACAAGGGGGTCAAGGGCTGCGACTTCCTCTACACCGACATCTGGGTATCGATGGGAGAACCCGACGAAGTCTGGAAAGAGCGCATCCCGATGCTGATGCCTTATCAGGTAAATGCGAAGATGATGGAGCGCACAGGCAACCCGAAATGCAAGTTCATGCACTGTCTGCCGTCCTACCACAACCTCGAGACCCAGGCCGGCCGCGATGTCTACAAGAAATTCGGCCTCGACGGCATCGAAGTCACCGAAGAAGTCTTCGAAAGCGAGAACAGCATCGTCTTCGACGAAGCCGAAAACCGAATGCATACCATCAAGGCCGTGATGGTCGCGACGTTAGGCGACTAAGAAAAAAGCCCGGGCAACCGGGCTTTTCTTTTACATATTCTCAAAAACATCTTTGATGATGCCGATGGCCTCTCGAAGCTGCGCTTCGGTGATGACCAACGGCGGAGCGAAGCGGATGATGTGACGGTGCGTCGGCTTCGCCAGCAAGCCCTTTTCAGCCATCTTCAGGCAAATGTCCCAAGCTTCGATGCCGTTCTGCGGCTCGGTGATCACGGCGTTGAGCAGACCCTTGCCGCGGACTGACTTGAAGAACGGCGAGCGGATCTTGCCGATTTCTTCCCGGAAAACCTTGCCCAGGCGCTCAGCATTCTCCATCAGGTGCTCGTCGCGAATGACTTCGAGGGCGGCGACGGCCACCTTGGCCGCGAGCGGGAAACCGCCGAAGGTCGATCCGTGTTCGCCCGGCTTGATGGTCAGCATGATTTCATCGTCGGCCAGCACGGCGGAGATGGGCAGCACACCGCCGGAGAGAGCCTTGCCAATGGTGATCATGTCGGGACGGACGCCTTCGTGGTCGCAGGCGAACATCTTTCCCGTGCGGGCGATACCCGTCTGCACCTCATCGGCCACGAACAGCACGTTGTGCGCGTGGCAGAGGTCGTAGCATTTCTTGATATACCCCTTGTCCGGCACATAGACGCCGGCTTCGCCCTGAATCGGCTCCACAACCATTGCGCAGACCTTGTCGCCTTTCTCCTCGAGCACCTTGCGGAGCGCTTCGGGATCGTTGTAGGGAATCTGGATGAAGCCCGGGGTGAACGGTCCATAGTTGTAATAGCTATCCGGATCCGTCGACATGGTGACGATGGTGATGGTGCGACCATGGAAGTTTCCGTCGCACACGACGATCAACGCTTCGTTCTCGGGGATGCCCTTCACCACATATCCCCAACGGCGCGCCAGCTTGAGCGCGGTTTCGACGGCCTCTGCACCGGAGTTCATCGGCAGCAGCTTGTCATAGCCGAAGAACTTGGTGGCGAACTCCTCGTACGGACCGAGGCAATCGTTATAGAAAGCCCGCGAGGTAAGGCACAGGGTCTGGGCCTGGTCGCAGAGGGCCTTCACGATCTTCGGATGGCAGTGTCCCTGGTTGACGGCGGAGTAGGCCGACAGGAAATCGAAATAGCGTTTGCCGTCGACATCCCAGACGAAGGGGCCTTTGCCTTTCGCGAGCACGACGGGCAGTGGATGATAGTTATGGGCGCCGTACCGACCTTCCTGATCGATGTACTTCTGCGCGTTGGGGGTGATATTCATGGATGGATTCTTTTAAATTATAATCGCATCCACAAATTTGCGAATTATTTTTCAAGAAAACGAATCTTTCGCCACGAAAATGTCAAGTATACGGAACGGACGACGAGATGGACGAAATAGGAGATATAAAGGGCTTGTGCTCCGTACCGGGGCTCGCACAGATAGAACGCCGCGATGAAGAGGCCGGCCGACCAGATCATGCAGACCATCATCTGCCGGGCGGCCGTGGCGCCGATGAAGATGCCGTCCCAGATGAAAGCCACACAACTCAGCAACGGCATGAGCATCAGCCAGAACAGATAGGGTTCGCTCGCCGCGATAACTTCCGCGTTGTCGGTCAGGATGCTGATGATGGATCGGGGGAACACTGCATAGGCTACCGTGGAGACGACGCCGATGATACCGCCCCAGAAAAAGGTCCACCGGATGGTTTCACGCAGCGAAGCCGGGTTCTTCTCGCCGATAAACCGGCCCGTGAGCGCCTCGCCCGCATAAGCGAAGCCATCCACGAAATAGGAATACAGGAGCAGCAGGTGCATCATCACCGAACTGACCGCCAGCTCCACGTCGCCGAACCGGGCCGCAAAGATGGTGAACCCCTCGTAGACCACCAGCATCAGCAGGGATCGCACGAACAGCTGGCTGTTGACCGAGAAGAAGCGCCGGAAATACTTCCATTTCATGCTGTGAAGGATGGTGGTCTCCCTCATCAGGTCGCGGTAGCGCAACCGCATCAGCAGCACCGCCAGCAGCAGGCCCGTCCACTGCGCAACCAGCGTACCGACGGCCACACCGTTGATTCCCAGCGGCGTATAGAAGGAAAGCAACCAACTGGCCAGCATATTGACGATATTGACCCACAAATCCGTAATCATCGGGAACAAGGTGTTCTGCATGCCGATGAACCAGCCTTTGAAGACAAACAGCGACAGCGTGGCCGGCGCCGCCCAGACGCGGATGAAGAAATAGTTGCGGGCCACTTGTTCCACTTCCGGCGAACTTTTGACGAGCAAGAGCATCACCTCTGCGAATACCCACTGGATCGCCAGCACGATCATCGAGACGACCATCGCCGTAGCGATGCCTTGCGAGAAGATGCCGGACATCGCCTTGCGGTCGCCGCGTCCATACGCCTGCGCCGTCATGCCGCCCGTCCCCACGCGCAGGAAACCCATGTTCCAGTACAGCAGGTCGAAAAGCATGGTGCCGACGGCAATGCCTCCGATCAGCGTGGCGTCGCCCAGATGGCCGGCAATCGCCGTATCCACGATGCCCACCAGCGGCACGGTGATATTGGCCAGGATGCTCGGTACGGCAAGCCGCACCACTTCACGGTTGATGGGATTGCGCAGGGCCATCAGCGGTACTTCCTTTCCTCTTCAAGCATGCCGAGATAGGAACTGTAACGCTCGGGCGCGATGGTACCTGCTTCCAGCGCCGCCTTCACGGCGCAACCCGGTTCATGCGTATGGGTGCAGGGTTTGAAGCGGCAATCGTCCGTCACGCGCAGCATCTCGGGAAAATAGGTGCTGAGCTCTTCCGGCTCGATGTCCACCAGCCCGAAGCCGCGGATGCCCGGCGTGTCGATGACGAACCCGCCGCCCGTCAGGGGATGCATCTCATAGAAGGTAGTTGTATGTTTACCCTGAAGGTGGCTCAGGGAGATTTCGCCGATCTTCGGGTCGAGGGTCGGATCGAGGGCCTTCAGGAGAGACGATTTGCCAACGCCCGAAGCGCCGGAAAAAAGCGTCAGGCCCTCGCGGCAAAGTGCCCGCACCTGTGCCAGGCCCGTCCCCTCGCGCGCTGAAATCTCCAGCACCTCGTATCCGGCGTTGCGGTAAAGGGCTTTGAAGTCGGCGAGTTGCTCCTGCAGCACCGGCTCCGTGTAGAGATCCACCTTGTTGACCAGGATCACCGGCCGGATGCCATACGCTTCGCAGGTCACCAGGAAACGGTCGACGAAAGCCAGTTTGGTTTCGGGCAGGATGATGGTCACCAGCAGGAATACCCGGTCGAGGTTGGCTGCGATGATGTGGCTCTCGCGGCTGAGATTGGTGGAACGGCGGATGATGTAGTTCTTGCGGGGCAGGATCTTCGTGATGGTCTCGCCCTCGAATTCCACGCGGTCGCCCACCGCGACGGGATTGGTGGTCTTCGTACCGGAGAGCCGCAACTTTCCCCGGATCACCGCCGGGAACGGCGCCCATTCCGGCAGCACGGACAGCAGATAATGGCTCCCCGTATGCTTCACAACCGTTGCAATCCCCTTTTCCATAGCCGCAAAGTTAGTAAAATTCCATTCGCTACGCGAGGACTGCGTGGAGGACATCGAGGGACTTGGCGTCGATGGAGGCACCGAGGTGGTGGGAGAGATATTGCAGCATGCGGCGCGAGAAGGCCTGCCGGCGGTCGGCCGAGAGCGGGATGGCCATGACTTCGGTGTAGGAGGCCCGGAGCACGCGTCGGAGCAGGTCGGTATCGGCGGGCGTGAAGATGCCCTGCGGCTCTACGGGGTCACCCGGCATGAAACCCAGCTGCACGGCATAGCTCACCAGGAACCATAGCGGGAAATTGGCGACGCTGCCCGCTTCCGCATCCAATGTGCAGACCGTATCGCAGAGCCAGTCGAAGAAGCGGGGATCGGCCAGTTCACTGGTGAAGCTGCGGTAGAGCACTTCACTGATGAACATGGCGATGGAGCCTTTCACAAGGTCGCCCCGGATGCCGTGGAGCGGCGCGACAGGCGTCCATTCGCGCAGATAGGCCAGCGAGCCTTTCGGGCTGTCCTGGCCCACCACGTCCAGCAGGCTGAGGCTGAAGAAGGCCGCCAGTGCGCTGCGATTCTTCTTCAGGCCGCGCACCAGGAAGCTGCGCCGCCCGCTGAGCGAGTCGATGGCGTGCAGCACGACGCTCGATTCGGCGTACTTCGTCAGATGGAGGACGACGATCCGGGATTTTCCTGCAGATGGCATTGCAGCAGCCGCATAGCCTTTCCGCGGTGGGAAAGCACGTTTTTTTCTTCTATGGAAATCTCAGCGATGGTCACGTCGAGTCCTTCTGGAACAAAAATTGAATCATATCCGAACCCTTGGACGCCCGCGCTCTCCTGAAGGGCGATGTGTCCCTCGCAAGTTCCTTCAAATACATGGAGCGCGCCGCCCTGGACCAGTGTCACCACGCACCGGAACCGGGCGGTCCGCTGCGCGAACGGAATCCCCTCGAGTTCTTCGAGCAACCGGCGGCGGTTCGCGGCAGGGTCCTTACCTTCCCCGGCATAGCGTGCCGAATACACGCCCGGCGCACCACCCAGCGCATCGACCTCCAGCCCCGTGTCGTCGGCAAAGCAGTCAGTCTGGAAAAGGTTCCAGACGGCACAGGCTTTCTGGATGGAATTGTCCCGGAGGGTGTCGTGGGTTTCGGGAAGGTCGCCGGGGAATCCGAGCGATGCCGGTGTAACCACCTGGAAGGAAGGTCCCAGGATCTCCTGGGCTTCTTCCTGCTTATGCGGATTGTTGGTCGCGAAGATGAGCTTCATCGAGAGGGTTCTTTAGAAAACCAAAGATACGGATAAAATTGCTATTTTTGTAAGTTATATCAACGCAGAGATGAAAAGAATGATGAAAGGGACGGCACTCGCCGTCGTGCTGCTGCTCACCGCGGCGACACCGCAAGGGAAGGCCCAGAGCCAGCATTTCAAGCTGGGCCAGAGTCTGGAAATCGAATATGCGGCGCTGCAGGAACTGGCACAGGCTTATGTCGATACCATCAACTTCGACAAGATGATCCTCACGGGCCTGCGGGCCATGCTTGCCACGCTCGATCCCTATACGGTCTATATTTCCGAGGAAGAAGGGGAAGATTTTGAATTGATGACCACCGGCAACTACGGCGGCGTGGGTTCGCTCATCCGCAAGATGCCCGGCGAAGGCGTCCGCATCATCGAACCCTACGAGAACTCTCCCGCCACCAAGTCCGGCCTGCAACCGGGCGACGTGATCCTCGAGATCGACGGTATTCCGGTCTACGACGAAACCTCTGAACAGAGTTCGAGCCGCATGAAAGGACAACCGGGTACCGACGTGCGCTTCAAGGTGGTCAAGGGCCGCACAAAAGACACGGTCGACATCGTGGTGACGCGCGAGCGGATCCACGTGTCGGACATCGCCTACGCCGGCATCTACCGCGACGACATCGGTTACATCCGGCTGACCGGCTTCACGGCCAATGTGGCGGAGGAATTCAAGGACAACGTGCGTCGTCTCCAGGAAGCCGGCGCAAAACGGCTGGTCATCGACCTGCGCGACAATGGCGGCGGCGTGATGGACGAAGCCATCAACCTCGTCTCGCTGTTCGTGCCCAGGGGCACGCTGGTAGTATCGTCGAAAGGCCGCGTGGAAGAGATGAACCGCGAATACCGCACCACCGACGCCCCGCTCGACACGCTGATGCCGCTGCTGGTCATGGTCAACGGCGGTTCCGCCTCTGCTTCGGAGATTACGGCAGGTGCCCTGCAGGACCTTCACCGCGCCACTATCGCGGGCGAGCGCTCTTTTGGCAAAGGCCTCATCCAGTCGGTCCGCCCCATGCCATACAGCACCCAGATGAAACTTACCACCGGCAAGTATTACACGCCGAGCGGACGCTGCGTACAGGCCATCGACTACAGCAACCGCCACGAGGACGGTTCGCTCGATAAGGACGCCAACGGCGGCATCGCTCCTGATATCTTCGTGAAAGGGGACCTGCTGAGCCGGCCCGCCGCATCGCTCGTGTACTACGACATCATCGGCTCCTATGCCATCGAATACTTCCTCTCCCACGAGAGCATCGACCGCGATTTCCACCTCACCGATGCCGAATACGAAGACTTCGTGCGCTATGCGGCGGCCCAGGATTTCGACGCCCGCACGGCTGCCCAGACCGCGCTCGACCAGCTGATCAAGGCGGCGCAGGCCGAAGACCTCTACGACCTCTACAAGGATGAGATCAAGGCCCTGCAGGAAAAGGTGAACATGGACAAGGAAACGGTCCTGCGTGCCAAGAAAGAGGAAATCCTGCCGATGGTCGAGCAGGAGATCGTAACCTGCTACTATTTCAACCGCGCCAGCGTGCCCGTCAGCCTCCGCTACGACGAGCAGCTCCGGGAAGCGGTAGAGAAATGGCTATCGGAATAGGTAAACCTTGTCGCCGCGCCGGACTTTTTCCGGGACGGGAATGGAGCAGAGGTCGCCTTTGGCGGCCTCTTCCAGTATGTGGCTGTCGTCGAGCCGGATCTCGCTCGGAACGACCTCGATCACACCGGTCGTCGAGCCGCAGATGAGCAGTGGGTCACCCACGCGGAAAGAACCCGTTTCCATCTGGATCTCCGCCACGCCGAGGCGGGCGTAATAATCCGTCACGCGGCCCAGATAGACTTTCGTGCGCGTCGCCTGGTTGCCGTACACATGGCTCCATTCGCCCAACCGCGCCCCCTGGTAATAACCGTCCCAGAATCCGCGGTTGAACACCGTGGAGAGCCGGTCCTTGAGGGTCGCACCCATCTCCGGCGTAAAGGTGCCCGCCGCGACGGCATCCGCCGCCTCGCGGTACGCCGATGTGACCGTGCGGACATATTCCCCGCTGCGCGCCCGGCCTTCGATCTTGAAGACCGTCACGCCCGCTTCCGCCATTTTGTCGAGGAACTCGATGGTACACAAGTCTTTGGGCGACATGATGTACTGGTTGTCGATCTGCAGCTGCCGACCCGAATCCAGGTCAGTCACTGCATAGCCCCGCCGGCACACCTGATAGCACTCGCCGCGGTTGGCAGAAGCCGCATGTTCGTGGAGTGACAGGTAGCACTTGCCAGAAATGGCCATGCAGAGGGCCCCGTGGCAAAACATCTCGATCCGCACCGGGCAGCCCGAAGGCCCGCAGATGCCTTCCCGCACGATGGCCTCAGAGATGGCGCGCACCTGTTCGAGCCGCAGCTCGCGCGCCAGCACGATGACATCCGAGAACTGGCTGTAGAAGCGCAGGCTCTCAATATTGGAAATGCTCAGCTGGGTGGAGATGTGTACCTCCAATCCCCGCTCGCGCGCCGCCGCGATGGCGGCCATGTCCGAAGCGATGACGGCGCTGACACCGGCTTCCCGCGCCGCGTCCAGAACGTCCCGCATAGGAGCAAGGTCTTCGTCAAAAAGGGTGATATTGAGCGTGAGGTAGCTGCGTACGCCATGGGCGCGACAGATGTCGCATACCTCCCGCAGGTCTTCCGGCGCAAAATTGTTGGCGGAATGGGACCGCATGTTGAGCCGACCGATGCCGAAGTACACGGAGTCGGCTCCGCCCTGGATGGCAGCTTGCAGGCACTCGAAATTGCCTGCGGGAGCCATGATCTCGAGCTTATTTTTCACGGTGGATGAGCTCTTCGGCGAACTGTTCCAGGTTGCGGGTCTGCCAACGGGCGAAACCGGCCTGTGAAAGCGATTCCAACGCTTTCTGGTGCCAGGCCAGGATGGCCGCTTCCGCCGCTTCCTTCACACCCATCTCTTCATAGAACATCTTGACGGCATCCACCTTGAACGCACGTTCCTCCTCGCCTATCTGCATGAGTTTCTCCAGTTGCAGCTTCTGTTCGCTGCCGGCGCGACGGATGCTTTCCACCAGCAGCCATGTCTTCTTGTTGTTGACGATGTCACCGCCGATTTTTTTGCCGAAGATCTGTTCATTGCCGAAGGTGTCGAGATAGTCGTCCGTGATCTGGAATGCGATACCCAGCTGGTAGCCGAACTTGTAGAGAGCGTCGCACACGCCGATGGAAGCGCCGCTGATCAAGGCGCCCATCTTGGCGGAGCAGGCGAGCAGCACGGCGGTCTTCAGCCCGATCATCGACAGGTAGTCATCCATCGTGATGAAAGACAGTTTCTCGAAATCCATGTCGTACTGCTGCCCCTCGCATACCTGCATAGCCGTCTCGGAAAAGAGGTTCAGCACTTTGGGCAAGATGTCCGGCGGCGCGAAAGACAGGTATTTGTACGCCAGGATCGACATCACGTCACCCGAGAGAATGGCCACTTCCTCGTTCCATTTCTTGTAGACAGTGGGTTGCCCGCGCCGGGTGTCGGAGCGGTCCATGATGTCGTCGTGGATGAGGGTGAATTCATGGAAAACCTCCAGAGCCATGGCCGGGAAGATGATGGAATTGCCCATATCCTCGCTCAGCAGATTGTAGGAAAGCAGGCAGAGCTTGGGACGGATGCGCTTGCCGCCGATCGACATCATGTAGTCGAGGGGTTCATACAGGTTGGCGGGCTCTCGGTTGATATGCTTGAGTTTCGAGCAGTTTACAACGATGCGGTCGATCTCTTCGAGGGTATACATAGTATCGCAAATGTAATTATTTTTCCTTGACGATGATGGCATTCGCGACAGCGCGTTCGCCGCCGGCGTCAAAGCGGCGGTTGTCGCTGGGATGATTTACTACCGCCTCGCGGACGACCATGGCCGTAGACCCACCGCCATCCAGGTTGATCGCATCCGCGCAACCCAGCGCCGCCATTACCTGCTGAAGCTCCCACATCGTCAGGCCGGCCGCCTCCGAACTGCGCCCGTCGGCGACCACCAGCAGCACCGTTCCGTCAGCCCGCCGGCCGACCGCAGTACGCGGGTGCCGCGTTTTATTGAAATTATCAAGCGCCAGCGTCTCGGGGACACCGCCGATCAGCAGCAGCGGCCCCGTAGTCACGACGTCTTCCGCTTCGATGTCCCGTTCCCAACGGGAAAGGATATCTGCTTTAAGCACATACAGCCCTCCCTGGAATGTGGCCACCGCTCCGTTTTGGCGGGTACTGCGACCGCCCCGTGCGTTCTCATAGGAATCAAAGGCGTTCGGCGCCAGCTCATGGTCGTCGACCCGCAGGTAGTTGACCGAACCGTAGGGCGCCCGCATGTTGAAGAAGGAGCCGTTAACGCCTGCGACGGCACCGTAGCGCCCGACCAGTGCCGTTGTTTTCTCCAACGTATGCTCCTGCGCCGGCACGATGTCGAAACGGGCTCCCGGCGCCACTTCCAGCACGCACAGGTACTGGTTTGCATCAAAGAGGTTGCCAGTGAAGGCTGCCTGATGCAATACGATCCCGTCGGCGACGGTCTCGTGACGCCAATCTCCTTTCCAGAGGTCGGCGTCCTGCGCCTGCGCCGGCATGACCATCCATACCAGCACCAGCGCACAAAGCGCACGCCCGACCTTATTCTTCGATAAGTTCATAATCCAATACTTTTTGTTCCAGGTTGGCGCGCAGGACACGGATCTTCACCGGGTCTCCCAGATGGAATACCCGGCCCGATGCCTTACCGCGCGTTTCGTATTTCTCTTCATCGAACTGATACCAGTCCGAACGGATATCCCGCAGCGAAATCATGCCCTCCACCTTCGTCGGATCGATCTCCACATAGATGCCCCACTCCGTCAAGCCGCTCACGTGCCCCTCGAAGGCCCGGCCGATCTTGTCCTGCATGAATTCCACCATCTTGTACTTGATGGAAGCCCGCTCCGCGTCCGTGGCGATCTGCTCCCGGATGGAACTGTGCTCGCAGCAATCCTCGTAGTAAAGCTTGTCCTGCGACGTGGCCCCGTCCTGGTAGAGCGCCAGCAGCCGGTGAGCCATCATGTCGGGATAGCGCCGGATGGGCGAAGTGAAGTGTGTATAATATTGGAAGGCAAGCCCGTAGTGACCGACGTTGTCGGTGGAATAACGGGCCCTGGCCATGCTGCGGAGCGCCAGCATCTGGAGCGCATTCTCCTCCGGTTTCCCCTTGGCCTCCCGCATCAGGGCGTTGAGACTTTCCGCTGCCTGCTTCGGATCGGAAGTATCTCCCATCTTGTGTCCGAAAGTCTTGGCGAAGCTGCGCAGGTTGTCGAGTTTCTCGGGATCGGGATTCTCGTGGATACGGTATACGAACGTGGGGTTCTTGGCCTTGCATTTCTTTGTGACGAACTCCGCCACGCCGCGATTGGCCAGCAGCATGAATTCCTCGATAAGCCAGTTGCTTTCCTTGCTCTCCTTCTGCACCACGTCAAGTGGCTTGCCGTTCTCATCCACGATGACCTTCATTTCAGGCCGCTCGAACGAGATGGCGCCCTTCTCGAACCGTTGCTTGCGCAGGATGGTGGCCAGTGCGTGCAGTTCCTGGATCTCGGCGGCGATCGGACCTTCCTTTGTCTCGATGATCCGCTGCGCCTCTTCGTAGTCGAACCGGTAGTCGGAATTGATGACGGTACGGCCGAACCATTGCGAGATGACCTTGGCCTTGGCATTGAGCTCGAACACGGCGCTGAACGTGAGCTTGTCCTCGTGCGGACGCAGCGAGCAGAGGCGGTTCGAAAGTTTCTCGGGCAGCATGGGGATGGTACGGTCCACCAGGTAGACCGAAGTGCCGCGGGCAAAGGCTTCCTTGTCAATCACGGAGCCCGGCGTCACGTAATGCGTCACGTCGGCGATATGGATACCTACCTCCAGGTTGCCGTTCTCCAGCTTGCGGTAGGACAGCGCGTCGTCAAAATCCTTCGCGTCAGCGGGGTCGATAGTGAAGGTCGTTACGTCGCGGAAATCGCGGCGGCCTGCCAGGTCTTTGGGCGTGATGACGTCCGGAATGGCCTCAGCGGCCTGCTCCACCTCGGGCTCGAACCGGTACGGCAACTGGTACTCAGCCAGGATGGCATGCATTTCCGTGTCGTTCTCGCCCGGCATGCCCAACACGTCGACGATCCGGCCCAGCGGCTCGGGACTGCGTCTGGGCCAGTCTGTGACCAGCACCGCCACCTTCATGCCGTGCTCCGCCTGCAGCCCGCCGATGCATGGCAAGGCCTCAGGCCCCGGTACGTCGATGCGCACGTCGTAAGGCATGTTCCGGCTCTCGACAATGGCCCAGACCTGCCGTCCGCGGACCACCAACACACCGATATGGGGCTTTGTGCTGCGGTGGATGACCTTCACCACCTCGCCCTCCAGTCGCTGGTCTTTCCGCTGCAGGCGCCGCTTCGCCACGGCAATCTTCACGAAGTCGCCGTTGAGTGCGAAATGCAGCTTGCGCATGGGAATGAAAATGTCCTCAGCGCGCCCCTCCACCTTCACGAAACCAAACCCGTCGCGGGAGAGTGAAACCGTCCCCTCGAACTCTTCCACGCTTTTCGACCGTCGCTCGGAAGTACGCACGGGCTCCTGCCCGCCTCGGGCGAGACGCTTCGCCCGTTTGAGCGCGCCCTCTCCTGATTTGTTGGTATTTTTCCTGTTTTTGGTACTTTTCCGATGCGAAGTTGCCATATATTCCTTAATTTTGCGCAATTGAATCGAAATACAAATTTAACAAATATTATTATGCAGAAGCGCGTATTATTGATGATACTCGATGGCTGGGGAGAAGGCCGTCACGACCATTCCAATGCCATCTACACCGCCGGTACTCCTGAAATCGACGCCCTCCGCGCAAAATATCCGTTCTCTCACCTCAATGCCTGCGGCGAAGACGTAGGCCTGCCCGACGGACAGATGGGCAACTCGGAGGTGGGACACCTCAACATCGGCGGCGGCCGCATCGTCTATCAGGACCTGGTGAAGATCAACCGGGCCTGCAAGGCACACGCGCTGCTGGATAACGCAGAAATCCGCCGTTGCTACGAATATGTGGCTTCCTCGGGCAAGAAACTCCACTTCATGGGTCTCTGCTCGCACGGCGGTGTCCACAGCTCCCTCAATCATCTCTATGAATTCCTGGCCGAAGCCGCCCGAATGGAACTGTCGAAAGTCTTCGTGCACTGCCTGATGGACGGTCGCGACACCGACCCGCGCAGCGGCAAGGGTTTCGTCGCCGAACTCGAGCAGAAGATGGGTGAATCCACCGGCAAGATCGCCTCCGTCTGCGGCCGTTTCTACACCATGGACCGCGACAAACGCTGGGAGCGTGTCAAACAGGGATATGACCTCATTGTCAAGGGTATCGGCACACCGGCCACTTCGGCGGTCGACGCCATCCAGGCCTCTTATGACGAAGGTGTCACCGACGAATTCATCAAACCCATCTGCATCGTCGGCGATGACGGCAAGCCCGTCGGTACTATCGAAGAAGGCGATGCCGTGATCTTCTTCAACTTCCGCAACGACCGCGCCCGCGAGATCACCGCAGCCCTTACCCAGACCGATTTCCCGGAGCTGGACATGCACACCATCCCGCTCTACTACTGCTGCCTGACGCCCTACGACGACAAATTCGAAGGCCTCCATATCCTCTTCGACAAGGAGAATGTGCAGGAGACCCTGGGTGAAGTCGTGTCCAACGCCGGCAAGAAACAGCTCCGCATCGCGGAGACCGAGAAATATGCGCACGTCACCTTCTTCTTCAACGGCGGCCGCGAGCTCCCGTACAAGAACGAAGACCGCATCCTCATCAATTCGCCGAAGGTGGCCACGTACGACCTGCAGCCCGAGATGAGCGCCCCCGAAGTGACGAAGGCCCTCGTGGAAGACATCGCCACGCAGAAGCACGACATGATCATCCTCAACTACGCCAACGGCGACATGGTGGGTCACACTGGCAAGTACTGCCCGATCTGCGACGCCGTGCGCTATATTGACAGTGCCGTCGGCCGCGTGGTCCGTACCGCCCGTGAGAACGGTTACACCGTGCTCATCACGGCTGACCATGGCAATGCCGACCATGCCGTCAACGATGACTTCACGGAAAACACCCAGCATTCGCTGAACCAGGTGCAGTTCATCGTCGTCGACGATGACGTGAAAGAGGTGCGCGACGGCCGGCTCGCCGACATCGCCCCGACCATCCTCAAGTTGATGGGCATCCAGCAGCCTGCCGCCATGACAGGCGAAGCCTTGATCTAAGATCTAAAAACTGAGTTTACCCCGGAACAGAGCCTTACTGCAACGGGACGAACCGCAGGATGAACGTATCCTTCTCGACGCCCTTGAACACCTTGATCGGTACCAGGTTGTCGGGAGCAGCCTGCATGGTACGCACAATTGCCTTGTAGGTCTGTGAATACATGTTGTCCAGGATGATGAAGTTCGCCTTTTCCGCGGTGAGTTGCCGCAACATAGCCTCAGGCTCGGCAGCGGATACCATCACGGCGTGGTGGTGCTTGGAGAAGACATAGAACAACTCCGGCTTGCGTGTCGCCACGATGATGTTCTGCGGCATGCTGATGAAATGCTCACAGGCTTTGACATACTGGCACACGGGATGTGCCTCCGGAAAATCCGTATAACTCTTGTAGGAAGCCCACTGCCTGTATTCTTCCTGGTCTTTGTAGTACCGGGGAGCCATGATGCCCACCAGGACCACCAGCAGCAGCACCGGCAGGGCGAATGACACCCAGCGCTTGCGGGACCTGCCGGTTACCAGGCCGACCAGCCGGATGAAGCCCAACACGGCTCCAACAATCAGAATGGGCATCAGCGGCACAAAATACCGGATGCCCGCAAACCACTCCGGATAGAGCATCAGCACGCCGAAGGTAATCACGACATAGCTGATAACCAGCAAGGCGGCGCCTTTCAGGGACAGCAGGCCAAACACGATGAGCGCAATCATCAGTATACCCTCCACCCAGTTCACCGGCTTGATCGAGTTAAAGGCTTCCTGGGCAGTCATCGTGGCATCGTCCGGAGACAGCACGGATTTGGGAATGAAGATGGCACTGAACATCTTCAGGTTCATGCCGATACGGGACGACCAGTCATGGACCGTGGCCATCTGTTGGCTGCCGTTTGGCACCTTGGCCATGAAATTATTGGAATAGGAGCCCTTATAACCCGGCGACACCTGACGATTGCGCAGTTCCCATCCCTCCCGGGCAATCAGGAACGAGGCGAACACGAGCAAACAGACAGCCAGCTGCCCGAGCCACGCCTTCCCCTCTTCCTTCCGGTGGATGAACTTTTTCACGGCGTTGACCCCGAAAGTCAGCAGGACAGCCAGCAGGAGGGTCGTACCGATGGTCCGGACCAGATAGGCATACGCGACCAGCAGGCACAGGCCCACGAGCATCACAATCTGCTTCCAGTCCTTCTGGCGGACCTTCTTCAGGTCAAGGTCCAGGCAGATGGCAACGACCCCCAGCGTGATGCACATGTAAAGCATCTCACTCATCATGACGGTGGCATAGCGCATCACTTCGGGATGAAATGTGGCCAGGATGCACGCGGCAGCGCCCGCATACATCCCCATCTGCCCGCCAGCCTTCCGGGTGATGCGGAACAGCAGGAGCAGGGACGCCAACAGCAGGAGTCCGTTCAGCACCTTCATGACGATGATATTGTCGGGGAACACCATCATGAACAGCGACATGAATGCGGGATAACCCGGTGGAAAATGCACGTGCGGCTGCGGAACCGGCCCGATGTCCGTCACATAGCCTTTGCCCTGCGACAAGGTGTAGGCCAGCATGTAGTAGTAGAGGTTGTCCCCGTTCGTGTCGGGTTTCGGGTCGAACAACTTGCTGTAATTGAAGGCGAAAGACACCACGATCATGCCGACGAGGATCCATCGGACGTTCTTCTGGAAGAATCCCGCCTTCTTGACTTGCGCGGCTTTCTTTCCTTTCGCGCCTTTTCCGTTGGGTTTATTTGGTTTCATGATACTCCTTCTCCGTATTGACCGCCCAGATATTGTCCTTGGTGGTGATGCCCGCCTGGATATTGCGAACGCACTCCATGGCCGACAACATCGAATGGTCCATGTTGTTGTAACGGTGCTGGCCGTTGCGGCCAAGGCAATAGAGATTCTCGATGCCGTCGAGGAAATGCTTCACCGTATCCAGCTCGTAGTAAGAGCCGTAATAGGCCGGATAGGCTTTCTTGATCTTTACGCGGCAAGCGTCCAGCACATTCTCCCGGTCCACGATGTCGATCTTCACCAGTTCGTCGATGGCCATCTGGATGAACGACGCATCGTCCGTCTCCCAGAGCGCATCGCCCTCCGTGCAGAAATATTCCATTCCGATCCACATCGTGTTCTCGTAATCCTTCACCATATAGGGCGACCAGTTGTTGAAGATCTGCAGCCGGCCCACCTTCACATCTCGCTCCTGCACGTAAATCCAGGTGTCCGGAACACGGCCCTGCCACGTCTTGACCTTCGTCTGATTCTTGATTTTCAGTTCTTTCACGCATACGCCCACCGTCACGAAGTCGCGGTAAGGCAGCGTGCCGGCAATGCGTTTCACATCTTCCGGCACCTCGATGCCCGAGAGGGCCGCCACCAGGTCTTTCACAGGCATGGTCGACAACAGGTAGTCGCACGGGACATTCTCCAGCGTGCCGTCCGAACGCCGGCAGTCCACTGACACCACACGACCTTCCGACACGTTCACCTTCACGACCTCCGACTGTTTCTCCAGGCTGCCGCCACGGGCCACGACATCCTGCGCCACGGTCTCCCACAGCTGACCCGGTCCATATTTCGGGTAGATGAACTGCTCGATGAGCGAGGTCTCGACCTTGTCGGCATCGGCCTCCTTGCCTTTGAACGTCTTCTTCAGCATGTCTTTCAGCACCGCCGTCACGGAGAGGCCCTTCACCCGCTGGCTGCCCCAGTCCGCTCCCAGTTTCGAGGGGTGGATGCCCCACACCTTTTCGGTGTAGTCTTCGAAGAACATCTGATAGAGCGGCTTACCGAAACGGTTGATATAGAAGTCCTCCAGCGAATTCTCCGGACGCTTGTGCACCACCGACGCCAGGTAGCCGAAGCCCGCCTTCATCGTGCGGCCAATGCCCATGTTCACGAACGTTCCTTTCGACAGTGAGATGGGATAATCGAAGAACTTGCGCAGGAAGAAGATGCGGCTTACCCGATGCCGGATCAGGATGACACGGTCCTCCTTTTCCGGGTCCGGACCGCCGGCAACGAGCGGCTTGTCGTCCAGGTCCAGCAGGATGTCATCCTTGGAACGCGCACCCTGCACCGGCATCAGCCGGCCCCACCAGTCCATCACCTCCTTGTTCTTCGAGAAGAACCGGTGCCCGCCGATGTCCATCCGGTTGCCCTTGTAGTTCACCGTCTGCGAGATGCCGCCCACCGTATCGGATGCCTCCAGCACCACCGGTTTCACATCCGTCTTGTCCAGCAACTCATACGCTGCCGTCAGCCCCGCCGGCCCTGCGCCGACAATCACAGCTCGTTTCATGCTTCTTTTCGTTCAGATTTGGAAAACAGAATGAACTTCCGTGCGAAAAAATTCCAGAAGAAGACGATGCCTGTCGAAATCAGCTTCGACAGCATATAATGCAGGTGCAGCACCTCGCTGCCCACATACATGATCAGTTCATTCAAGCCCAGGCCCACCACGCCGATGATGGCGAATACGGCAAACTCGGCCCAGCGGTTCTTCATGCGGCTGCTGTCGAACACCCACAGCGTGCTCAGCACATAGTTGACCACCAGGCCCAGCACGAAGGCGATGGCGGCGGACCACAGGTAGTTGAGTCCCGCCAGCTCGGTCAGCGCCCAGAGCGAACCATAGTCCACCAGGAAGGCCAGCCCGCCCACCCATGTGTAGCGGAACAGCTGCAGCAGCGTGCCCGAGGCCTTTCCGGCAAATAGTTTCTGAATCAATTCCTTCATCTTCCTACAGGTTCACCTTGATGACCGCATGGTGGCGGATGTTCTTCTTCTCCAGAAAATCGAAAAGCTCATAGCCCGGAGACAGGGTAAATTTCTTGGAGAAAAGGCTCAGGCGGTCGTCGATGCCGTCGTGCCGGAAAGTCAGGTCGACGTACAGGCGTGCCGTACCCTTGTGCCGCTTGAACTCCTTCATGAGTGCGCTGCGAAGTTCCGGCGTGGATGCTTCCAGCGGCAGTTCGATGTGGAGTTCCTTCACATATTCGTCCTTCGTATTGGAAAGCAATGCCATGCTCAGGATGCGGAGCTCATAGGTATCTTCCCCTTCCGCGTCGTCGCGCTTGCGGTAACGCTGCTTGACCGAGCACTTGAGCAGCAGGGCTTCGTGCGGCCGCATGTATTTCATGAACGTCTCGTAGTCCTTGCTGAAGAGCGAAAAGGTGTGGCTGCCGGAATAGTCTTCCAGGGTGAAACGGCACCACGGTTTGTTGCCGTTCTTGGTATAGCGTACGTCCACCTCCGACACCAGGCCGGCCACATAGTATTCCTTGTTCTGTACCGACTTGTCGGTCTGCATGGTCCGGTCGATCTCGTCGAGCCGGGCGATGTCGACCGTGGTGAACTGCTCGATCTCGTATTTGAACCGGTCGAGCGGATGGGCCGACAGGTACATGCCCACACATTCCTTCTCTTTTTTGAGAAGCTCCATCTCGTTGTACTCCGTCTGCGGCGGAATGCCCGGCCGGACGGGTTTCAGTTCGGCCATGTCGCCGAACAGGCTCATCCCGGCCGACATCGTGTCGTTCTGGAATTTGGATGCATAGCGCAAGAGCGCGTCGATATAGTTCTCGTCCTTCCCCGTCTCGAAGAAATACTGTGACCGGGAAATTTCCTTGAAACCGTCGAACGCACCCGCGTAGATGAGGCATTCCAGCACCTTGCGGTTGATGAAGCCCACCGGCATCCGCTCCAGGAAGTCGAAGATGCTGGTGAAGGGGCCGCCCTTCTGCCGTTCGTCGATCACCGCGTCAATGACGTTGGAACCCACGCCCTTGATACCGCCCATGCCGAACCGGATATGGCCCTTCTTGTTGACCGTGAACTCCGTGGCGCTCTCGTTGATATCGGGGCCCAGTACCTGGATCTGCCAGCGACGGCAGTCGTCCATTATCTTGGTGATCTCCTCCATGTCGTTGAGATTGCATGAGAGGTTGGCAGCGAAGAATTCGGCAGGATAATGGGCTTTCAGGTAGGCCGTCTGGAAACTGACCCAGGCATAGCACGTGGCGTGCGACTTGTTGAACGCATATTCCGCGAAAGCGCGCCAATCCTGCCAGATCTTCTTGAGCATCTCTTCCGGATGCCCGTTCTTGAGGCCGCCCTCCATGAACTTCACGTTCAGCTCCTCCATCTCCTTGATCTTCTTCTTGCCCATGGCCTTGCGCAGCTTGTCGGCCTGGCCCTTGGTGAAGCCGGCCAGTTTCTGCGACAACAGCATCACCTGCTCCTGGTAAACCGTTACACCGTAGGTGTCCTGCAGGTATTCCTCCATCTCGGGGAGGTCGTAGGTGATGGGCTTGAGGCCCTGCTTGCGGTCTACGAAGTCGGGAATGTAGTCCATCGGGCCCGGCCGGTAGAGGGCGTTCATAGCGATCAGGTCCTCGAAACGCTCGGGATGGAGCTTCTGCAGCCATTCCTTCATGCCGGGCGACTCGAACTGGAAGATGGAAGTGGTGTCGCCGCGGCCGTACAGCTCATACGTCAGTTTGTCGTCGATGGGGATGGCCTCGATGTCGATGTCCACGCCATGCCCCTGCCTGATCAGGTCGAGGGTCTTGTGGATGATCGACAAGGTGTTGAGGCCCAGGAAGTCCATCTTCAGCAGGCCGCATTCTTCAATATAGTGGCCATCGTACTGCGAGGTCCATACGTCCTCGCCCGTATCCTTGTCTTTCGACAGGCAGATGGGGATGTAGTCGGAAAGGTTGCCGGGGCCGATGATGGTGGCGCAGGCATGCATGCCCACCTGGCGGATGCTGCCCTCCAGCTGCTCCGCGTAGGAGAGCACCTCCTTGTTGAGGTCGTTGTTCTCCTTGGCCAGCTCGTCCCGGAATTCCGGCACGAGGCGGAAACAGTTCTCGAGCGTGATCTTCACGTTCTTTTCCTCCATCTGGCCCTTTTCATTGCGCACCCGTTCGCTCAGGCGGGACGGAACCATCTTGGAGAGGCGGTTGCTCTCGTCAATCGTCACGTGGCTGATGCGCGCCACATCTTTGATGGCTCCCTTGGCGAGCATCGTGCCGAATGTGATGACGCGCGACACATGGTCGCTGCCATAGGTTTCCTCCACATACCGGTGCGCCGCTTCGAGGTTTTCGAAATCTACATCGATATCGGGCATGGATATGCGGTCCGGGTTGAGGAAGCGCTCGAACAGCAGCTGGTACTTGATGGGGTCGAGGTTGGTGATCCAGAGGCAGTAAGCCACCACGCTGCCGGCTGCGGAGCCGCGGCCCGGTCCCACCAGCCAGCCTTGCTTCCGCATGGCCCGGATATAATCCTGTACGATCAGGAAGTAGTCCGGGAAACCCATCGAGGAGATGGTTTTCAGCTCAAACTCGATGCGCTCCGCCTGCTCGGGAGTAAGGGTGTCGCCGTACCGGATCTTCGCACCTTCAAAGGTAAGATGGCACAAGTATGCCACGGACTGGCAGAAGGCGTCGCCGCGGTAGTTGCCCTTCGGGTCGTTCTTGCCAGCGTCGATGATGGCCTTGTACTGTTCGAGGTGCTTGTCTATCTCCTGCAGGAAACCAGGCTCGATGTGGTATTTGGGCAGGATGTAATCGTGGTCGATCTTGTAATTCTCCACCTTGCCGGCCACCTCGAGGGTGTTGGCGAGCACCTCCGGATGGTCCGGGAACAGGACGGCCATCTCCTCCTCGCTCTTGAGATACTCCTGCTGGGTGTAGCGCAGGCGCTTGGGATCGTCGATATCGGAATTGGTGGTCAGGCAGATGAGGCGGTCGTGCGCCGGTCCGTCCTCCTTGCGGATGAAGTGGACGTCATTGGTCGCCACCACCTTCACGCCCAGCTCGGCAGCCAGGTCGAAGAGTACAGGGTTGACCACCATCTGGGCGCGGTACACATCATCGTCCAGGCCCGGCACTTCGGTCTTGTGCTGCATCACCTCGAGGTAGTAGTCCTCCCCGAACACTCGCTTGTGCCAGCGGACGGCCTCCCGGGCAGCCTCGATGTCTCCGTCCAGGATATTGCGGGGAATCTCGCCGGCCAGGCAGGCCGAGCAGCAGATGAGATTCTCATGGTAGCGCTCCACCACCTCGTGCGACACGCGCGGCTTGTAGTACATACCGTGGATGTGTCCCTCCGTGCAGATCTTCATCAGGTTCTTGTAACCAGCGTAATTCTTGGCCAGGAGGGTCAGGTGGTAGTATCTGCGGTGGTCATTGTCCTTGAGGTGATGGTCGTAGTGCCGGGTCACATAGACCTCGCAACCGATGATGGGCTTGACCTTCGGCAACTTGTCCCCTCCCAGGTTGTCCTTGTCATAGGCAAACTTGAAGAACTCCTTCACGCCGTACATATTGCCGTGGTCGGTAATGGCCAGGGCCGGCATTTCGAGCTCGCGGGCACGCGCGAAGAGCTTCCCGATATCGGAAAATCCGTCGAGAATGGAGTATTGCGTATGGACGTGCAGATGGACGAACGACATAGACCGCAAGTTACCCAAATTCTCGCAAACGGACAAAAAAAAGCCCGGCAAGACCGGGCTTTTTTATCAACAGGACAATCCTACATCATTCCGCCCATACCGGGGTTCATCGGGGGCATGGCGGGCTGGTCTTCCTTGATGTCAGCCAGGGCGCACTCGGTGGTCAGGAACATGCCAGCCACGGATGCGGCGTTCTGGAGGGCGACGCGGACCACCTTGGTCGGGTCGATGACACCCGTCGAGAGCAGGTTCTCGAACTTGTCGGTGCGGGCATTGTAGCCGAAGTCGGCCTTGCCTTCCTTCACCTTCTGGACGATGACGCTGCCTTCCTTGCCGGCGTTGGCGGCAATGATGCGGATCGGCTCCTCGATGGCGCGGGCCACGATGTGGATACCCGTGGTCTCGTCTTCATTCTCTCCCTTGACGGCGGAGAGGGCAGCCTCGGCGCGGACCAATGCGACGCCGCCACCCGGGATGATGCCTTCCTCGACAGCGGCGCGGGTAGCGTTCAGTGCATCCTCGACGCGGTCTTTCTTCTCTTTCATCTCCACCTCGGAGGCTGCGCCCACATAGAGGACAGCTACACCGCCGGCGAGCTTACCCAGGCGCTCCTGGAGTTTCTCGCGGTCATAGTCGCTCGTGGTGGTCGAGATCTGCTTGCGGATCTGGTTGGCCCGGTCGGTGATGGCATCCTTGTCGCCGGCACCGTTGACGATGGTGGTGTTCTCCTTGTCGATGACCACCTTCTCGGCGTGGCCGAGCATGTCGGGGGTGGTGTTCTCCAGGGTGAAGCCGCGTTCTTCCGAGACCACGACGCCGCCCGTCAGGGTAGCGATGTCCTGCAGCATCTCCTTTCGGCGGTCGCCAAAGCCCGGAGCCTTGACTGCGGCCACCTTCAGCGTGCCGCGCAGCTTGTTGACGACCAGCGTGGTAAGGGCCTCGCCGTCGACGTCTTCCGCGATGATCAGCAGTGAGCGGCCTTCACGGGCGATAGGCTCGAGGACCGGCATCAGGTCTTTCATCGTGGAGATCTTCTTGTCGGTGATCAGAATCTGGGGGTCTTCCAAGACCGTCTCCATCTTGTCAGGGTTCGTCATGAAGTAGGCGGAGATGTAGCCGCGGTCGAACTGCATGCCTTCCACAACCTTCACCTCGGTCTCGGTGCCCTTGGCTTCCTCGACGGTGATGACGCCGTCCTTCTTCACCTTGGCCATTGCGTCGGCGATCAACTTGCCGATATAATTGTCGTTGTTGGCGGAGATGGTACCGACCTGCTCGATCTTCGAGTAGTCGTCACCCACGGCCTGGCTCTGCTTCTTGAGGTCTGCCACCACGGCCTCGACAGCCTTGTCGATACCGCGTTTGAGGTCCATCGGGTTGGCACCGGCGGCCACGTTCTTCAGGCCGACGTTGATGATGCTCTGGGCAAGCACGGTAGCGGTGGTGGTACCGTCACCGGCCTGGTCGTTGGTCTTGGAAGCGACTTCCTTGACCATCTGGGCACCCATGTTCTGGAAGCGGTCTTCCAGCTCGATCTCCTTGGCGACCGTGACACCGTCCTTCGTCACCTGCGGAGCACCGAATTTCTTGTCGATCACGACGTTGCGGCCTTTAGGGCCGAGGGTCACCTTCACGGCGTTGGCCAATGCGTCGGCACCTTCCTTCATCAGGTTGCGTGCATCGATATTGAATTTGATCTCTTTTGCCATAGTCTGTTTCCTCCTTTATTTAAGAACTGCAACCACGTCGCTCTGACGCATGATCAGATAATCCTTTCCGTCCACGGTAATCTCGGTACCGGCATACTTGCCATAAAGCACGGTGTCACCGACACACAGCTCCATCGGCTCGTCTTTCTTGCCGCCACCTACGGCGATAACGGTTCCCTGCTGGGGTTTTTCCTTTGCGGAATCAGGAATATACAATCCGCTTGCGGTTTTGGTCTCGGCTTCTTTTGCCTCGATCAGCACTCTGTCTGCTAATGGTTTGATGGTCATGATGAATATTTTTTTGTTGTTTATTGTTACATTTGCACTTGCTGCTTATGGCAAATTAAGTGCCAACACCCCGCCTATGACAAAATGTCACTTGTTCTTCCTCTGCGCCCTTCTCGCGATGCTGCCGGGATGTCGGCACACCAGCCAGGGTCCCTCGCTTTCCGAGTTGGGCGACCGCTCTCCAGCTGTGCAGGCCGCCCGTTTTGAAGAATACGTGCAGACGCTCTCCACCCTGTCGCTGCCGGAAGCGATGGTACGCCAGGAGGCCATGATGGAAGATGCGGAAGGTGACAGCGCCCGCTGGCAGCAGGTGACAGCGCTGCAGGACCATTTCCTTTTCGACCCGAACAGCCCCTACCGCAATGAGGAACTGTATATCCCGGTGGTCGCCCACCTGCTCTCCTCGCCGCTGGCCACCGACACCCAACGCCAGCGGGCCAGCTATGTGGCACCGCGCATCAGCCTCAACCGCATCGGCACCGTAGCGGCCGATATTCCCTTCACCCTGAGCAATGGCCGCGCCACTACGCTCCACGCCGCCATCGACAGTCGCCATCCGGACATGACCCTGTTGTTCTTCAGCAACCCGGGCTGCCCCAATTGCAAGGAAATCACCGAAGCCCTCGCCGCCGACCCGGTCGTCAGCGAACGGATCGTTTCGGGCAAGCTGCTGGTTGTCAATCTGTATCCCGACGAAGACGTCCAGGCCTGGCTCGATTATCTACCCAACTATCCGAAAGCCTGGATCTGCGGCTACGATCCCGACCAGATCCTCAACAGCGAAACCCGCTATTGGATCCGGGCCATCCCGTCCCTCTACCTGCTGGATAAAGAAAAACGGGTCATCCGAAAGGACGCCCCGCTTGAACAGATCTTAATAGATTGCAAAGAGCGCTGACCCGCTCCCCGACATGGCTGCATACACAGCTCCGTCGTCGTAGAGGGCCTGCTTTGCCGCGGCCAATTCTGGATGCCGCGCGAATACGCTCGTTTCGAAATCGTTGACCAACAATCCTTTCCACTGATCGACAGGCAGCTTCAACACCGATTCAAGGGTACGTTCCGGCTCCTTCGGCGTGATGCCCGCATACGCCTCGCGCGTCGAAACGAACACCGGCTGCGGGAAGATACGGACAGGACGGTCGAGCGTAAAGCGCACCGGCGTGAGGATCTCACCGCGCCCGCGTGCCAGCATGGGGCGGTTGTACACAAAGAAGGCACAGTCGCTTCCCAGTAGCGCAGCCAGGCCGGCCAGTTCGTCTTTCGGGAGGTTCAGTCCGAACAGCTGGTTGAGGCCTGTCAATGTAAAGGCGGCATCGGCCGAACCACCGCCCAAGCCCGCGCCCATCGGGATTTTCTTATAAAGATGTATGGCCACGGGCGGGATGTCGAATCGCTCCGCCAACAGCCGCCACGCCTTTTCACACAGATTCTCGCCCTCTACCTCCGCGTTGTACACGTGCATCTCGAAGCGGTCGGCATGGACCAGTTCCAGCACATCACAAAGATCCGACACGGGGTAGAAGAGGGTCTCGATGTCGTGGTAGCCATCCGACCGCTTCCGGACCACATGCAGGCCCAGGTTTACTTTGGCGTTGGGAAAAAGAATCATGGATAATCGTGGCTATAGCGGCTACGAAGTTACGCATTTTTTACCTTTTTTTCATCCAAAAGCGAACAAAGCGTTATATTTGTAGTACGATCTAATCCTATGCGCACAGAAATTTCCGACATCGGCAAGCAAGCCGTCCTCGACCGGCTCTTCGAAGAGAGCGGCTACACCAACCAGCACCCCATCCGGATCACCGGCCGCGGCGAATGCTGCAATGCCCAGAAACTGCTGCTCGAAGGCTGCGACTTCGACCTGGTCTACACTCCCCTGAAACACTTGGGTTACAAGGCTGTGCTCTGCGTGCTCGGAGAACTGTACGCCGCCCTGCGCCAGCCCGCATCCCTGGCCGTCACGCTGGGACTCTCGAAACGATTCTGCTACGAAGACGTGGCCGCCCTTTGGGAGGGCATGCTGGCCGCCTGCCGCGAGCACGGGGTGCAGCATCTCTCGTTGGAACTCGCCCCTTCGGTCAATGGTCTGGCCATCGGTTTGTCGGCCTGCGGCCTGCAGAAGCGCACCCTGCTCGAAAAGGTGCCCGCTTCCAAGAACATGGACCTGATCTGCCTCTCCGGGCACGTGGGCGCGGCTTACATGGGCCTCCATGTGCTGGAGCGCGAAAAGGTGGCATTCACCAGCACCGCCGAGCAGCCCGATCTCTCGAAATACAAGGCTGTGCTGGCCAGTTATCTCAGCCCCGAGATCAAACCGGGCCTGGTGGCTCGTTTCATCGAAGCTGACGCCCTGCCTTCCCGCGGCTATTTCCTGACCCGGGGACTGGGTGAAGCGGTTATCCGCCTGACCCGCGACTCCGGCCTGGGTGCCAAGGTTTATCTCGAAAAGATCCCTATCTCGTCGCAGACGTTCGCCATGGCAGAGGAAATCGACATGGACGTGGTGACGGCGGCGATGAATGGCGGCGACGACTACAAGTTCCTTTTCACCGTTCCCATCGAGAAGCACGATGTCATCCGGAAGGATTTCCAGGACTTCGAGATCATCGGTCACACGGCGCAGCCTGAGGTCGGCCCGGTGCTCGTCACACCCGAGGGAGCGGAACTGCCCATTCATGCCCAGGGCTATTGATTTCCATGTCTTGAAAACACAGGACGATGAGCCGAACCCAAAGAATCACAGATATTTTCGTCACGCTGCTGTTCCTGGCGGCGACTGCGGCCTACTTTTCCATCTGGTACGGATTCCATACCATCAACCTGGAGCAGATGCAGCTGTTCGAGGGCACCTGGGCGTATTTTGCTGACACCGTTTCCATTCCGGGCGGATGCTCCGACTATGTCGCCCGCTTCCTCACCCAGTTCTGCTATTACGCCTGGTCCGGGGCCCTGGTCATTGCGGTGCTGCTGGTCCTGATCCGCTGCCTGCTGCTGGCGCTATGCCGTCGGAAAGACGTGGTTGTCAGAGCGTTGACATTCCTGCCCGCCATCCTGCTGCTGATGGTCATGTGCTACCGGTTCCCCACCATCAACCTGCTGGTGGCCTTCGACCTCACGCTGGCCGCCACGCTGCTGGTCAGCCGGATCTCCGGTTCCAGGGCCGGCCGTGTCATCGCGCTGGTGCTGGTTCCCGTCTTATATGGGCTCCTGGGCAGTTTCGTCATCCTTTACGCCGCCATCCTGGCCATCCGGGAGCGGCGCGGGGGATTCGGTGCCGCCCTCCTTCTCCTGGCCGTGGCCTGCCCGCTGATAGCCTGGTTCTGGCTGCCCTATCCGATTGGGCGGCTGCTTTATGGCCTGAACTACTATAAGTTACATGTCGGTATGCCCGTCTGGCCTTGGATCGCCGCACTGGCAGCTGCCTTCATCATCGCCCTGGGCGAAACCCTGCCTCCGCAACGGTCGCCCCGCGCCTGGCCGGCTCTCTACGCTGCCATTTTCGTCGTCGCCGTACCGGCCGTCCTGCTCTGCAGCAGCGCCTCCGATGAGCAGAGCATGAGATACAACATCCTCACCGGCAAGCGCATGTGGAACCGCATCCTGAGCGAGGCCACGCGGAAAGCCCCTCAGACCTACAGCGAAATAGCCTGCCTCAACCTGGCCCTCTGCAAGACGGGTCACATGGGCGGGCACATGTTCGATTTCCATCAGGACGGTCCGGAAACGCTGCTGCCCAACGAGAACACCCCGCACCACGACGGCCTCTCCACCGCTGAGATCTTCTATCAGACCGGCATGGTGAATAATGCCCGGAGATACTGCTTCGAAGCCCTCAATGCCATCCCGGACTACCAGAAGAGTGCACCTGTCTGCCAGCTGCTGGCGGAAATCTGCATCGTCAACGGACGGTACGAACTGGCCCGGAAGCACCTGACCGCGTTGAGCCATACCCTTTTCTATAAAAAATGGGCGGAAGAGCGGCTGCTGCCTTTCCGGGAAAAGACGGACCCTTCGCTGATCGATGAATATGCGCAGAAGCGGCTGGAGCGCTATAAGCTGGGAGATGATTACATATTCGACTACAGCCATGCCGACTTCACGCTCCGGCAGCTCCTGGAGGAATACCCGGGCAATCTGACGGCCCTCAACTACCTGCTGGCCTGGCACTTGCTCACCAAGAACCTGATCGCTTTCGTCGCGGAGTGTCCTTTCGAGGCCTTCACCACGGCCGTGCCGAAAGCCTGGCAGGAGGGTTTCCTGCTCGACTGGATGCAGTCCGGCTACGCACTGGAAAACCTCCCGTCCTTCATCAGCGAACAGGAGGCGAACAGGATCCAGGCTTTTTCACACGATTTCGACGCCAACGTGCCGATGGATGAGATGCAGCGGCGCTACGGCGACACCTATTGGTTCTATTACTTCTTCAAATAGCATGCGTACCCGGTTTTATATACTCTGGATCCTGGCCACCTTCGTCACCCTGTCCTGCGGACACAAGGTGACGGATCCTGTTCCATTCGGCCTGGTACCCGTGACTTTCCCGGATTACCGGGACGTCACGATTCCCGCCTCGATCGCCCCGCTCAATTTTTCCATCGACGAAGCGGAGCGTCTCGATGTCACCCTGACGGGCGACGACGGCACCACCCTGCACGTCAACGGCCCCGTAGCCCAGTTCCCGCCCAAGGAATGGAAACGGCTGCTCGCCGCCAACAAGGGCGGCGCAGTGCGGATCGACGTCTATGGCCTGGTGGATGGCCAATGGAGGACCTACGCGCCCTTCCACTATTTCGTGAGCGAGGATGACATCGACTACGGACTGGCCTACCGGCTCATCCTCCCGTCCTATGAGGGCATGGGCAAGCTGGGCATCTACGAACGCGAACTGTCGAGCTACCGGCAGCGGGAAGTCATCAGCACAGAAGAGGTCAACGGGTGCATGAACTGCCACGCTTTCAACCAGTGCGACCCTTCCGACATGAACCTGCACGTGCGCGGCTCGAACGGCGCCACGCTCATCCTGCAGGAGTCTGGATTGACTGCCTACTCCACCAAGACCGACTCCACGATCTCGAGTTGCGTCTATCCCTACTGGCACCCTTCCGGCCGCTACATCGCCTACTCCACCAACACCACCCGCCAAGGCTTCTACCAGCGGCCCGAGAATATCCTGGAGGTGTTCGACTACGCCTCCGACATCGTTGTCTGCGACCTCCGCAGCGGCGAACTCTTCTCCTGTCCGCTCCTGAAGGGAGACGGCGCCTGGGAGACCTTCCCGGCCTTCTCCCCGGACGGCCGCACGCTCTATTTCTGCAGCGCCGCACCCAGGCAGATTCCCGAACAGCTGTCCGAAATCCGCTACAACCTCTGCAGCATCGCGTTCGATCCTGACAACGGGACCTTCGGAAACCACGTTGACACGCTCGTTCACGCCGCCGCGGCTGGTTTCAGCGTCTCTTTCCCGCGCCCGTCCTTTGACGGCCGGTACCTGATGTTCACCACCTCGGTTTTCGGCAATTTCACAATCTGGCACAACGATGCGGACCTCTGCCTCATGGACCTGGAAACGGGGGATATCCGTTCCCTGGACAGCGCGAACAGCCCGTTTTCCGCGGACAGCTACCACAACTGGAGCAGCAACAGCCGCTGGTTCGTGTTCGGCAGCCGGCGGGACGACCTGACCCACACCCGCGCCTACATCTGCCATATCGATGCGGACGGAAGTACCGGAAAACCGTTCCTTCTGCCCCAGAAGGACCCCCGGGCTTACTACGACGCCCTACTGATGAGCTACAATATCCCCGAATTCATCACCGCGCCCATCGGTCTCGACAGCCACAAGGCCTGGAGACTGCTCAAGCGGGGAAAGAAACAGTCTTTACAATACAGGACCCCTGTCTCTGCCCGTGAAAACCAAGCTATATAAATTTTTGTTCCCAGGGCTTTTCGCCCTGGCCGCTTTCCTCTTCTTCTGGCTGGCATACCCATACCACGTATACAACCAGGAGCAGTTCCAGCTATTCCAGTTCTCCTGGAGATATCTGGCTGAAACCCTGTCGGTTCCCGGCGGACTGGCGGACTGGTGCGGTCGGTTCCTGACGCAGTTCTTCTACTACGCCGCGGCAGGCAGCCTCATCCTTGCGCTACTGCTCACCTCAATCCAGCTGGCGACAGCGGCGCTGGCGAAAAACCTGTCTCCAACAGGATACGCCCTGACGTTCATCCCGCCGGTCCTGCTGGTCATCTTCTTCTGCGACGCCGACGCCATGCCCTGCACGCTGGTGTCGATCCTGCTGTCGCTGCTCAGCGCCCTGGCCGTCCTGCGCATCCGACCTTCCCGGCTTCGAAACCTTGTCGCCGTCGTGGCAACCGCCTTGCTGTATTTCCTGCTGGGGCCCCTTTCGGTACTGTTCATCGTGGCTTTCCTGATCCGTGAGCGAAAGATTCTTCCGGGGGTGCTGATGGCAGCCGTCTTCGCCCTGTCCGTCGTATGCATGCACAAGACGATGGGCTATCCTTACTTCCGGCTCCTATACGGCGTCAACTACTACCGTTTCCATCACAACCTGCCGGCCTGGCCCTGGATAGCTGCAGCGGCAGAGGCGCTGGTCCTGGTGCTTTCTCCTCTTTTCAAATGGCAGGGCAAGGCCTGGGAATGGCCTGTGGCGTTCATAGTCGTGATGGCTCTCGGCGGCCTGGGCATCGTCCTGTGCTATGACCGCGAAAAGGAAACCTACCTCAAGTACGACTTCCTCACGAGAAGGTTTCAGTGGAATGCCATCCTTGCGGAGGCCCGGAAGGACCATCCGCAGAAGCCGTATGAGATAACCAGCGTGAACCTGGCCCTCGTCAAGACGGGAAATGCCCGAAGGATGTTCGAATTCTACCAGAACGGCACAGATGGCCTGATTCCGGAGTACACCCGCGACTTCATGCACCCGCTGATTCCTTCCGAAGTGTTTTTCCAGCTGGGAATGGTCAATGCCAGCCAGCGCTTCACCTTCGAGTCCCAGGAACTGATACCGGATTTCCAGAAGAGTGTCCGGGCTTGCAAGCGGCTGGCGGAGACCAATCTGGTCAACGGGAACTACAAGGTGGCCGAAAAGTACCTGAAAACCCTGGAAAAGACGTTCTTTTACAGGGAATGGGCCAAATCCAGGCTGAAGATGTGCGGCCATGATGAGGCCATCGACGCGGATCCGGGATACGGATACCTTCGCAAGGTCAGGCTGCACGACCACGACTTCCTCTTCAACCGGCAGGCCATGGAGTCCATGCTGGTCTACCTCGTGCAGGAGAACCCCTCCAATCATATGGCGCTGGAGTACCTGCTCGCCTGGGACCTCCTGGACAAGAACCTGAACGGTTTTGTGAACTACTGCCCCTTCGAGGGATTCACGGGCGGTGTGCCGCGCTGCTACCAGGAGGCCTTCCTGCTGTACTTCTTCGACGCGAATCAAAGCCTGGACAATGTTCCTGCTTTCATCGACCGCGAGGTGATGTCATCTTTCGCTCTCTTCATGAGGGAGCACGGAAGCGGAACGCCCGCCGAAACCCTCGCCAAGACATTCGGCAACACGTACTGGTACTATTATTTCTATCGACTGGGACAATGAAAAAGAGCGTCATCCTATACCTGCCGCTGCTGCTCGCCGTCCTCTCGTGCACCGGTAATCCCGGTCAGTTCGAGCAGGCAGGCCAGCTTCCGGATATCTATCCCGACTACATCGGCGTAACCGTCCCCGCCACCATTGCACCCCTCGACTTTGACATCGATGCCGCCGAAAAGGTCCTCGTCCTGGTGGAAGGTCATGACGGGCAGACCCTCAAAGTATCCGGAAAAAGCGCCAACTTCCCCATCAAGGCCTGGCACCGGCTGCTGGCTGCATCCAAGGGGGGCACGATCCGGGTCACTGCGTGCGGAAAAATCGACGGAAAGTGGAAAAGATTCGAGCCTTTCGAGATTCATGTCAGCGAGGACGCCATTGACTACGGCCTCGTCTACCGGCTCATCGCCCCGGGTTACCAGTCCTTCTCCCACATCGGCATCTACGAACGGGACTTATCGTCCTTCGAAGAGGTTTGCCTGATCGGCGGCAAGCATTTCGACGGATGCGTGAACTGCCATTCCTTCAACCGAACCAATCCCGAGGACCTCAGCCTGCATGTCAGGGGCCCGAACGGGGCGACCTTCATCCGCAAAAACGGCCAGGTCGTCGCGTATGACATGAGGACCGACGCCACGCTGGCCGGATGCGTCTATCCCTACTGGCATCCCAACGGAAGATTCATCGCCTACTCCACCAATCTGAGCCGGCAGGGTTTCCACCAGCGCCCCGACAAGGTGCTGGAGGTATACGACCTCCAGTCGGACCTGCAAGTGTACGACACCGAGAAAAACGTGCTGATCTCCTCTCCTGAAGTGAAGGTGGAGGGCGTGAACGAAAACATGCCGGTATTCTCGGCCGATGGCCGTTCCATCTACTTCACTTCCTGCACGGAGCAGGAAATCCCGCGCAATGTGACCGAAGTCAGGTACAATCTCTGCCGCGTAGACTTCGACCCCGAGACCGGCGACATCGGCCATAAGGTGGATACGGTGATCTTCGCCGAAGCGATGGGCAAGAGCGTGTCCTTCCCCAAACCTTCCTATGACGGACGCTGGCTCATGTATCAGCTGGCCGACTATGGATGCTTCGGCGCCTGGCACCACGAGTCAGACCTGTGGCTCCTCGACCTCCAGACCGGGGAAACCCGCCCGCTTGACGGTGTGAACAGCAACGATTCCGAGAGCGCCCACAGCTGGAGTTCCAACTCCCGCTGGTTCGTGTTCGGCAGCCGGAGGGACGACGGCCTCTACACCAGGGCATACATTTGCCACATCGATGCGGACGGCGTGTGTGCAAAGCCCTTCATGCTGCCCCAGCAGAACCCGCGTGACTTTTACGACAACGCCTACAGGTCGTACAACGTGCCTGAATTCGTTTCAGGAAAAGTCAACTTCGACGGCAATGCCGCCGTACGCCTGTATAACAGCGACGAGAGAACCAAAGCAGGATTCAGATGGTCAAACTCCTCTTTATAACCGATTTCACCGAATCCTTCGCTTACGCGCTGCTGAAAGGCATCATCCGTTATTCCGGCCAGACGGAGCAATGGGTCGTCTGCCGCATGCCGCCGGCATACAAGCGGAAAGTGGGCCTCCCACGCGTGGTCAAGTGGGCCAAGAAATGGGGAGCCGACGTGGTCATCGGCCAGTTCGAGGCCGATGAGCCGGTGGAATTGTTCCGCCAGAACGGCATCGTGGCCATCGCACAGGACTACAAAGCCAAGTTCAGCAGCATTCCCAACATCACGGGTGACTACCTCCTGACAGGAAGGATGGCTGCCGACCTTTATCTGCACAAGGGTTTCCGGAACTTCGCTTATTTCGGCTACAAGAATGTCTGCTGGTCTGAAGAACGCTGCGCCGGATTCCGCCAGCGCATCGAAGAAGCCGGCCTGGGAGACCACTTCTACCTGTACGACCGGCAGGAAATTGACAACCTCTGGTATTATGCAGCGCCGGAACTCAAAAAATGGCTTCATTCGCTGCCCAAACCGGTGGCCGTCATGGCTTGCGATGACAACCAAGGCAACGCGTTGATCGAGGCCTGCAACGACGCGGGCGTGAAGATTCCCTCCGACTTGTCGGTCATCGGCGTCGACAACGATGAGATCATCTGCAACCTGTCCGATCCAACCCTGTCCAGCATCTCCGTCGACATTGAGCGGGGCGGCTTCGAAACGGCGCAGCTGGCGGTGAAGATGATCCAGGACCCTCTCTTTCCCGGCTACGACATTACCCTTCATCCCATCCGCCTCGTCCACCGCGTGTCCACCTCTGCCTACGCCACCGACGACAAGGACGTGCTCATGGCCCTGCGTTTCATCCGCCAGAATCTCGGGAAAAAACTCTCGGTCGGCGATGTGCTGGCGCAGGTACCGCTCTCCCGCCGGCTGCTGGAAGTCCGCTTCAAGAAAGTGATCGGATACTCCATCTACCAGTATATTTCGCAGCAGCGCATCGGCCGTTTTTCCGAGTTGCTCCTAGAAACCAACGACTCCATCCAGGAGATCGCATACAAGATGGGCGAAGACGATGTAAAATGCATCTGCCGCCGTTTCAAGGAGTTGAAGGGGTGCACACCTTCCGAGTGGAGAGACCGGAAAAACGCAAATTGAGTATTAAATTACGCAAATTAGGTCTATTTGCGTATTTTCTTTACCTACATTTGTAATGGTAAACTGTCAAATTGCGCCGTTACAATGAGACTTGGTATAGATATCGGAGGTACAAACATCGTTTTTGGACTGGTAGATGACGCCGGCCACATGGTCCGGACTGCCACTTCGAAATCTTTCGACAAGACTGCTTCCCTGGAGGACACCCTCCGGGCCCTGAAAGACCGTATCCAGCCTTTCCTGTCTGAAAATGTGACCCACATCGGCATCGGCGTACCGTCCGCTTTGGACCAGGAAACAGGCGTCGTCTACAATGCCATCAATATCCCGTCGTGGCAGAACGTGCCGCTGAAACAGATCCTGGAGGAAGCTTTCGGCGTCCCGGTCTGCCTGAACAACGACAGCAACTGCTATGCCCTGGGAGCCTACCGTCATTTCCAGGAAGAGCAGCCGAAATCCCTCGTCGGCGTGACGCTGGGAACCGGCGTGGGACTCGGTCTCGTCATCGACGGCCAGCTGTTCAGCGGCAACAACACCGGTGCCGGCGAGGTCGGATGCATCCGGTACCTGGACGCCGACCTGGAGACATACTGCAGCAGCCAGTTCTTTGCCCGCCACAACACCACCGCCAAGGATGTGGCAGAAGCCGTGGAGAAAGGAGACCGGACGGCCCAAGAACTATTCGACCAGTTCGGCCATCACATGGGACACCTGGTTGCCACTATCTTGTATGCTTATGACCCCGAAATGCTTGTTCTGGGTGGCGGCATCGCCCGGGGGTACAAATACTTCAAGGATGGGATGGAGCGCTGCCTCCAGGAAGTGTTCATCTATCCTACCTCATTGAAGAGACTGAAGATACGACATTTGACAAACGATGAAATCGCGCTTATGGGAGCGGCTTTTTTACAAAAATGAGAGTTTTTAGGTTAATGGTTATCATTCTGGCCGCCGTGGTGTCGGCGGTAAGCTGCAATCCCGATGGTGTCCAGCCGGGCGACAAGGTCCGCCTTGCTGACGGCTGGACACTTAGCTGCGATGACCTTGGAACGACGTTCCAGGCCCAAGTCCCTTCGACCGTGGCCGGCACCCTCATGGATGATGGCTACCTCTCGGAATCCATCTTCCTGGATGACAACTACTTCTCCGTCGACAAGAGCCTGTTCGACGTGCCTTGGACCTATACCTTGCAATTCCCTGTCAAGGGTTCGCACGGAAAGCACGCGTTCCTGCAGTTCGACGGCATCGGCTACTATGCCGATATCTTCCTGAATGGCACACACGTGCGCTCGAAAGACACGACTTTCGGTGTCTTCAATCGCTATACGATTGACGTGACGGACTACCTGACCAGCACCAATACCCTGGAGGTTAAGGTTGAAAGAGCCCAGAAGGGCGATCTCAACGTCGGCTATGTGGACTGGAACCCGCGCCCGCTCGACGAGAGCATGGGCATCTGGCGCGACGTGACCCTGTGCTTCACCGGCGATGTCCGGATGAGTGACGGGTTCGTCCGCCCGCTGGTGAGTGACGACCTGGCCTCCGCCGACCTGATCGTCAGCGCCATGCTGACCAACCTGACCGACAAGAAAGTCGAAGCCACGTTCAAGGGCCGCTTTGAAGACGGATCCTTCTCCGTCCCCGTGACGCTGGCACCGAACGAAAGCCGTGAAGTGTGCGTGACGCCCAAGGAAGCCCCCGCCCTCCATGTCGACAAGCCGCGGCTGTGGTGGTGTAGCGGGCTCGGCTCACCGGAACTTTATCACATGGCTCTCCAGACGGACGTAAAAGGAGCCGGTATCTCCGACACCGACCAATTCACCTTCGGCATCCGTAACATCGACTCCTATGTCGATGACGCCGGCCACCGCCAGTTCGTACTCAACGGCAGGAAAGTCCTGATCAAAGGCGCCGGCTGGACCGACGATATCTTCATGCGGGACACCCACGAAAGCATCGAACTGCAGGTCCAGTATGTGAAAGACATGAATCTCAATACCATCCGGTTCGAAAACATCTGGGGCAAGGACCGGTACGTATACGACATGTGCGACAAATACGGTCTCATGGCCCTGGTGGGCTGGAGTTGCCAGTGGGAGTGGGAAGCCTACTGCGGACTGCCGGAAACGGACTGGTTCGGCTGCATCGCCACCCCCGAGACCATCGACCTGGCCGCTTCCTATTTTGAGAACCAGGTGAAATATCTGCGCAACAATGTCTCCGTGATCGGCTGGATGACCGGCAGCGACCGGCTCCCCCATCCCGACCTGGAGAAGCGCTACCTCGAGTCCTACGCCAGGCTGGACTACCGGCCGTACATCGGCTCGGCGAAGAGCCTGGTCAGTAAACTGACCGGCCTGTCCGGCACCAAGATGGAAGGTCCTTACGAGTATGTCGGTCCCGACTACTGGTTCTTTGATACCACGAACGGCGGTGCTTTCGGATTCAACACTGAAACCGGCATCGGCGCCAATCTCCCGGCCATCGAGTCCATCCGCAGGATGGTCTCATCCGAAGAAAAGCTCTGGCCGCTGGGGCGCGCCCTCGGTGCTCACGCCACTACGTCCGGCTCGGCGATGAACAGCACCCGGAACCTCGAAGCGGTCATCACCGCCCTGTATGGCAAGGCAAAGGACATTGAAGATTTCGTCAAGAAGGGACAGGCCGTCGACTACGACGGCACGCGTGCCATGTTCGAATCCTTCCGCGTCAACCTGCCCCATACCACGGGCATCGTGCAGTGGATGCTGAATTCCGCCTGGCCGTCCATCTACTGGCAGCTGTACGACTATTACCTGGTTCCCACCGCCGGCTACTACGGCACCCGTAAGGGCTGCGAGCCGGTCCAGCTTATATATAATATTAAGGACGCGTGCGTGTACGCGGTGAACGAGACGGGTGCGCCCGTCGAGGTTCAGGCCGACTACACCCTGCTGGATGCAGAGTCGAAGGTGGTGTCCGTCGGACGCAAGGCCGTCTCCGTCGCCGACCGGCAGCCGCTGGAGGTCTTCGACCTGAAGGGCTACCGCAACCGGAACTGCTTCCTGTCCTTGACGCTCCAGACTCCGGACGGAAAAGCCATTACCGACAACTTCTACTGCCTCCCGGCCCAGTGGAACACCTACAAGTGGAGTGCGGCCAACTGGTTTGTCACGCCGGTCACCCGCTCCGCAGACCTGCGTTTCGTCACGAACCTGCCCGCCGCGGCCGTCCGCTGCGAAGTCGTCAAGAATGACGCGGGCTACCAGGTAACGGTCACCAACGACGCTGACGTCATCTCCTACCAGAACATCCTCACCCTCAAGAATGACGCAGGCGAACTGATTGTCCCTGCCTTCTGGAGCGACAACTACTTCTCGCTGCTGCCGCATGAAACCAAGGTGGTGGAATGCCACACCGACCAAACCGGCACCATCGCCGTCAACAACTGGAACCACTGATTCGACCCATGAAACATCTGACCATACTGCTTGTCTGCCTGCTGGCCTTCCTGCCGCTTCGCGCGCAGGATGTCCGCACGCTGCTGAAGGAGAACCCCGAGCGGTATGCGAATATCCACCACAGCTATGAGCCGCCCGAGGTGATCGTCGACACCCCCGCCCCGGCCGGCTACGAGCCTTTCTACGTCAGCCATTACGGACGCCACGGCAGCCGCTACCACACTTCAATGCGGGCAGTGACCGTCGTCGCATCTGTGATGGACACCCTCGGCATGCTGGGCTGCCTGACAGAAGAAGGGAAGCAGCTCCGGGACGAACTCGACTCGCTGCTCCTGTTCCACGAAGGGCAGGCGGGCTGCCTGACGACGCGAGGCGGACTGGAGCACCAGGGTATTGCCAAGCGCTTGTACGCCCGGGTCCCTTCCCTGTTTACACAGACAGATCGCCGACGGGTCATCTCAGAAGCCAGTCCGAGCACGCGCTGCATCCAGAGCATGGCCAACTTCACGACATCCCTGGCCGCCCAGGCACCTGGCCTCGACTTCACGAGTTATGCCGGATATCGTTTCCTGCCCCACATCGCACCGGGATCCGCCATCCCCCTCAATGAGTCGCATCACACGATTGTGGATTCCGTGCTCGTGGCGCGGCTCGATCCCGCACGGATCATGAACGCGTGGTTCACCGACCCCTGGTTTGCTGCGCAGCACCTGGGAAAGCAGAAGGTCCGCAATTTCATCTACAACGTGTTTTACGCCGGCAACATCTGCCAGTGCCTGGCCCTGGATTACGATGTACCCGACATCTACAAGCATTTCACGGAAGATGAACTGTACACGCTCTGGTTCGTCGACGACATCGCCAACTACAACTATTTTGCAAATACCCTTGAAAACCTGAACCGCTACGATATGACGGGACAAGGCGTCCTCGTCGACATCGTAGACAAAGCCGACCTGGCCGTGGCCGGCAACGACGTGGCGGCCAATCTCCGTTTCGGGCACGACTCCGGACTGATGTCCCTGTGGGTATTCCTGCGTGTCGCAGGCAACGAAACGGCCGGCCCCATGGCGGAAGGACCGAATCTTGGCTGGTACTGCTTCCAGGAGATGCCCATGGGCTCCAACATGCAGCTGGTCTTCTACAAGAACGCCAAGGACGACGTCATCGTCAAGATCCTGCGCAACGAGCAGGAAACCGTCATCCCTTCCGTGAAGACGTGGAAGGGTCCCTACTATAAATGGAATGACCTGCGGGCCTATTTCGGGAAGCTGCTGGCCATCCCTTATCCTGATCCTGGCTTAGCTTTTTAGATTGAACTAACACAAAACCTTCTTAATTACATAATCTAAAACCATTATGAAAATCAAAAACTTCATTCTTATCCTGGCTTGCATGCTGATCACTTCTGCTGCCTTCGCACAGAACATCAACGTGACTGGACAGGTGAAAGATGCGCAGTCTGGAGAGCCCGTCTCGTTCGTGACGGTCATCCAGCAAGGTACCGGCAATGCCGTATCCGCAGACGCTGACGGTCGCTATTCCATCAGCGTTCCCGCCGACGCCACCCTTCGCTTCTCTTCGGTGGGCTATGAGGAAATCCTCGTGGCCGTGGCCGGCAGAAGAGTCGTTGACGCCGTCATGAAGAGCGACAACGTCCTCCAGGAGGCCGTCGTTTCCGCCCTCGGTATCACCCGTGCGGCCAAATCCCTGACGTATGCCGAGCAGGTGGTCAACGCCGACGAGATCGCGGGCAACCGCTCCTCCAACATGATCACCGCACTGGCCGGTAAGGCTTCCGGTGTGACGGTCACGCAGTCCGCTGCAGGTATGGGTGGTTCCGCCAAGGTCTCCATCCGTGGTTACCGTTCCGTAAGGTCCGGCAGCAACGAACCGCTCTACATCATCAACGGTGTGCCGATGAGCAGCGGCGGCAGTGTAGCCGGCGATACCTACGGCTCCGGCGGTCGAGCTTCTTTCGATGACGGTGACGGCATCGGTAACATCAACGCGGACGATATCGAAAGCATCACCATCCTGAAGGGTGCTTCCGCTTCCGCCCTGTATGGTACCCAGGCTGCCAACGGTGTCATCCTGATCACCACGAAGAAGGGTACCGTTGGCCAGACCCGCGTTACCTTCAACAGCACGACCTCTTTCGACAACGCAGCTTACCGCCACGACCTTCAGTCCTCCTACGGACATGACTCGTCCTGGAAGAGCTGGGGCTCGAAGATCTCCAACGGCACCGTGGCCGCTGACAACTTCTTCAACACGGCCTACACGCTCAACAACACGCTCTCTGTCCAGAGTGGTACCGAGAAGAACCAGACCTACGTCTCTTATGGTAACACGACGGCCAACAGTATCCTGGGCAATACCAGCAAGCTGAGCCGCCACAACATTAGCTTCCGCAACACGACCAAGTTCGGTGAGAAGGTCTCCCTCGACGCTACTGCCCAGTACATCCGCCAGTACGTCAGGAACCGTCCGACCACCGGTGGTATCTACCTGAACCCGTTGATGGGTGTCTACCACTTCCCTGCCGACATGAACCTCAAAGAGTACAAGGATAAATTCGAGGTGTACGACATGGAACGCAACATGATGGTGGAGAACTGGTACAAGCCCATCACGACCAACGACGATGAGAACCCGTACTGGCTCCTCAACCGCACCATCACTGAACAGTGGCGTGACCGCGCCATGGGTTCCGCTACCCTGCGCTGGGACATCTCCCCGAAGGTGTACATTCAGGGCCGCGGTAGTGTCGACTATTCCGCTTCCCGCCTGGAATACAAAGCCTATGCATCGACCAATCCGGGTGCCATCAAATCCAATAACGGTCAGTATGTCACCGGGAAGAACACCAGCTTGACTGCGTATGCCGACTTCCTCGCCGGCTACAAGGACACGTGGGGCAACTTCGGTTTCAACGCCACTGTCGGTGCCAGTATCAACTATGACGAGGATTCCGATCTCGAGATCAACTCCCGTGGTGGCGGTGGAGAACTCCAATACGCCAACATCTTCACGATCAACAACATGACCGTTCGTGCCGCTGACCAGGGCTTCTACCAGAAAGAACTGATCGGTGTCTTCGCAACGGCCACCCTCTCCTTCAAGGACTGGCTCTTCCTCGATCTCACCGGCCGTAACGACTGGTCTTCGACCCTCGCCTTCTCGAAGAGCTTCAAGAGCGGCTTCTTCTATCCTTCCGTCGGTCTGTCGTTCCTCCTGAACGAGGCGTTCCACATGCCGCAATGGGTAGATCTCCTGAAGGTCCGCGCTTCCTACGCTGTCGTGGGTAACGACCTGCCGAGCCGCCGTACCAACCCGTTGGGAGAGGTGGGCGAAAATGGTTCCATCGTCTCCAACACCACCGCTCCGTTCGGTGAGCTGAAGCCGGAGCTGTCCGCCTCCTTCGAGGCTGGTTTCGACGCCCGTTTCTTCGGTAACCGCCTGTCTCTCGACTTCGAGTACTACAAGACCAACACGCGCAACCAGATCTTCTCGCTGGATGCTCCTTCCGGTTCCGGTTACTCCACCTACTATGTGAACTCCGGTAACATCCAGAACCAGGGTATCGAGGCCACGCTGGGCTTTGTCCCCGTAGAGACCCGCAACTTCATCTGGAAGAGCCAGATCAACTTCGGTCTCAACCGCAACAAGGTGCTCGCCTTGAACGAGGACATCAAGACCTTCGTGATCAACGAATCCACCAACCACGGTTACGCCCTTAAACTCGTCGAAGGCGGTTCTTACGGTGACTTGTATGTCCGCCGCTTCGCCCGCGATGACAAGGGCAACCTCCTGCTTGACGACAAAGGCCTTCCTTACAAGGAAAGCGGTGAATTCTCCTACATTGGCAATACGGAAGCCAAATGTACGGCCGGCTGGAACAACAACTTCCAGATTGGCGACTTCACCGTCAACTTCCTGGTTGACGCCCGTTTCGGTGGTATTGCTCTCGATGCCACCCAGGCAGATATCGATGGTTACGGCACCTCCGCCTACACGGCCAAGTGCCGCGAACAGGGCTTCGTAGAATACGAAGGCAAGAAGTTCAATGACGTGGAAGCCTTCTTCAACCGCGTCGGCGGCTACGAAGGTATCACCGAGTTCTACGTATATAACGCGACCAACATCCGTCTGCGTGAGGCCTCCATCGGCTACTCCCTCCCCAAGAAGCTCCTCGGTGACAAAGTCGTCAAGGATCTGACCATCTCCTTCGTGGGAAGGAACCTGTTCTTCTTCTACAAGAATATCCCTTACGACCCTGACACCCTCCTTGACACTGACGGCCACTATCAGGGCTTCAACTTCTACGGCATGCCTGCCACCAGGTCATTAGGTTTCAACATCAAGGTTACTTTTTAATTAGACAGCCACTATGAAAACGATATTTAAAGCTTTATTTGTAGCTCTGGCTATCACCTTCGTGTTCTCTTCCTGCCAAAAATGGGAAGACTTCAATACGGATCCCTACGGTGTAACCGATGAGATGCTGGCAGCCGACTACAACAACATCGGCGCCTACTATCCGCAGATCATGCAGTCTGTGTACTACAACTACAACAACAGCAACTGGGAATTCCAGCTGGTGCAAAACCTGACCGCGGACCTTTGGGCAGGCTATTTCTCCAATGTCTCTGCCTTCCTCTCCAACGCCAACACCGGCAACCTCTTCATGGTCGATAGCTGGATTGGCTCCGAGTGGTCCCTCACCTACAAACGGGTGATGTCCCCGATCTTCAACTCCATCAAGCCGCTGGCCGACAACGACCAGTATCGCCACTTCTATGCACCGGCTCTCATCATGCAGGTCATGGCCATGAGCCGTCTGTGCGACTGCTACGGCCCGTGCATCTACAGCAAGTATGGACAGAGCGCTACCGGCGGCAACTACGAGAGCATGCAGGATTCCTACAATGCGTTCTTCTCCGACCTCGATATCGCCGTGAACGCACTGGACAACTACATCAAGACCACCGGCTCGAAAACCTCTGACAACTTCAAGCGTTTCGACAGCTGGTGCGACGGTGACTTCTCGAAGTGGATCCGCTTTGCCAACACGCTCCGCATGCGTCTGGCCATGCACATCGTGAAGGTCGATCCGAGCAAAGCCAAGACGGAATTCCAGAAAGCAGCCAGCAACGCCTACGGCGTGCTGAGCGGCAAGAGCGATGTGGTGACGATGCACGCCTCCACCTGGCAGCATCCGCTCTACACGCTGTCGACCGCCTGGAACGACTGCTACATGGGTGCCGTCATCGAATCCCTCCTGACTGGATACAGCGACCCTCGTGAAGGTAAGTACTTCCAGGAAACCACCGATCCAAGCTTCAAGGCTGCCGGCCGCAACTTCGCCAGTATCCGTATGGGTAACGACGCTACTTCCTCGACTTCCCGCGCTCCTTTCTCCCTCCTGAGTGCCCAGAAGGCGGACGCCGCCATCATCATGGTTCCGGCTGAGGCCCAGTTCCTCCTCGCAGAGGCTGCCCTCCGCGGTTGGGTGAACGGTATCGCCAAGGAATACTATGAAGCCGGTGTGAAAGAGTCGTTCAGCCAGTATGGTGTCAGCGGCGTGGATGCTTATCTGTCCAGCGACGCCGTTCCTGCCGACTACATCAACCCTGTCATTCCTTCATGGAACATCCGTGCCACCAACTTCCTGTCGCCGAAGTGGGATGAGAGCGCTTCCAACGAAGTCAAGCTCGAGCGCATCATCGACCAGAAGTACATCGCCATCTATCC
>Ga0265298_10000654_pt1 | contig 50571 bp, 70 predicted proteins | sample AusTroGonzalo_MG_3_FD_193486 | JGI IMG/M metagenome (GOLD analysis project Ga0265298, IMG submission 193486) | Bovine rumen microbial communities from tropical cattle in Woodstock, Queensland, Australia - Gonzalo_01 | ecosystem: Host-associated > Mammals > Digestive system > Stomach > Rumen ...
TTGGTTGCGGCGGTAATGGCTGAATTTGCCGTAACCTTTGTTGCCAATTGTTTCGGGTTAACGGCCAAGGTTGTCGCGGTGCCGGTGCTGGCTTCGGTGTCGGTTGCAATTTCAATCAAACCGGCGACCGTTGTCGATGCTGCCGGAGCGCTGGCGGCTAAGCCGTTGCTGTCTGCCGTGATGGTAACATTGCCGGCGTTGTTGCCGGTTGCCACCTTGATTTGAACATCGCGGGTGTTGGTAACCATCTCGATGCCGTTTTTGAAGGTGTAATCGCCTTGTGACAACGCGTCCATGATGCCGTGGCTCGCGGTTTTAACTTTTAACGTATCGTCAACCGTATCAAACCAGAATTGTCCGGCTTTCGGGCTGGACGGTGCGGCGGCCAAATTCTGCGCGACCGGGTTTTGGATTTCGTTTCCTTCGAGGTCGAGGTCTTTTCTAACTGGTATACTCATTTGTTTAAACTCCTAATTTAAGTATGCTTTGCCTTTGGTTGCGCCGTTCATGTAAACGGTGCAGTTGTTTTTGTCGTTATAGACAACTTGCGCTTCAAACTGTGTGTTTGCCGAATCAACCAGCGTCACCGACGGGTATTTGTTCAAATTATGCTGAATTTCCCATGTGTCGCTTGCGATGCCTTGTTCGTGAACATACGTTTTATCTGCGCCGGTTTCTAATGCTTCGCGCAATCCGGTGATTGCGTCAATTGAGTGCTGGTCCGGTAAGTTCCGGTTATACAGCGAATTGTGGTTATTGGTTGAACTGACTTTGACGTTTTTTACATTCGAAGTTGCTTCAATTTCATAAAAAATCGTTTCGTCGTTGATTGACCGTGCTTTAATCATTTTTCGCTCCTTCCGAAAGTTTCGGATAAACCGTTATTTTGTTCGGCTCGCCGGTGTTTTTGTTGCCGACAACCAGCGTATCGTCAACCCATTTGTCGTTGACTTTTTTACAAACCTTTATGCCGTATTTATAAACCTCTTGCTTGCGCCCGCGCGGCACCGTCAAAAGGTCGGAATGCTCGTTATCAACCTCGATAAAAGCGTCGCCGTTTTCGTGGATTGCTTCAATTTCAAAAATAATGTTATTCGCCAAATCCGAAACGGCAAAAAATACCGAGGTTTCCGCTTCAATGTTCTTGACGCGCAAATGGAAGTCGTCGCCTTGCTGAACAAAAATATCGCCTGTTTCTTCGTCTGTTATATTCATGGTTTTGTCCTTATATTATGCCGTTCTGCGCCATACATTTACACGATAAGCCGGCGGTTGAACTGTTGAGCTTGCTCCGTAAATTGAATTTGAACGCGATGCATCAAAGCCGACAGACCATCCGGATCCACGCCCGTCACCTGAAGCTGAAGCGCCATTATCATAAAAAGCTCCGGATGAATTTCTGCCATTCGTATCGGCGCCGCCATGAATACCTGTAATATTAGGCAAACCGGCTTCAATCGTGCTGTTAGCATTCGAACCGTTGCCACCCCACAATGCTCTGTTGGTAGCAACTAATGTCCAAGTTGAACCGCTGATAAGTGTTGCCAGTGGGCAGGTTGACTGCGTTCCGATATATATTGAACCGACCGGGTATAAACTTTTGAGCATATTTGTTATTGCTGTTGAAACATCGTTTGCTGATTGTTTGGCGTTAATCTGCGTTTGAACCGAGCTTGTAACACCGCTTAAATATCCTAATTCCGTGCCGGTTACAGAAGAAACCGCCACCTTGCCGCTCGAATTTGAAACAAGCGCGCGGCTTGCGGTTAAATTGTTGTCGGTAATGGTTGTCGCTGCACCCGAAACGGACGGTTGTTTGCCGTTTAACTGGGTTTGAATGGCGCTTGTTACGCCATGCACATAATCGAGTTCGGTTGAAGTGGTATCTGAAGCCGCGATTTTGCCGCTCGAATTTGAAACAAGCGCGCGGCTTGCGGTTAGGTTCGAACCGGTAACTGTGGTTGCGGCACCGGTAATTGTTGCCTGCTTACCGTTAATTTGTGTCTGAAGGGTGTTAGATGCTGCCGTGATCTTGGTTGAAATTGCTTGCGCCAATTGCGAATTGCTGGATGCACTCGGTGTCAATCCGGCGTCTGTAATAGCGTTCACAATTTCGCGTTGCGGATTTTCCAAAGCGCCTGCCGGTATAATCGAACCGGTTAATCCGGTTGCCGGGTTACCGTCAATATAACTGGCGTCTTCGGCTTCGTTGAGTGGTTGTGTATATTTCATTTTTTTTATTCTCCGTAATCAAATGTTAAAACAATGTGTGCTTGAATTAGCCGTTTAAGCATACATTCCAGCTCATTGATGTTTAGAACCTGGCATAAATAATCGCCGCATTGTGCTAAACCGGTGCGCGCCCAAAATACGCGCGTCGTATCTCTGATTTGAACGCTCAAGTGGTTTGCGGAAAGCTCAACAACCGTAACGTTTGTATAGCCCAAATAATTTATCAATTCTTGATAATTGGCGACTGTTGGCGAAAACTTCCGGCGGATTTTTGACAGCACTTCGAGTTTTCTATCTAAAACGCTTAAATCATCGGCGTGAGTGCCGTGTTCGCAGGTTTCCGGCAAACCCAGCATTTTTTCCCAATCAGTCAACGTTTCATCGCAACTTTGCGCGAATTTTTCGTTTACTGCCTTTTCAACGCGGCCATGCAAATAATATAAAAAACTGCCGATCGCCTCGGCGAGTTCTGCCGAAACGGTGCCTTTATCTTGCCCCCAAATCGGACCCTTCGGAAGCATTTTTTGATACAAAATTTTGTAATCTTGCTGATTCATGTTTTACTCCGACGGGAAGGTAATTGTGCCTAAAACCGGAATATGCCCGGTTGACGGGTTTATATCGGCCGACGGGGCGGACAGTTTATGGTCGGTAACGCCTGCCGTTGTGCTGATTGCTTCGTTTATCTTGGATAAATAAAGTTTAACCCCCGGCTCAATTAAGCTGGACTTGAAAAGTTTTTGTAAATTTTCGGTAATAGCTGCTTTGATTGCCGTTGTGTTTGGCGAAAGCGCACTGAAAGTAATATTGACTGTATCTGTTGTCGGTGCTGCCACTGTAACAATTGCGGTTGCCGGTCGCTCGCCTTCTATATAATTTTGAACGCGTGTAATATCCGCTTGATGCGGAATGCCGTTAGCGTAACTATTATCCATCATAAAGCGCACGGTTACGGTGCCGGCGCCGTTTTCAATCGGGTAGCACCAGGCGCGGGTTACACCGGAAACCTCTTTTGCCCACACTTCATAATCTTTTTTGTTGCCACCCATCGGCGGATTTTGTTCGTATTCGAGCAACCGGGCGCGATATTCTTCGATGTCTTCAATATCCGTTCCGCCGGTAATTTCGGCAGACGCAACTGTGGCTTGTATATTGACGCCGGCGACCGGCGAAACAAAACTGACAATGGTTCCGGATCCGGCATTTCCATTCAAACCGGCATTTATTGCTTCAACCGGAACGCTGGCAGTTCCGTCGCTGCCGACGCTGACTTCTTCGGTGGTTATGTATTTGATATTGTCCGATCTTTGCAGCTCAACACCACTGGCAATCGTCGAACCGCTGGTGCCGGTAACGTCAATCGGTCCGTTGGCTTTGGTTGCGGCTTTGCGCGGGAATTTACGTTCCTGGCCGTGCTTGATTAAGGATTCTTCGTCGGCTTCTTGCACAAATGTCTGTTTCAAAACGTATTCAACCCGGCGTAAAATTTCGTCGCCGATGCCGGCCAGGGCGGTGGCAATAACATTCAAGTAGTTGCGGCGGAGGTTGGCGTCGCCGCCTTTGACGTTGGTATTGATTTCGGTGATCGCCCGGTTTCGTAATTGTTTTAATGTCGGTTTGTTAAAATTCGTCATTTATTTGCCCTTTATAAACTTGCCCATAAATCGTTGAAACGCATTGTCCGCAAATTGTCGCCGCGCTTGATGGTGACAATGGCATCAACGCGTTCGTTATTGTCGGCGTTGCGTTCAACGTTGATATTGATTTCGGAAGCGACGCCGTCGTCAATCATCCACTGCAGCGCCTGTCTGATATACTCTTTTGCTTTTTCGATGGTTTCCGGTGTTATTTTTTCGCGCCGCAAGAGGTAAAGTTTGGATCCGGTGCTGTCTGTATTGTCCGGGTCGACTTTATCGCCCCACCAGCCATATTTCGGCGCGTTTTCTTCAACTTCTTCTTCACTTGCCCGCGCCCATGTAAACAAACTGACGAGGACGGACGTGTCCAGCGGATTGGCTGATACAAAATCGCCGCCGGCAATTTTGTTGTCGTAATATCCGGTTTGTCCGTCAAAAAATAAAGCTAAATCCGCCATGATGCCCTCGATTTGTTTCGTTACCTATATAATAAAATCCGCGCACCTAAATGTTCAAAAAATTTTTTTAATTGTATTTATGATGCGACCGGGGAGCCGGTGTTTGCACCGCCGGCCGTAACGCCGCTGTGCTTGTGCGATTTCAAGCTGATATTGTTTGTTTTAACGTCGGTTCCGGCGGTAACCGTGCCGGAAACGTTCAAATCGCCGGACATGGTTACTGTTGGCGATGTGAGCGCAACGCTCGTGTCTGCGGTGATTTTTAAGTTAGTGGTTTTCATTTCGATATTGTGTTCGCGGGCAAATTTCAAATAATCGCCTTCGTCGGTATATAATGCAACTTCGCCACCCTTCAAATCTTTTAACCGGAATTGCCGGTCGCCGACCCCGATAATTATGCCATTGGAACGGTCGCCGCCGCAAAAGACGACGGCCGTTTCCATACCAGGCAGCGGCACGGATGTAAATCCATACCATTGGTAGCACTCCAGGCCGTCTTTTACTTCGCCGGCCAAGAGTGTATTCTGCATTTGCTGAACCTTTGTTGCGTCGTTCACAATCTTAATCACGCCCCGCACCACCATGTTGTAAACCCTGGTTTTAAGTGGTGCTAAAAATCTTGATAATTGCTGTTGAATATCCATCCTAAACCCCCTCGCGCAGTTCCTTCCAGCCCTGATATGTTTTAATCACTTGCTTGGCTGAAGACATTATGTATGCTTCCGGCGCCGCCAATTGTAAGGTTGCCGTCGTTCCGGATCCGACTTCCAATTTTACCGCGGCAATTATCAACTTGCCTTTTATCCGGATGAATTCGTCTTCAATGTTGACGTATGAATTCGGCGCCCAAAGCTGGCCGGCGGCGGTGCGCCAATCTTGAACCTTGCACTCGATTTTCATACTCTTGGCGCGCCGGTTCGATTTTTCCCAGTTGGCGCGGGTTTGTGCGGTGCCGGCATCCATGGCACTTTCGGCGGTCAAAACCAGCGGACGGTAGCGTGTAACATCGCCGTCGCTCGAACTGCCTTCAACACCGGTTATGTTTTCCGCCCCCAGTTCGTCGGTGCCGACCAGCTGCGACTTAACGTAATATTCCGAAAAGCAATCGCGCGAATTATATTCGCAGTTGGCTTCTAATATATTATTTTGCCGGCCGTCGCTGATTTTATGCGTTAAAACACCGATTGAATTTCCGGTGCCGACCGCCGCAATAACCAGATTTCCTTCGGCGTCGTCGGTGTAGGTTAAACCGGTGCGCTTGCAAACCTTTTCAATAATCGACTGCGCGGTTTCGCCCGGCTGAATTTGAAAATCCGGTATTTGCGAATTGTCGGTTGCGTTAAACAAAAGTTTTATGCCGAACGGCTTACAAACCTTTTCAATAATCGACTGCGCGGTGCCTTTAAGAATTTGCCCGGTCGGCAATATCGCCGAGCAATCCACCAAATCGCAGGTCTTTGAACGCCCAGAAAAGGTGACTTCGTGGCTGGATGCGTTATATTGCGGCGCGATGCGGTCCAAATATCCGTTAATAACCGGATTTCCGTCGATTAAAATTTCGCATGGTTCGTCAAGCGGAATGTTCTTTTTTGAGCCGATGTAGCGGTCGGAAACCGTCAAATCAAAAGACGAAGCCATGCAATTAAGGCTTCGCGAAATCGTCGCTGTTTTCCATCCGTTATATATCAAACCGCCGATTTTTAATTCAATCATTTTGTCAGCACCTTCAAATCTTTATTGGCCGGCAAAAACTGCGGATATTTAATGGCGTTCTTTTTAACAATTTCGTCGGCGCGGTCTAAATCTTCGTAAAGTTCATAAGCCAAAACCAGCGAAGGCGTCGTTTCGCCGAGGTTAATGGTTTTGGTTTGCGGCAATTGAACGATTATCTCGCGGACGTATTCGACCACGTTCCGTTTCAAATCGCGCAGCGCTTCGATAATTTCGTTTGCCGGCTCGATATCCTCGAAAAACTCGACTTCTTCAACGTCGGTTAAAAATTGCTCTAAAACTTCGTTGGCTTCGTCGGTGCTGGCAAAGTTTATTTTTGCGATTGTCTGGGCTTCGCAGGCCACAACTAACTGCTTGGTATATTGTTCGAGCTGTTGCATACAAGTCTTTTCTGCGGTTGCGTTGTCGACCATGTTGGCCGTTTTTGTTGCATTGCTGGCGGACGACAATTTTTGCACCGTCTTAAATGCTTTAACGTCAACGCCGGTTTTTACGCTGTCGAGCGTTGTGGCGGTGTTGGCATCGCTTTTGCCGGCCAGTTCGGTTATTGCTGAATATGAAGTTTCTATATCTTCGGCCATTTTTGCCGGTGCGTGGGCATAAACCTTGGCGTTATTCTTCATGCCGGTTGAGGTTTTGATAACGTCGGCGACGCTGTTAATGTTTCCGGTAATGTCGCTTTTTAAGCCGCTGGTGTAGCCGATGCCGGAGCTTATGCCTTCCACAACATCGACGCAAACGTCGGATATTTCGCCGATTAATCCGGTCAATTCCGAAATTCCGGACGAAATCCGGTATATTGAAACAAAGCTGTCGCGGGCGCTGTCAATCAAACTGCGCACCGAACCGGTAATGGATCCGAGCCAATCCGTCGCAATGGATGGCATCGCTTTTTCGCCGGCTTCGATAAAGGTCATATCAATTACAGCCATGCGGCGCTGCTCGCTGCTCTCTTTAACGGTTATACCGTCGCAATTTACATTTTTGGTTCCGTAATCCGGATGAATTAAAATACCGGCTCCCTCGCGTTCGCAGGCGCGAATTAAGGCATCGCGGCGGGCGGCATAGTTATCGCCGATCACAAACGCCTGAACTTGAAAACTTTGTGCCTTTTTGCCGACATCTTCGGTGTATGGGGTGTCTTTGTTCGGGTATTCGTGAACCTGTGTCCGCCTTCCGGATGTGAATGACCGTTCTTTAACCTCGAATGTTACGCCGCGAAATGAAGCTGATCTATAATTTACCATGACACCACCTTACCATGCATAACCGTATTCAACGCCCAAATCCATCGGACCGTTTTCCGAAACCCTATCGACTGACGCTTCCTTCGGCATATTTTTGAACGAAACTTCCACCTTGGCCGACGAATTCTGCGCCGGTATCGGTGTTTGATATTGTGCCAGCGTTGCCGGTAACGCTGTTTGTTGCAATGTGTTGTAATTATTAACACCGCGGCTGTTGTCGTAATTGTTGACGGTGTCGCCTGCGGTTTCGTTAACAACATTTCCTTCGCCGCCAAAACCCAATTTGTCGGCTATCCATCCGCCGGCGTCTTTTACGAACGACATGGCTTTTTTGAGTGTTTCAATCGGGCTTAAAACCGCGTCAATAACTTTTATGATAAAATCGACCGTGGCTTTAATGCCGTTCTTTATACCATCCCAGGCATCGTTCCAAATTTTAACGAATGCCTGTATCTTGTCGGCCACAACCTCAAAAATATCCACAAACTTTTCGCCCAGCCATTCGCCGGCGGTTTGGAACGGCTCCAGGAAACCTTCAAGGAAAGCGGCGCCGTATTCTAAAAACGCGTTCCATGCTGATTTTACGCCTTCCCACATATTTATGAAAAAGTTTCGGAAACCCTCGCAATTTTTCCACAAATAAATAAATCCGGCGACAAGGGCGGCGATTCCGGTTATAATCCAGCCGATCGGCGTCGTCAGCATAGCCAGTCCGAGTTTTATAAATCCGGTGCGGGCAAATGCCAAAACCTTACCTAAACCCGGTATAAGTTCGAGCAATACCCATATTTCCTTTACCGCTTTGGCGGCGTTGCAAATAAAACCGGTATACATGGCCACACCCAAAAGCAAAAGCCATTTGTTGAGACTGCTTATAAAGCCGGTTACCTTTAACAAACCGGTTGCAAATCCGGCCAATCCGTTCAAAATCTTTTCAATGTCGATTTTGTTCAAAACCGCCACAAACTGTTCGATAAATTTATCAATCTTTATGCTGATAAGTTCGCGGTTGGCTTTTATCCACTCGGTTATGCGTTTTATAAACGGAATTAAAATCGGGATCAATTTTCCGGTTATCTGGTTGAATACGCCGCGGATATGCTCGCGCAAATCCGTGAAACTGTCGCCGAGTTCCTGCGCCCCCTTGACGGTTGCTTCGTCCATGACTAAGCCGGCGGCGTTGGCTTCTTTTTTGAGTGCTTCCAGACTTTCTTCGGATTGGTTGGCAATGTTAATCATTGCCTTGCCGGCGTTACCGAATGCCAGCTGCGATAAATATAATTTTTTGGCCGGATCCTCAACCTTGCGAATAGCCTTAATCATAATGTTGAAGGCTTCTTCGTTAGATTTTGCGCCTTTGAGTTGCTTCAAAAGTGCCGGCGATATCTTTTGTAAACCGGCATAAAGGGCGCCGGTGTTTGTTTTTAAGGCACCGTATTGCTTGGAAAGTTTCGCCAGGGCGGCATTAACTTCTTCGGCTGAACCGGCGTTCAATTTTGAAATATAATGTTGCTCTTGCAAAAATTTCGCCGAAACGCCGAGCCGTTCGGTCATGTCGGCCACGGCGTTGGCGTATTCTCTGGCGCTCGATATTCCTTTTACAAATCCGGCGCCAGCCAAACCGGAAATAACGCCCAGCGGGGCAATAAGCCCGGAAACGCTTTTAATGGTGTTATTAATCGCGCCGGTGGCTTTGCCGAATTGCCGTGTTAACGAAGCGCCGACCTTGCCGACGTTTTTCAAAACGCCGGATGCCTGGTCGTTGACTTTGAATACGGTTTGAATATCAAAATTATGTGCCATTGCGGTTGCTTTCCCTTGCGAACCGCTGACTGGTTTCAACCATCAAGGTATAAAGCCAGTCGATGCGGTCCAGTGTCATGTCAAAAAGTTCACTCGGCGACAAGTGGTAAACTTGGATAAGATCGCCTATTTTTTCTCTGTATCCGAGTTCGCCCCTTCGCCGAGGCCGAAAAAACCGGAAACGATGCTGATTACGTTTTGAAAATCCGCAACGCAAAGCGATTTTATGGTCGATTTCGGAACGCTTGCCAGGTCGGACGCCAGCCCGCACAAAACAACCGTGTTGATGCGGATTTTTTGTTCGTCTGCGCGTTCGTCAACGTCGGTGCCGCCACCTTGATAAATATCAAACGGATAACCGCGTCTGACGATATCCTCGCCGGTTGGTTCCCGGAATGTGAGGGTGCTTATCTCGGCACCCTCGCTCAATACCGGTTTAACAAGTTTTAGTTCGATTTTGTTAGCTGCCATAACTCAATCCTCTCTTATTATTTCATTTCGGAAACGTCTTTGCCTTCAAAGCGCACCGAAACCTCGCCGTTCGAGGCATCGTGTGAAGGTTCGCCCGCCAAATACATTTCGCGGCCGACGTATGTTTTGCCGTTGACCAGCTCCACCGTAATGGTGGCGTCGGTCAAACCTTCCAGCTCTTTGATATTCAAGTTTCCGGTATCAATTAAACTGCCTTCCATATATGGAATGCGCGCCGCGTCCGTATATCCGGCAATGCCGCTCAAACCGGTAACGCCGGTTTTAACCGTTGTCGTCGGTGATACGGACCACGATCCGGCGAGCGTTTTCTGGTCGCCGTTAATTTTCAAATATGCAGTTCCGCCGATTGGTTTCATAGTTACCTCCTATTACAAGCGAAATTGGTTTAACAAAGCGAAGACGTTTAACTGGTTGACGTAATCCGGGTCAAACAATACATCTACGCGGTTTCTGTCGTTGGCGTTGCGTTCTACAATCAAGCCATCTTTGAACGCTTCTTCGTTTTCAACGAGGCCTTGTTCTTCGAGCGCCTGATATGCCGAAATCAATTCTGCTTTAATGATTTTCGGTGTCACGATTGCCTGGCCTTCGCCGAAGCGGGTTCCGTCGCTGGCGAGTTTATGACGGCCGTATTTCGACGTCACAATGCCTTTGAGGTAGCGCAAAATATAAGCCGAAGTGTAAAGCGTTTCGATGCTTAAATATGAATTATCCGGCTGGCCGTAACCGTTCTTTTGGTATGTGGTAATTATGCGCTCAATCTGCACAACGCCGCTGTTTACGGTGTATGTTGACATTCCGTTCGCCAGCAAGGTTTCGCGTTCGGTCAATGTAAAGCGATCGGTAACATCCGGAGCTGCAACGCCCAGAAGTTGGAGCGTCTGAAGCGGACGTGCCGGATCTGCCGCAATCGAACCGGCGGCTGCGCCGGCAAGAGCTGCCGCAACGCACCAAATCGGCGTATTGCTGCCATAAATCGGCAAAACGGATAAATGCTGGTCATTTAAGCTGGTGCCGAGTGTTTGTGCCACTGCAACCGTTGAACGTGTCGCCGCCCAAACGTGGCCGTATAGTTGCTTTGCATAAGACCATGCGCCGGTTTCGTCGCTCATATACTCTTTTAATTCTGTTAAAGAAGTTGCGTCGGTTGCCGCTGTAACGATGAAATCATAAACTTCTTCGCCCAGATTGGCAAGAGCGGTCGTCAAACTTACGTTGCCGGCGCCGCCTGTCGGTTGAGTAATAATCACGCTTAAACCGTCCGGGGTGATTTCGTTGTTAATTTCGCCGCCTAAGTTCAAACCGAGCGAAATATCATTGCCGCAAACGCCGCCGTGTTTTGCTGTAACGGTAACAACGCCTTCGTCAGCGGTTGCCGTAATAGGCAAATCAACATTGGCATTAATTGCCGCTGCGGTTGCTGTGGCAATGGTGGCCGCCGTGTCTTCGTTTGCAACACCGACTTGAACAACCGTGTTGTAAACATAAAGGCTTAAAACGCCGGATGCCGTCGCCGGACCGGTAATTGTGATTGTGCCGGTTGCTGCTGTTGAAGATGCCGGATCTGCAATCGGCAAACAATACAATTCAACGGACGAATTGTTTTTGAGGTAGTGTTCGACCATCTGGGTAAGCTGCGCGCCTGCGCCGAATTTGTTTTTGGCGTATGCAAAACTCGGAACGTAAATCGGCTTATTTGCAATTGCCGAGCTACCGTTCACGATTTGCCCGATTAACAAAGTTCTGTATTTTGCGCTTTGCGTTCCCGCTTTGCTGTTATCCATTTCGGCATAAAACAAAGGGCATCTGATGGTGTTCGGAATAGTATTAAAAGAAACGGACATTGGTTACTCCTTGTTTTCTTCGGTTGTGGTTTCGTCAACGTCTTTTTTCGTTGATGCTTTTCTGCCGCCGGATTTGTTTCCGGCTTTGGCTTTTGGTTCCGTCGGTTCGTCAATCAATACAACGTCTTGCACCTGAAGCCGACGCATCCAGTAAGCGTTATCTGCTACTTTGCGGCCGGTTTCCGGCAAATAGTCGCGATGGACCGGGTCATATACTTTCAATGATTGCTTGCCGACTTTTCTGTCTGGGTTTGGTTTTACAAACATTTTTTAATTCCCTTCTTCAAAGTTGATGTCTAATTCAAATTCTTTTCGGCCGTCTGGACCTGGCGTCGGATTTGCGATCGGCTCTATAACGTCAACGTCGATGTGGATCTTTTCGAGTTCGTCTTCAACTTTCGGAGCGTATTCCTTGCCGAATTCCAAAGTTATCGAAAGTATTTCGACAACCATCGGCTGGGCGCCTTCCAGCAATTGGTAATCAACGTCAAAATTCTTGATTTCCGCTTTTTGCGTAAAATCCGGATCGCATAATAGGCAGTTTTCAATCACTTCGGCGATATCGTCGGCCGTTGCCACCCATCCGTTCATGGCTTCAACGTATATTTCAATATTGAGCTTAAGCGAATTCTCAAAAAACGGAACGTTCAAAGAGCGAAGGTTTCCGCTTTGGGATGGTGTGACCACGTTAACGCCGGGCAATTGTGCAACCGGAAACGGCGAAACTTTGCTGTCGGTAATGCTTCTTGCGGAAACGAATTTTCTCAATTCCTTGCAGGCTTCGAGCTTTTTCAAAACGAATTCTCTCATTTCACGCCGTTCAAGCATCATATTCCCCTTCGCAATAAAGGACGATGCGGCTTTCGCTCCATCCGTCCTCTGGTTGACGGGCTACCTCGTAAAGTTTGTTTTTAACGACGAACTGGTCGCCTTGAACCGGTCTTTTTATGCCTAATTTATCAAAATCGGATAACTTAACGCTTAAAACCGGCATCGGTGTTTCAATCGGAACTTCGCCGGATGTGTCTATAATGCTGACCGCTTCGTCGAGAATGCCGCTCATTTTGTATTCGTTGCCGGTGTCGGCTTGAATAAAAACAATCGGGTCGCCGTAATAGTCAAGACAGCAATCCATGCAAAGATCTATATCGTCGTTGAAATCCGCCATTTTTCTATCCTTTAAAGGCGGAAGTTTTGAGGCTTCCGCCTTCCGTGGTTGCCAATTACGAACCTAAAGTTCCCTTAACGAGCAAGTCTGGGCGCTTACAAATCGGCAGCGGGTTAGACTGCGTTTGAACGTCAACGCCGCGCTCGAAGTCTTGAACCTTCTGCTTCGCATAATACGGTTGGCCGATTGTATTAACGGCCTCGATGTAGTCTGCCGGAGCGAATACGGTTTCGAAGACGTTTCTGGTGCCGAGCGGCAAGAAGATTGCTTCGTTGTCCGGGATAAAGCGCAAGGTTGAACCTGCGGCGTTGCTGGCTGATCCTTCGTATTCAACAAAGCGAATGCCGTTGAAAACAAAGTCATAACGCAAATCGTCGCGATACGGAGTCGCGCCTTGATATGCGTGATATGCGTCCTTCATTGAGCCGTGTTGAACGAGTGCTTCAAAGAAGTTGCCGGAGCACAAGCACAAAATGCCGCTCATGGTTTCGCCTTTGAGGTTTTGTTCCATGTAGCGTTTAACATCGCGTAATTTTTGGTCGATGTGTGTATTTGCCGAAGATGTGTTGAACGCTTGCGTGTGTTGCGTAATGCCGAACGTGTCGAATAAGTTGACGAGCGTCGTGCCGGCACCGTCTTTTACAACGCCTTGCAAAGCGCAGCAGCGCATATATTCGAGCGTAATTTCGTGCTTTGCCTTCATTTCGGCCAGCTTGTCGATAACTACGTCTTGCACGGATTGCATTTCGTCGGTTTCGCCGAACTTACGGATATTTTGAACGTCCTCTGCTTTGATGGTATCGTTCAAAATAAAGCTCGGAATAGCCAAAGAAACAAGATCGCGCTTGCCGGAAGTGTTAACTGAGCCGGCGGCACCGCGTTCGTTTGCGCTCAAAACGTTCAAAACGCCGTTCTTGCGTTCAACCATAATGCTGGTTGTGTTAACGCCTTTTTCCTTAAAAATGCCGAGTTCGTTAACGGCACCGTATTGTGTAGGGATGACGTTAATTGCATCGGTCATTGCCGAAGTTGAAAAGGCGGGATTATTGTTGAAAATATCAGCTAAATTTTTAGTCATGTTATTCCCCCTTTCTCGCAACAATGCCCAATGCTGCCAGGCCGTCTTTGGCTTTGGCGATGGCTGTTGCGTCGCTGAATGCATACTTGAGTTTGTTTTCTGCCACGATTGCATGGCGAACTACTACCAGCCCGGTAGCGTCTGCGCTGGTTGCGTCAATGTCTTTAATCAAGACCGCTGCCGGTGTGCCATAAACGGCCGCGTTGTTTCCTTCGGCTGCCGTAAACGACAAAGGCTGATATTTTCCGGTTGAGCTGTCAATCTCTAAAACCGCACCGGCTTTCAAAGCACCGGAACCGCTTTTGATGGTAACAGCTTCGCGAGAATACTCTTTGACTTCGTATTTTACGACGTCGCCGATATAATTTCCTTCGCTATATGTTGTCATGTTTTAATTCCTTTACTTTTTGCAAATTTCTTTAGCACGGGCGGCTAAGGTTTTTGCTTTGGTTTCAATTGAAACTCCGCGGGTGTTATTTACACCGTTGAAGTTTTGGCTTCTTTTTGCGAGAATATCCTCGCGGATTTCCGCAAACGATTTGTCCGACTTACAAAGGCCGCGAGCTTCCGAAATAGATAATCCGGCTACTTCGCAAAGGCTCAAGATGGCATCCGTGCGCGAAATAGAACGCTTCGAGTTTTTACGCTCTTTGTCGTCTTCTTCTTCGTCGTTGTTTCCGCCTTGGTTTTCTTCGTCGCCATTGCGATCGTCTTCATTTTCGCTCGGAGTGTCATTCTCTTGGTTTTCTTCGTCGTCAGAACGAGCGGCGTCTTCTTCGATTTCGTCTTCGAACTCGTCGATTTCGTCGCGGTTTTTGGCTCTTTTAACCATCGTTTTCTCCTGATTTTCGCTGCGATTAACAATAACGCATTCGCTGGTCAACGCTTCCGCGCGGACGTTAGCCTTTGCATCCGCGGGAACTGTCACAGCACTCAGTTCCAGCGGTGTCCATTCAACAGCCCGATAAATCTGTCTGTCGTCCTCTTGGTAGACTTCGTATTTTTCGACTGTATATCCGACTGAAATATTGCGAATTATGCCTTGAGCAACCAGGTTCCACACCTTGTCGATCTTTTCGTCGTTCTTGCCGAAACGAATAATTGCCCGGCCTTCGCCTTTGCCTTCGTCAATCCATGCCTTTTCGACAACGCCCAGGATGGATGCGAGGTCATAAGTTTCGTGCATGGCTAAAAAAGGCGCGTTGCCGGAGTTTAATCGCTCCAGGTTGACGGCTTTTTCGCTTATTTCCAATTCTTCTAAAAACGACCCTTCAAATGTCCATTGTGTGGCTCTTGCGCCGGTCGTCCATACAATTTCAATCGTGCGTTCTTCGCTGTTGATGCTGTCCGGAGCCACGAGAGCGCGACGTCTTAATTCGGGAATTATCTTTTTTTCTGTCATATCAAAAGTTTCCTTTTACGTTGTATCGTCAAATTTGACTTATAGTCTTATAATAAATTCCTTGAGCATAAATGTTCAAAAAAATTTTTTATTTTTCTTCTATATCCTTGCTTGAGTTCGGTTCCGGAGCGCCCAGGCCGTTCGTCGGATCAACCGAAAAAACAAGGCCTAACTTTGCCGCCCGGTCGGCATCCGCTGCAATCTGATTGTCAACTTCGGCCGCATCGCCGCCGTTTTCCGAAATAATCTGCGAACGCGACGCAAAGCCGCACAAAACTTTTTCTTTTTCGGCGGCCACTTCCTGCTGCGGGTTAACGTATGCCCAGCCGGCCGGTTGAAAGTGCGCTAAATGGTAAGCGTCCGGATCGTCCGCATATTTTGAAATATTGACATCGAGTTCGCCGCTCAAAACCGCCGCTGCGACAAAGTGTTCCCAAATCGGGCGTAAAACCTGGTGTATTAACCGATCTTGTTCTTGCCGGTGCTTGCGCTGGGTTATGTTTAGCCCCATGCGCGAGCTTGAAAAGTTGGTTTTTGACATATCGTTGGCGAATTCTTCATAAGTCAATTGCACCGCGTTGGCAATTAACCGTAAATTCTGCGCCATAAACGGCTCGTAAGAGCTGCCGCTTTCGGTTGTCGGGTTGAATTTAATATCCTCGCCCGGTGCCAGCGTCGTAATCGTGCCGGTCGTCAACTCGGCGATGGCTTCGCCCGGTCCGGCGTCTTCGTCTTCGTCGTCCGAGTTAAGTGCGCCGTCCGGGGTCGGTGTGGTTACAAAGCCGGCAAGCATGGCCGAAATCTTCTTTTTGGCCAGCTCCGCTTCGTCATACTCCAGCATTTCGCGCGATTTCAAAAGAACAGCGAATGCTTCCGGCACGCCGCGCACTTGCCCCGCCCATAACGGCTTGAAATAGTGGCAAATCTGATCTGCCGGCACTTCGACCGTGTCGGTTGTGTTTGTCGCGATCACGCTCTCGTTCGGGTTGTTACGGTATAAAATAAACGATTTGCGATGCCCCATCTTGTCAAACCTTACGCCGGCAATAACGCGTTCGTCTGTGCCGGAATCGTAATAGTTTTCATCGATTTTTACCTGCTCGGCCGGTATAATTTGCAGTTTGAGCGGTATTTTGTCGCTATTATCGGGAATAAACCGAATAAAGACCTCGCCGCCTTCCCAGCGCTCTCTTACGGCCAAGGATAAGAGGCTTTTTAGATTGTGGACGCCTTCGAGGTCGCAGTGGTTTTGCCAATAGTTCCATAATTTTACGAGCTTTTCGCAATACTTACAGTCTTCGTGCCGCGGCAAAACGCGAATTCCCGGTCCTACGATGTTGCTGGCGATGGTTTCGTATGCGCCGTTCATATAACCGAAGTTTCGCGTCAAATCGCGCGATTTCCGGCGCATTTCCTCAACCGAATAAACAATTAACGTGTTCGGACCGGCACCGGTTACGCGCCAGGAGCGCATCCGCCCCCGGCTCGAAGTTCCGAAAGCCGGATCCGAAAAAAAGCGTTTTACAATTTTCTTTAAACTCATGATAACCCCCTGCGGGTGACTGTTTTAATGATTCTGGTCTTCTTAATGCCGAGTTCGGCGTCGATGGCGTCAATGGCGGCCTTGATGTCGTCCAGGCTTCTGAAAGTGACGCTTTTTCCGTTGTGGCTTATTGTAGCGGTGCCGCTGGTGTATGCATTAAAAAGTTTTTTTCGCCGCGCCTTCAAATCGGCGATTTCTTCTTCTGTTAAATCTTTTCTTGCCATGTTTTAATCCTCGGTTTTGCCGTTCTAAAACTATTTTAGGCAAATTATACGCAAATGTTCAAAAAAAATTTTTTTATGTATTGACTTTTTTGTTTTTCCGGCGATATAATTCCGGCATAAAGTCAATTTTGCCGGACGGTAGCTCAGTTGGTAGAGCGTTGGAACGTTCCGTTTAACTATGGATTAAGGTCGAAGGTTCGAGCCCTTCCCGTCCGAATTAAAAGTCTAAATCCGCGACCTACAGACTTTTCAAAAAGAATTCTCGCGGCGCTTGTTTTGCAAAACTTTTCCAGGCGTGAATAAAAAAGCTCAAGTCTTGAATGGCCGTATAACAGACTGTAAAGAAAGACGCGGCTCTGATCCGATCCGGACGTATCGGCGCTTTTTGTTGGTTGAGCGTATCAACCACCATCAATCGGATCGTGGCCAAATGTCAAGGCGCGTGCGACTGTAACGAATTGCGGGTTCAAATCCCGCCGATCCGACTTATGTATAAAACCTGAAGGAGCGTCGGTCGGCTCGGTTGCAAACGAAATGACCGGCAAAGGAAAGCGCCGAGCAGTTGCAAATGTCCGGCGTTTTTCTTTATGAAAAATTTTTAAAATAGTGCTTGACTTTTGTTTTTTCTGCGTTTATTTTATCCACAGTTTTTGAAGCGGGGTAGAGCAGCACGGTAGCTTGCCAGGCTCATAACCTGGAGGTCGTTGGTTCAAATCCAGCCCCCGCAACCATAAAGTTAAAGGTGTCGAATTCGACACCTTTGTTTTTTATCTCGAAATATTGTATGCCTGGCAGGCCGGCGCATATCCGCGTTCGCATCGCACCTTGTTTTCCCAAACGTCGCCAATTATCAAAAGAAAATATAAAAGCGCAAAAAATGCCGCCATTGAAATGAAATCTAAAATATTTTTAATCATGATCGTTTAACCTTTTTAGTATATTCCACCTTAACTCTGAGAAGGTGGCGGACTCAACTAAAGCCGTTAAACGTAGGCTCCGACCGCTATTCGCTATATTTACGGTTCTCATCCGCCATTAAAAAGGCATAAAAAATTCGCCAATCTATCGGGGGCGCTTTACCGCGTTTAACTGTTTTAGTGCTTGCAGTATATCGCCCAATCCTTAAAAATACGTTAAAAATTTCGTTTTCTTATCAAAAAAAAGCACGTCGGGAGTTGAAGCCGCCGGTCATGGCGTGGAGTTATTCCCTTTATCTCGGTTTTTTATTCCTCGCGCTCCCGTGCTGTTTTATTCCTCGATTTTCCGGATTTCCGCGCTGCCGAATGCTTCATATCCGACAAGATTGTTTATAAAATTCGGCATTTCGAGAATTTCGCCGTCTGTATTGTGCAAAAGTTCGATTTTTTCGCTGTTAAACGTGCGCTCGGCGCGCCGCAATTGGCAATACCCTTCAAAATAAAAGCGGGTTTTGCTGTCCTTGAATATCTTATGAAGGACGACCTTCCGGTCGCTTTTCTTTCCCTTGGCGTCGGTGTATGAAAAATTAACCGGCACGCCTTCGTCCGACTTCCAAATCAAAGCACCGAGGCCGGCAAGGTCGAAATCTTCGTCTTCGGCCTTTTTCTTGTCAATCTGCGGCTGAAAATGCGACAATATGCCGCTTAATATCAATGATAAAATGACCCACAAAATAACGCCGGTCCATGCAAATTCTATTTTATCGAAATAGCAAAGCGGTAATATGACAAATAAGCCGACAAATGCGACCGCTCCCTGCAATGTTTCGTTTTCTCTCTGATTTTCTGCCATAGTTCTGACCCTTTTAATGAATTGACCCTACCAATAATATAACCCCTAAGTATTGAAACGTCAAGAGAAAAGTCATTTTTGACGTTCTTTTTTATGCAAACCGCGCCACAACCCGCCGCCGCTGGCGTTTCTGCAAAATTTTCGGTTTGGGGATATCCTCGACGTTGACTTCCGGGTTTGCTTCCACCGCTTCCCGGACTTTTTCCGCGTATTCCTGCCGCGCCAGCATCTTTTCCCAGCGCCTGCGCAAATCCAATCCGGATATTTTCAAACCCTCAAGCGCAGCGAGTGAATAACCGAATATGTCGAGCGCTTCGTTACGCTTTCGCCCCGGCCGGAGCGCGTAATATCTTATTTTTCGCCCCTTGCTGTAAGAGGTTTTTGCTTCTTCGGCGGTTAACTGCACAAAGTGGTTTTCGTCGTAACTCATGTTGAAGTGGCAATATCCGGGCGCATCCGGATCGTCTATTTTTAGCCGGGAATATATAACGTCTTTGACGGTATCGGTGCCGACCAGAAAAAACTCAAGGTTTGTTTTCCGGAGCTTTCCGGGGGCTTTTTTGAAAATCGGGCGGCCTTCGCCCGGCATTCCCTTAATTGCCCACACGCGCCGGTTCCATCGTTCTTTGCAAAAGTTACCGACTTGCTGCGTCAAATAACCGCTATCAACGCAGCACGCCGATATTGTCATTTCGCCGACCAGGTCGTGCTTAATCGGCGTCAATAAGAGTTCGTCCAATTCATCCCAGACCCGCGGCGCTGCCGGATCACCGAATAAAACAACCTTGCCAAGCCCGAAACTTTGGTTTTTGGCCGTCCAGCCGAAACGGTCCACTTCGAGCCGGTCCTCTTGCACGTCAACGCCGGCGGTTATCGTTACGACCTCGATCGGTGCCGTTTCGTATGTTTCGCGACGCGCAACCAGTTTGTCTTCTTCCACCCGCTCGCCTTTGTCTTCCCAAACTTCGCCGAGCGAAGTATTAACAAACGTCTTTAATGCTTCCGGATCGTCTTTGGCATCCAGAAACGCTTTGACAATTTCTTCCAATTTTACCCATGGCGAATATCCTTCCCAAAGGGCAAAACCGGCGTGTCCGTGAAACGGTTTCGATGCCCGCCATTCGCCTTGGCCGATGGCGTGCCAGCGCTCGACGTCGTTCCACAAGGTGCCGCAATGTTCGCAAACATAAGCGGCCGTTTCCGGCATTCCGTTCCCGGCGTCGTCTTTTTCCCATCGAACTTGCGCCCATGTCAAACGCTGCATTTCGCCGCAGTGCGGGCATGGCACATAATAAAACCGCATATCCGAATTTTTGAACGAAGCGTCGATTTTGCTTATGCCGGAAATTGTCGGCGTTGAACACTTGATTATTTTTTTATTCCAGAAGGTCGTGGCGCGTTTCATGGCCAGTTTTATCGGGTCGCCTTCTTTGCCTGCCGAAAGCGGATAACGGTCCACTTCGTCCATGAAAACGATTCGGATCGGGCGGCTGGCTAACCCTGCCGGGGAATTGGCGCCGACCATGGTTATATGTCCGCCCGGAAATGATTTATGCAAAACCGTGTTGCCGGTGTCTTTGCCTTCCGCAACCTTACCCTGCAGGCACGGCGTATCTCGTAACATCGGCGCCAAACGGTCGGTCGACCAGCTCTTGGCCACATCCTCGGTCGGCTGTAACAAAAGCATCGGGCATGGATCCTTGTCGATAAAAAATCCGACCGCGTTGTTAATGATTTCGGTCTTACCGACTTGCGCTGAAGCGACAATGGTTACTTCGTCGCAGTTAATGTCCGATATTGCGTCCATAATGCCGCGCTGGTATTCGGCACGGCTTGTCTGCCATTGCCCCGGTTCGGCCGAACTTTCCGAAGACAATATGCGATTTTCGTCCGCCCATTCCGATATCGTTTGCCGGGGCGGAAGCTCAAGCCCTTTAAGGAAACCCTCGCAAAAGGTCTTAACGCCTTCGAAGACTAACCATTCGTCCGAGTATTGTTCTAAAGCATTTGTCGCACTCATTACGAATTAACCTCTTTACTGCTTTTTCGTTATCCTCTGCGGAAACCTTCGCCGCCAATCTTGCCGGCATTCCGGCCAGCGTATCACGCAACAAACGGCCAAGGTCAAATGCCGCGTGTTCGCTTTGTTCTTTATCGATAATCTTTCCCAGTCGTTCTTCGTATTCAATTTTTTTTAACTTCCCTTCGTATTCTGATTTATCGGGGGGGGGTAGCTCGTTTGGAAGTTCCGGCGCTACCATGTCTAATGCGTCAAAATCAAGATATAAGTTCGGCGATGGCTGCTTGAATTTCCTTGATGACACTTTCCACCTCGTTCGTCAGTGTTATAAAATTTTGCTTCTGGTCGGTTTCAACCGTTACCTTCGGCGCGAGCCGGTTCGGCAAAGCCTTCAATTTTTCGCGCAGGATCCTTGCCACACCGAACGCTGCCTTTTCGGCTCCGGCTTTACTGATTATTTTTCCCATTTTTTCTTCGAACTCCACCTTTTTAAGACGTGCCGTGTAACTCTCTTTAACCGCTCGGCTTTTTTGGTAAGCGCTCGAACTGGAGTGTGAACCGGAACCGTCGTCTTCGGCCGGTGCCGATCCACCCCCTTGTAATGCCATGCCGACAGACTGGGCAGTTCGTCCGTCGGCGCGTGGCATGGTTTTTGACGGATCATTGGCCGGATCCGCTGTCGCTGCTATTTTTTTGAGCGACGCTTCCAGCTCCACCATTTCGCGACCGTCTTGTTTAGTTAAAACAACGCGTCCGCGTTTTATCAATGCGGACACATACTGGTGCGAACGGTTGATTTTCCGTGCAAATTCACTCTTGGTTATAACTGTCATAAGCTCGACCCTCTATTTCGTCAAATAACTTTCCGTCGCTTTCGCGTCGCGCTCTGCCGCCGAATAGATCCTGCCACCGCTTAACCTCAACGTCAACGTATCGCGGGTCCAATTCCATAAGCCGCGACCGGCGCCCCATATTCTCGGCCGCGATCATGGTCGAACCGGAACCGCCAAAGAGGTCGAGCACTATTTCGTTGCGAAGTGACGAATTTATCATGGCGCGTTGTGCCAGCTCCACCGGCTTTTGTGTCGGATGGACGTATGTCGAAGCGCTGTCTTTTTTGATTGGCCATATATCGCGCCCGGCTTTCAACGCTTCCAAAACTTCGAGCAACTGTTCGCGCGGCCATGTTTCATAATCCGTGTCGTTTGTTTTCCAAAATGTTTTTTGCTTACGGTCGCCGAACCATTTATTGTTTTGCCCTTCATGGCATCCGTAAAAGCACGGCTCTTGGCTCCAGTGATAATCGGCATAACCTAATACCATGCCTTTTTCCCAGATTATTTCCTGCTTTGGCTTCAAACCGGCTGCTTTGATTGCTGTTTCAAAATAAACGTGGTTAGCCGAAGCGAACCATATATAAAACGCTCGATCCTTGCGTAAATAACGCGCGATTTGCTGAAATACGGCACAAAGGAATAAAAACAATTCGTCGCCGCGTAAACCGTCGTTTTTAATCTTTTGCCAGTCTAACCCCGCCGGAACCCCTTTGTAACTGACACCGTATGGCGGGTCCGTGAATACCAGGTCGGCCATTTCGCCTTGCATCAACTTGTCGACATCATCGGCTTCGGTGCTGTCGCCGCACATAATCCGGTGGTTTCCGCAAATCCAAACGTCGCCCTTCGAACTTCGGACCGTTTCCGGCACTTCCGGGGCGTTATCCAATTTTTCGACGTTGACCTCTTTTGGTTCGTCGTCCATCTCGGCGAGTTCGTCGTTCAATTCGTCAAGGCTCCATCCGGTGCCTTCGATATCCGCGCCGAGTTCCATCAACCGGTCAATCTGCTTTTGTAAATTTTCAAAATTCCATTCCGCCATTTCCGCCGACTTATTGTCGAAGATTTGATATTGGATCCGCTCGGCTTCGGTCAAATTATGCAAAACAATAACCGGAACTTTTTGTATGCCAAGTTTCAATGCTGCCAGCCGGCGACCGTGTCCGGCGACAATAACGCCTTCGTCGTCAATTAAAATCGGGTTTGTCCACCGCTTGGCCATCGATTGCGCAATCATCTCGATTTGTTTGTCCGGGTGATTTTTGGTGTTGAGCGGATCCGGCGTTATTTCGTTAATATTTCGAAGCTCCAGCTTCATGGCGGATAATTTTTCCGCGATTTCGTTCTCGTTAATATCAGTCATTTTCGCAACTCGTTTTTTTCCTTGTAAATCTGGCGACAGGCCGCGCCGCGCGCTGACCCCCGGCTGATGGGCGGTAAGAAGAACCTATCGCTTGTCATCTGGCCGTCCGGAGCGCCATCGTCATGGCTCTATCAAAAAACACGTTCATATAGCGTTGAGCCCGCCGCTGCGAAATCAAAGCCATATTGAAACGCGGGTTAATGTTTTGCTTTATGCGCCGCGAGAATAGCGCCGTAACGGTGCGGCTTTTTCCTTTGCGTTGCATAATAAGCGTTTTGCCTTCCTTTGTTTTCACGACGAACACGCCTTTTTGTGCCAGCGCTTTACCCGGTCCGTAGTTTTTTCGGCGCCCTTGCACCGGCACCCATAAGTATTTGCTCTTGTTTGGGTAACGTATGGTGCTTTGCTGGGCGATTTGCTGGGCGATGCCCCAGTGCTGGTTTCCGAGAATAGCCTGCATTCGGCTTAATCCGTCGGCCTTATTGGCCGGAATGGTCGCGAATGAACTTCCAGGCGAAGGTTGTCCGCCAATTCGGGCGGTTCGGTGTGTGCGTGAATAAGGGGTAAGAGTGCGGAATTGATGCGCTGCTTCTTTGGCTAAATCCTCGCCGATCTTGCTTGATGTATTCGTCAAAGCCTTGCTGGCTGCAAATGGCAATTGTTCTTTTGCCACGCTGTCCATGTAGTATTGCAAATCTTTTAATTCTACAATCATTTTTCTGCCCTCTGCTTATATCATAGTCAAATTATACGCAAAAAGTCAATAAAAGTTTTTTGTTTTGACTTTTTTCTTTTTTTCTCGGCTTTTTCTTTTTACCGATTTTACCGTTTTTATGGGTTTTTGTGGTTATCGCTTTAAAATACAAAAAGTAATACTGAAAAAAGTATAAAAAATGGTATAATTGGTTAAAACGGTAAAACAACGAAAAATCAAACGCTTATATTTTTATATTTATGTTTCAATATGTTATTTTTGAAAAATAAAGTTAAAAAATCGGTCAAATCGGTCAAATCGGTCAAGCGTAAAAGTCAAAAAAAGTGTAAATAAAGTCAAAAAATACGAAAATTTGACTTGACAATCGGTTAAAATGGAGCGAACCTGACATCATAAAGCGGGGGTTATCCGCAAAACTTATTGAAGCAAAGGGTCAAAAAATGAAAACAGTTAACGTATTTATGGTTCGTAAACCGTCCGATATCGAGGACGTTATTTCCACAACAAAAGCAAACGCCGGCAAAGAGCGCGAAGTGTTTATTTCCGAAGTCATTATGGTTGATAAAAGCACATACAATCGTCTTTGTTCGGATCCTCTCGGCGATTTTGATTTTCTTGACGGCAAAGGCGGCGCCGATGCTGAAGGCAATTTATTAGCCGTCGAGGTTGTTTGCACTGAATTCCGCGGTATTATGAAAAGTTTGATAATCAACCCGGAAGGCACAAACTATTGTCGTTATATGGGTATTGCGTAAGGGGGTGTGTTATGTCTATTGCACAGCGTAATCTGATTTGCCGCGGCAAAGGTATGTATTCAACGAACGACGGTCAATATATATTTATAAAACGCGGCTGTAAATGGTTTGTTTTTGATATCGCTCGCGTGGTTTTTATTTATGGCAGGCAAGCGGTGCCGGTGTTTCCGGATGGCCACTTGTCGTTATCTGAAGCCCGAAGTTGCCTATGCCGTGAAACCGGAAACAGTAAATATCTACCATAAAAAAAACGCCCTTCGGGGCGTTTCGTTTTACAATAACCGGCTTTGTTTTTGCACTTCTTTTAAGGTTTCCAGGACGGCTTCCATTGCCTTGACCTCTTTTACGGCTTTTTCCTGGCTCATGCGGCCGGATATTATCCATTTCGGGTAAACCCTGCGGCGCATACTGATTTCGCGCTCCACGGCTTTGATTTGGTCTTCAATCGTTATCATGTTTAATTTCCTTTTGCAATTTTTTAATGCTTTCTTTAAAAGTGTTGATGGCTCGGCGGATCTCGATGCGCCTTGCCAGCGTTTCGCTGTATTTGCCGGAATATTTAACCTTGTAATATTCGACTTCGAGGCCTTCCAATATCTCGATTTCGGCTGCCAGCTTTTGTTCGGGGGTTCTTTTATCAATCAATGCTTCCATTTTCTAATTCCTTTATTTGTGCGATTTGCGTTTTGTTTTCAAAATAAAATCTTGCTGCCGAAATAAGTTTATTATATTGTTTTCTTGACTGGTAACCGAAAGCAAGCTCTTTGATTAGGTTTTCGGCCGTTTCCAAACAAGATTTTGTTCGTTGAAGTTCCGCCGCTCTTTCCATGCTGACGCGCAGGGTTGCTTCATATACTTGTTTTTTAATCGTTATCATTTTTTAATCCTTCCACTGCTAAAACGACGCTGCAGCGATCGCACCCTTGGTCGAAACCGACACCGCCTTTTAACGGGCAATCGGCATCGTGCTGGCATGGCGGACCGTTCAAAATTATTTGCTGGAGCGTATGCCGGAGCGCGTGAACTTTACACTGCAAACGGTAGTTTTCTTTGCGTATATTCCAATTGATGACGTCTTCGCCTTCGCGGCGCTGCGGTTTTACCGGCTCAAAAGGTGCGGACGTGCTGAAAGTTCCGATAATACAACCCTTCATTTTAACACCTCGTCGATTTTGGTTTGCAAATCGTAATTCAAATCCTTGTCGTAAAGATATTTACCACACTCTCTCAAAATATCTTTAAGTTTGGCGTTTTGCGCTGCCTGGCGTTCAATCTCTTTGCGCTGGTTATGAATCCGGTAACCTTGATTGCCTAACTGGTGCGCTTGAACTGTGATTTTTTCTATACTGCAAAGCGCTTGTTTAATGTCTATGGTTGCAATATAGTGTTTTTTATCCGCTAAATCGGTGCTGGCATTTTCCTTTGTGCTATACCCGACCGATCCTGTCCAGTAAATTTCGTCGCCTTCAACCGTTTGCGTTTTATAGATATTAACCCAAACGCCGCCGCCGTCTTTCGTCATTATAGCCATGTTCTTACCTCTCTACTGCTTCCGGTTCCGATTCCGGTTCCATCCTGTGTTCTTCACGCCATCTTTTAGTTTTTGGATCCATCTTGCGCATTTCAATATTGCCCATTTTCATAATGGATATATTAAGGCTGTCGCCGGTCATTCCCATGTTGTTGTAAATGTCGGCCGTTTTGCAAAGCGCGTCATCGACGCTGTCGGCTAAAATATTAAAATTGCTGCATTCATTATTAATATTTATCATAACATTGAATTTCATTTCCTTATCCTCGCTTTGATTTGTTTAATGGTGCGCTCCGCCAGTTTGTAACCGTTTTCTTTGAAAATGTTTTTACAAACAAGCGGGCATTCGTCCGGGCTGTTCTGCCGGTAGGTGTTGAACCACCGGTCGCGGTCGCCGTATTTTTTGAGCGCCGACATCGCAATTTTAAGCTGAAGCCGTAATTCGTCGTTGTCTTGGCGCAGTTCTTCGTTTTTCTTGAAATATCCGCAGGAATAACAAATAACGTTGCTCATCTCAAAAATCCCCCGTGCTGCCGAAGCCGTTTTCGCCGCGTTCGGTTTCGCTTAAATTTTCAACAATTTGCATTTTCGGCTTATAAATCGGCACAATGACCAGCTGCGCGATTTTCTCGCCCGGTTCAATCCGGATCGGTCGCTTGTTCATGTTGTAAATGCTGATTTTTATTTCGCCGCGATAACTTTCGTCAATGGTGCCGTATTGCGCCACAATGCCGCGCATGGTGTGTCCGGAGCGCGGTCGAACTTGCAGCTCCAGCCGCCTGGAACGTCCGAAAAGCGAAAAATATTTGACCTCGACGCCGATTCCGGTCGGAATGGTGCGATAACTCTGCGCCGGTATGATAAGCGGGCGCTGAATGGCGGCGAAAAGGTCAAAGCCGCTGTCGCCGTCGCGGGTTACCGGATCCGGCGCAAACTCTCGAAACTTCTTGATTAAAAACTTCATTTTATGCCGCCTTCCGATAAAGGTTGCAGTGGCAAACGCCGTCTTTGGCGATGTCTTCTTTGCAGTGCGGGCTTATGCAGGCGCGGTCGCTGTCCGGATCGCAAGGGCAGCGCGCCCATTTTTTACAGCCAAAGAATTGGAGCTTGGCGTTGGCGATCTTGTCGATGTTGTCGGTGACCTCATAGCCGTTGCGGGCTGCGGTGGCTCTTATTTTTGAAATTATCTCTTGCCGGCTGGTAATGATAAAAACTTCGTCTTCGTTCTTTTCCATGTTCTTATTCCTTATAAAAAATAAATTAAAATCAAAATGTCGGCCAAAATCGCGCCAAAGGCAAAGCCGAGCGCAAATTTGTAGCGGCCGCGTAATTTGTGGAACTCGTATTGCAGCGCCACATATTTTTTCAAAGCATCGTAATAAGACGTGCCGTAATCCGGCTTAAACTCTTTTCCCATGCTTAAACCTCGACGACCTTAAATCCGATTTTGCCTTGCGGATCGCATATCCGGATAATGGTATTGACGAACTTTACGGTGCTTGAGGTATAAAGCCGCACACCGTTGCCGTTAATCTGGTATTTGTATTCGTCTTTTTTGGGCTTATTCAAAATAACTGCCGTATAACCGCCCATTACGCGGTTGAATTCCGCGTCAAGCGATGTGTCCTTAAAATTCAAACTCTCATTGGTTTGCGGCTCCGGTGCCGGCTTCGGCAATTGCGAGGTGATTGCGAGGTTTTTGCGAGGTGGTTGCATTTGCGGATCTGCAACTTTTTTTGCAACATTTTCTTCGGTTTGCAACGTTACGGTGTTTTTGCGGTGGTGCTGCTGCCAGTCTTTTTCAAAAACATATTGAATTTGCGTGCCGTATCTCAAAACCGGCGGTTGAATTGCCGCAGGTGCCGGCGCTGCTTTCGGCTCCGGTGCCGGTGCTGAAGCGTAATCTTTGCGATAATCCTTCCGGTTCGGGCGTTTGTTCGGAACGCTCAAGGCTTCTTCGGGTGTCATTCCCTGCTTAATTCTGAAGTAATAGGTCGGCAATGAAATTCCGACGGCTTGGCATTTTTCTTTGATGGTGGTCATGTGTTTAATCCTTTTAGTGTAAATGTTGCGTTGTGAATGGTTCTCGGTCGTCCGGTCCGATTTCAAAGGCGATTATGTGACGTTTGTTGATATACCAGCAGCAGTCTTCGTCCGAAATCTGAACACGGGTCGTCGTTTTGTTGTCGTATGCGGCCACGAAGGCCTCGATCTGCGCGTTCGTTACCTCTTTTTCCAGATATCGGTTGCCGGTTAACAAGACGCGTAAAATCATTGTTACCACCCCCGGCCGCCGAAATTCGACCAGTTTTCTTCGCGCAGTTTGATGCCGACGTAAGCCTTTTCGCCGCGCGGTGTGGTTCCCTTGGTAATGTGTCGTTCATAAAGCCGGCGCCCGAATTTGTTTTTGGAATATGGCGCGTTGCCGTTTTCCTGGCACCAATTCTTATAATTCTCGTAAAGGCTCTTGCACGAAATTGTGGCCATCGATGCTTTTATGGTGTTTTCTTCGAGGTAGGTTCCCAAAACGTCCATTTCCGAGCGGTATTCCTGCGTTGCTTCGCGCACGATTTCCGGCGGGTTCAAACCGTTCTTTTGCCAATCGAGGCACCCTCTGACCGCCCAGGCCAAAATGCCCGGTAATTCATTTTTAAGGCGCGTAATTAAAAGTTTGTCCTTAAATGGTCCGTTTTCCGGGGCGTCCGGATCGTTCCGGTCATAAAACTGCGCCGCAAACGGTATCAAAAGCAAGCGCCGCCAGATGCCGTCGTCGGTGCCGCGAACTTCCGGTTTGTGGTTGGTGGCCAGCCATAACTTGAATTGCGGCGAAAATTGGAACGGGTTTTGATGCAGGTTGCGGGCGGTGATGGTCGTATCGCCGGTCGCTTCTTTGATAAGGCTTTCGTCAAGCGCCCGGTCGGCCTTGGTTTCGCTGGCGGTAACAAAACGCGCAGAACGAAGCATCGCTAAAAACGGGTTGGCATCGGTCACGCGCCCGCTTTCCATAAAGGCGTCGGCTTTGGTTTTGACATGGTAATCGTTCATAAGCGCCTGGATGGTGTCTAAAAAGGTTGATTTGCCGTTGGATCCTTTGCCATGCAAAACAAACATACATTGTTCGCGGGTGTCGCCGCTCAAAGAATAACCGACGGCGCGTTGCACAAACGAAATCAACTCGGTGTCGTCTTGCAAAATCTCGCGCAAAAACTTATTCCAGGTCGGACACTTGGCTTTCGGGTCGAACTCGACCGTGCTTTGCTTGGTGCAATAAAAATCCGGTGAGTGCTTCATTAATTTGCCGGTTGTCAAATCAATCACGCCGTTGGTGCAGTTGAAATAAAGCCGGTCGCGGTCGAGGCTGTCAATGTCAACCGCAAGGTCCGGCTGTGCCAATTTCAAAGCGTAATTGATGCGGCCGCCTTCCTGGCTCTTTTTGCACCAGTTCTTTATGCCGCTTTTTTGGTGTTCTTCGACATAGTCGGCTTCGCGGGCAATATCGAGCGCGGTGCGTTTGGCCATGTTGATAACGCGCAGATCTGCGTGGCGGTTATCCCAGAAACCGTGCGAATAAATTATCCAGCCCATGCCCGGCGCGTATTTAACGATTTTTCCCCAGCGGGTGACTATGCGTTGCGAATTGCCGACGTCGGTTCGCGGCCGGTAAGCCAATTCGGCGAATATACTGTCTTCGGGATCCGGATAATCGGCAAGCGCACCGTAATAGTATTCGGCCGGCGGTTCCGGTGCGGCATCGCGGCCGTCGCGCACAATCTGCGCTTCGTTTATCATTTTAACCACGGCGTCGGCGCCCATTTCCTGCAGGAGCTGGTTACTGTCTTTAATCGAAAGCGGCGGACGGGCGCACATTAAATTCTTAAATCCGCGGTCAATAAAGCTGGTCAGCGTTTTGTTCATGGTTTCGTCCGGCTTGCTTCCCGGTTCGTCGTTGTCGCGGACGACAATTACGGTCCGGCCTTCCGGGTTTTCAACCTTGGCAATAAAATTGATGCCCATGGCGCACCAAACTTCCATTTTTGTGGTTTGCGCCAGCGTCAAAGCGTCTTCGGGTCCTTCGGTCAACAGCACCGGTCCGTTCGGATCGCCTTTTATCTTAATCGGATGACCGGCAGGAAAGCCGTTCGTTCTTTTTTTGACGGCCAGATTTGCTTTATGCCCCGCGGCGTCCAAATATACACTCTGAACCGCCTTGACTGTGCCGCTGTCGTCGCGAGCAATACAGACCAGACTTCCGCCGCCGTGAGCGCGATTAGGCCGGAATTTAAATTGGTTTGCCGGCGCGCCATTAATGCCACGGCTTTGTAAGTATTTTTGAGCCGGAGTTCCTTTAATATCCACGAGTTCCGATAATATCTTGTCAAGTTTTGCCTGCTTTTCCTTGTCGTTTTCGTCAGTTTCCTGTTGCTGCTTGCTTTGGTCGACGGCCGGTCGGTCGTATTGCGGCGCAAAATCTTTTTGTTCGCCGCCTTCAAGCCCGAACATTCCGGCCAATTTGCGCGCTGCTGCCACTCGGTCAAGCCGAAATACTTTCGCGCATATTCCGATCGGGTCGCCCACCGGTTCGCCGCTCGAAAAATCCGAACCTCTGCCGGTTTTCATGTTTATCAATAAACTTTTGCCCGGATGGCCATCCCAATCGCCGCATTGCCATTCGTTGCCGTTGCGCTTGCCGTTGGGGAGCCAATCCCTTAATAATCCCTCTAAGTTTGCGAGGGCTGTCGCGTTGACCGCTTCAAAATCAACCATTCCAGCCATGTCTTAACCTCATTTCATCAATTATTTGCTGTTCTACCGTTTCCGGATCGCGGGCGACGATATAAATGCCGCCGTTATCCTGGATCATTTTCGCAAACCGCTTTTGCTGCTCGGTTTGCTTATATCTGCCGTATTTTGTTTCAATAAAAATTGCCGTGCCGTTCGGGGCAATTATGCCGGCAATGTCACCGGAGCCGATAAGGCCGAAATTTACGGGGTGCGCGCTGCGGATTAAAACATCGCCGGATGTTATTGTCAGAACGCGACCGTTTCCGTCCGTCACCCTTTGGCCGACTTTCAAGGAATGGCGCTCGCCTTGCCAGGCTTGGCCGGTATTGTGCCGCCAAATCTTGAGCCACGGTTTGGCGCCGAGCTTAATTAAAATCTTTTTAAGGGTTTCGGTTTCGGCCATATCTTTAACCTTCAATCAATTTTGCGTATAATTCCGCGCGTGAAATCGTCGAAGCGTTGCCGTCGACAATGATCCGTGCAAAAATCTTTTCTTTAACAATTTTTCTGAAATCCGCCACATCAACGATGCTGGTTGATTGCGAGCCGAGTTCCTTTATTTGAATTTGACCGTCGGTGCGCTCAATACAAAAGGCATATTGAAGGTTGCCTTTGCCCTGCAAACCGTAAACCCCGGCGCCGATATACATATCGATAAAACTCGTAACGATAAAATCGCCTTTTTTTAAGTTTAGTTCCGGGATGTCATGGTCTATATCAAAAGTTCTTATGCTTGTAGCCATTTTAAATTCCTTTTCTAAAAATTAAAAATCTAATGCTCTGCGGTAAGTGTCCGTTAAGGCTTCCTGCTCGTCGCGGTCGGCCGCGTTCATTTTCCGCAGTTTTAATATTATCCGGATAATCTTAACGTCATAACCCACGCTTTTGGCTTCGGCCAAAACGTCGCGGATGTCGCTTTGCAATTCTCTTTTTTCTTCTTCCAAACGCTCCAAGCGTTCAACGATGCTTCTTAATCTGGAGCTGTCAATTCCGCCAATTTCCATTTTAAATTTCCCTTTCGTTAATAAGTATTTTCAACAAAGCGTCGAATGCTTCGCTCGGCTTGTGCTTCGCTCGGCCTTCCGCCACCATTCTTTTATAAATTTTGTAACCTTTAATAAGCCGTTCGTCGTCAATCAAAAGTGCATCCGCTAAATATCCGAGCGATTGCCGGTATTCGTCCGTAATTTTCGCTTCAAACATCCGGATTGCGTATTTCCTGTCGGCGTTGCGGTGATAATTGCCATAATAATTCCTTACACGCTTGCAAAAGGCGTCACACCATGCCTGCTTGATTATGGCGGCTATTAAATTTTCTTCTGGTGTTGTCAGAAGGAACCGCTCCGGCAGGTGTGTAACGTGTCTTTTGTGCTTTTTCATAAAAACCGTCTTCGCTCCTCTCTTGCTCTGCGTCCGTTGTAAACATAGCGCGCCCAGGCTTCGGGGTGCTTATATCCTTTGCGTTTGCCGAAGGCGATTAAATCTTCGAGCGTTTCGGCGCGGCCGCGTTCTATTTTTTCGGCGCGTTTCTGAAACTCGACCAGCTCGCCTTCGACTTCTTCAACCTCGATTTTGGTTTTGCTTGCCGGTGTGCCGCAAACCGGGCAAACGGTCACGGTTGACGGGTAAACGGCATAACAATTCAAGCACTGCCGGCAGGCCAAACCGCCGCCGGATCCGGCGCGATTGCGGCGAACTCTGCCGTCAAGCGTCCATTGATGCGGATCGTCCGGCAGGCCGTGTTCGTTGCAGTTGCCGACGTGGTCTAATATGATTGTTTCCGATTTTCCCGGATATGGTCGCAAAGCCCGGCCGACTTGCTGCAGATAAAGGCCGAGCGATTTCGTTTTGCGCAAAAGTATCGCGGCGCCCACCACCGGAATATCGGTTCCCTCGCTGACAATTTCGCAAGAGGTCAAAACGTCCAGGCGACCGTTGCCTAAGTCGTCAATGGCTTTGTTGCGCTGGTAGTCGTCCATGTTGCCGTCTATGCTGGCGGCGCGATAACCGGCGGCGCAAAAATTGTCGGCCACATATTTGGCGTATTCTACCGTCGGGCAAAAGGCTATTGCCGGCACGCCGTCGCAATATTTACGATAATGCGCGATCACGTCGCCGATAACGCGCGGTTTGTTTAATCTCTTTTCCTGTTCTTTGCGGTCAAAATCGCCGGCAATGGTTCTTAAGCCGTCAAAGTCGGCTTGGATCGGCGGGCAATAAACGCGCGGTTTGGTTAAATATCCGCGCTCGATTAATTCGGAAATTGTCGGACCGATGATTAACTTGTCGAAAATGCCGCCGCAATACACGCCGAGGCCTTGACCGTCGAGCCGTTCCGGTGTGGCTGAAACACCCAGCACTTTGGCGTCCGGATAACTCTTGACAATTTTTAACCAGGTGCCGGCGACGCCGTGATGCGCTTCGTCAATCAATATCAAATCGAACTTCGGCAAATCTGCCATGCGGCGCACCAGCGTTTGCACGGTGGCGATATAAATGGAACTTTCGTCGCGAAAAAAACTGCGATTAAATTTTTCAACCTGGATCTTAACGGCGTTTTGCACCACCTTGGCCGGCGCAACAATCGAATGTTCAATACCGAACCCCGCCAGCGTTTTGGCGGTTTGAACGACCAGCTCTTGTCTGTGAACTAAAATAACGGTGCAGGTTGATTTTTTGGCGGCGCTTTCGCATATTTTTGATAAAATGACCGTTTTTCCGGCGCCGGTCGGTGCAGTTAAAAACGGCGCCTTGAAGCCTTCCTTGTAGGCTTGCCGAACGTCGTTAACGGCCTTTTGTTGATAATCGCGCAATTCTATTGTCATATTTTTTTAACCCTCTGTCTTTTTGACCCTTTTTTATTCTGTAAGGGGCGGCGCAGCAGGGTCATTGCTTCATTAGTGAGGTGATCAACCTCAATCCGCCCCTTGTTTGTTACCTTAAAAGTATTTTTTGACTTTTGCAAGAACTTTTTTGACTTTTTTTGAACTTTTTAATACTTTCCGTTAAAATAAGCGTTATTTCCGCACGTTAAATTTGTTGATAAAGTCAAAAAAAGTATAATATTTTGCCGTTTTGCGTTAAAATTTGATTGAAAACGCTTTAAAAATGGGTTATCTTAACCATAATAAAAGTATAAAGGAGTTTATCGCATGGCAAAGAAAACAAAAACGGTCAGCCCGCTCGGCAAGAAAATTCAAGCCCTTATTCGCGCGGCTAACTTTGATTATATAAAAGAATTTGAACGAGTCGCGGGTGTTCGTCCGGATTCAATCCGTCGGCTTATCGGCGGTTATACGAAGTCGCTGCCGGCACCGGAACTTTCCAAAGTTGCCGCCACCTTGAAAATGTCGGTTGAGGAGATTTTATCCGATTCGGACGGCGAAAATATTTTGCTTTCGAATATCGTGCCGGAAGCCAAGGATCCGCGCTGGCACAAAATCCGCTCGGACGAAATGGCGCCGACTCTGCCGCTCGGCTCGTATGTGGTTGTCGACACCGGGGCAAAAGAATATGTCGCTGCCGGCGTTTATCTGATCGGCACACCGTCGGCTTCCGCTTTCCGTCGTGTGTCTTTTGACCCGATCGCCGGTATTTATCATATCGATGTGGATAACAAAAATTATAATTACGCCCAGGATATCAAGGCCGAAGATCTGAAAATCGAAGGGCGTGTGCTTGGAATCTTTTGTAATATTTAAGCGATTTCCACAGTCTTAAATCCTTAATTTTTCGCCGTTTTTGGAATTTTTATCCGAAAGCGGCTTTTTTTTCTTGATTTTCTTTTTTTATTCCGTTAAAGTCATTTTTGACGATAAAAAGTCAATTTATACTTTTATTCAAAAAAGGCAGGGTCAAAAATGGTTACAATAATAAGATGTTCTTCGCTTTCGCACTATTCCGATTGTCCACGCCGGGCAGCGGCAAAAATGTTTTTTAGTGAAATTTCGCAAAAATACGGTTTTGATTTAACTCCGGTCAATACTTCGGCCGGAGCGGCTGTCGGAACGGCTATGCACAAAGCGATTGAAGCGGCGCTGGTTTTGCGTGCGCGCGGTTTGCCTTATATTGACGAAGTCAAAAAGGTAACCGAAGCGTCTATTCTTGAAACCGCCCGCGAAGGTATTGTCTGGGATGATACAACGTTCGACAAAGCGACCGGCGCCATGCAGGCCGCCCGTCAAGCGCACGCCATTTTAAATGTGTTTCCGGATTTATCGGAAATATCCATTGAAGGCGAGTTCACCGCTGATCTCGGTGACGATTTTATCTTGTCCGGGCATATCGATATTCGCGGCAAAGAAAATGAAGTCCACACCATCCAAGATTTTAAATCCGGCGTTATGGCGCGCGTGAATATTCCGCAATACGGCGGATATTCCCTGCTTGTCCGTTCCGCCGGCGAAAAGGTGGACCTGCTGCGTGAAATATACGTTAAGCGGGTTGGCAAAACAAAGCCGCAACCGGCTCCGGTCATTAAAGACTACGAGCCGGCCATGGCCGAGAACTTTGCCTGGGCGGTTATCAAAAAAATCAAGTCGGAAATGAAGGCTTTTCGCAACACCGGCAGTCCGTGGGTTTGGTTGCCGAACCCTAACTCCATGATGTGTTCGGAGCATTATTGTCCGGCTTATGGCACAAAATTTTGTAAATGCAGAAAAAAGGATTTGAAAAATGACTAATGAAATTACCACCGTTAAGGAAACCCAGGCCGTTTCAACCGATTTATTGTCGGATCTGCAGGCCTTTGAAAACGCCCAGCGTATCGGCAAAATCTTGACGCAGTCGCAAATTATACCGGCTTCGTATCAAAACAATTTGCCGAATGTGTTGGTTGCGCTTGAAATATCGGCACGCACGAAAATTTCGCCGATTATCGTTATGCAAAACTTAAATGTTATCAAAGGCCGGCCTTCCTGGTCTTCAAAATATATCATTGCCGCGCTGACTTCGAGCCGTGTTTATAACCTGCGTTATGAATTGGAAACGAAGGGCGAGCTTGAAATTAAACAATTCAATCAATCAAAGAAAGTTCCGAACCTTGCCTGCCGTGTGCTGGCGACCGATCGTCGCACCGGCGAAGAACGCGAGGGTCCGTGGGTTACCATGCAAATGGCCGTAAACGAGGGCTGGTATGGTAAAACCGACAGCAAATGGCAAACCATGCCGGAAGTCATGATTCGCTATCGTGCCGCGACCTTTTTTGCAAATGTTTATTATCCGGAGTTGACCGTCGGCCTCAATATTGAAGACGAATATGCCGAACCGGTCAATATACCGTCGGCGCCGCATGAAGTCGTCAAATCTGCCGAACTGGTCGAACCGGCCGCTGAAGCTCCGGCGGAAGCGCCGGCCAAACCGAAACGCGCCCGCAAAGCCAAAGAAACGGCTCCGGCTGAACCGGCGGAACCTGCGGCAGTGGTGCAAGATGCCGAATTTGAAGAAGTCGCAACCGAACCGGTAACCGAAGAACCGGCCAAACCGGCACCGGTGGTCGCTCCGCAAGCCGATGACAGCGAGGAGTGGGACAGTTGGGACGATTAATTCTTGTCGTGGCTTTTTTGCCGCTCTTACTGGTTTTATTTATGGTTTTAACTTTATTGATAAAGGTTTATGAAAATGCTAAAAGCAACTGTCAAAAATTTTATGGGATGCGCCGAAGCCGAAATCGTCGCGGATAAAATCGCGGTTTTATGCGGTTTGAACGGCCAAGGCAAAACAAGCGCGTTGCTGCCGATTGCCGCTGCTTTGCGCGGCGGTGTGCCGCTCGGCCTGCAAAAAACAAAGGCCGGAATGCTTATCAAAACCGGTGCCGGTGCCGCATCCGTTATTTTAGAGAACGAAACATCAAAGGTTTCGGTATCTTGGCCGAAATGCGAACGCCGCGCCGACGGTGCCGACGCCCCGGAAGCGTCCGATATTGCCATCGGTGCCGTTAAATTTCCGTTTATGCCGGATAAAGAAAAAATCGAACTCTTGCGTGAACTCGGCGGCTGGGAACCGACCCGTAATGAATGCATGAATGCTTTAACCGAAGCCGGTATCGACGCCAAAGTTGCGGATATCGTTTGGCAAAATATCACTTGTAACGGCTGGGATGCTTCGCTTGAACGTGCCAAAGAAAAAGGCCGTTCGCTCAAATCGCAGTGGGGTATTATTACCGGCGAGGCCTATGGCGAGAAAAAAGGCGCGAACTGGTTTCCGACCGGCTGGGATAATGATCTCGAAAATGCCGCGCTCGAAACCCTCGAAGGCGAAGTGACCGCCGCCCGCGCCGAATTGGAATACAAAATCGCAAACCAGGCGGTATCGGCTGACGAACTCGACCGTTTGGTTGCCGAAGCCGAAAAAATACCGCAATTGAAACAGGCGCTGGCCGATGCCGAAGCCGAGGCCGACACCAAGAAAAAAGCGCTGGCCGATGCCGAAGCGGCAAAAAAGAAACTGCCGGAGCTTCCGAAATATGATCTTGTTTGCCCGCACTGCGGAAAGCCGGTTGCTTATCAATTCGGCAAATTGGAAGCCATCAAACAAACGCTTTCGGCTGAAGAACGCGACGCTTTGGATCAAAAAATCCTTGATGCCGACAATGCCGTTTCAAAGGCTATGCGTGAATCCGGCCATGCCAATACGCAAAAAGCGCTTGCGGCCGAAAATCTGCAAAAAGCCGAAAAAGCCGCGGCCGAATACGAGCAAAAGAAGGATCTGACCGCAACGGCCGAAGAAATCGACCTGGCGCGTGAAGCAGTGCGCAAAGCCGAAGGTCGTTTGACCGCCTTCAACAAATATCACGACGCCGCCCGCGTGCATAACAACGTTATCGAAAATCAAAAAATAATCGACGTTTTGGCGCCCGAAGGCATCCGCCGCAACGCGCTTGAAACGGGGCTGGCGTATTTCAATGCCGACTTGGAAGCAATTTGCCGCCTTGCCGGTTGGTGTCCGGTTACGGTTGAACCGGATATGTCGGTTTGCTACAATGACCGGCCGCTAGTGATTTGCTCGGAAAGCGAAAAGTTCCGCGCTTATGTTACGTTGCAAATCTTAATTGCCGGCGAGGATCATTCCGCCGCGGTGATTATCGATGCCGTTGATATTTTGGACAGCAAATCGCGCGCCGGTTTGTTTAAGGCGCTTTCAAAACAGGATTTTATGTCGTTTGTCGGCTTAACCGTTAGCCGTCCGGATAAAATTCCGAATTTCAAAAAATTAGGCATCGGCCGTAAATATTGGGTCGAAGCCGGTAACTGCGAAGAGGTGTATAATGACTAATACCGAAACAACGCCGGTTGATGCCGAAAAAACGGCATTGACGCCAAAAGAATTGAGCTTTCGCTGGGGGGTTAGCGTTAAAACGCTTTCCACCTGGCGCGGCCTGGGTAAAGGTCCGCGGTTCTTTTACGCAAACAAAGAGGACAGTTCGTCGCCGCGCTATCCGATTGAAGAAGTCGAAGCGCGCGAGGCAGATCTGAAAACGCATACTGAATAAAGGGGGCGCCATGCTTAAGGATTTGATTGTTTTTATTGACCGGGCGATTTCGCTGGCAAAGTGTCTTCGTGCCAATTGGCTTGACGCCGAAACAAAAGCGGCCTTGATTGCCGAATTTGTGGCCGATGCCGAAAAGCTCAAACGCGAGGTTCAAAATGTTTTGCGTTAACTGCCAGAAGGAAGTCGAAGCGCGAATTGTTACCGGTGCCGACATTTACGGTCCGCATTCGGCTTGTCGCGACGTGCCTTATGCTATGTGTCCGGATTGCGGCAATTATGGCGAATATGCCATAAATAAAGAACCGCCGTTTTCGGTTATTCCGACGTTTGAACTGCGGAAGGCTTACAACCATATTGATTGCCATTTTTCCGCGCTGTGGGAATGGCAAATCATGACAAAGGCTGAAGCTGAAGCGCTTATGTCAAAACGTCTGTATAACGGCGAACGTCCGTATCGCACCCACGAAATCCGCACCCATTCTGAAGCGGTCGATGCTTATAAAATGGCGAAATTGCTTTATAAGGAGTTTATAACCGATGTTAAACATTCGTAAAATCTTTTGCCGGCATTTGTGGATCAATATCCTGCGGCTTGAAGGCTCGGTCGTTACAAAAAAATACGGCTCGTTTGCCATCAAACGTCCGGTTTATGTGGATTATTGCCCAAAATGCGGCGCTATAAGGGGGCGGCATGAAGGATAAGGAAATCACTGCCGAAATTATGCGCCGTCTGCGCCTGCTGCCGGATAATCAAAAAAATATCTATTTTCCGGAGTTTCGCTGGTGTGCCGGCTTAACCGGTTCGCGCCGTGCCGATGCGTTCTTTATCCTTGCGCGTCCGCCTTATTTTTCGGTTACTTACGAAATCAAGGCGAACCATTGGGATTTTCAACGCGACAATATCGACGCGAAATACGCCAAGGCGCGGCAATATTCGAACTTCTTTTATTACGCGGCGCCGGTAGGTGTTATTAAACCCGAAGAACTGCCGGAATGGGCGGGGCTGGTTGAGTTTGATTTATCGGTTATCGGTGACGAACTTTGCCCCGGCGCCCGCGTTGTGAAACAAGCGCCGTTATGTGACCGCGAGGATCCGTGCTGGAGCCTTATTGCGACGGTCGCTCAACGTTTGCAAAACCCGTCTTTTCGGTTTGAAGCGCGCGGCCTGCATCTGATATCTGAAGAACAATTAATGCAATTAAAATCGTTGATTGCGCACCAGGTGCAAATCAACAAACTTTTTGCCGCCGGTTCTTCGTCTATGATGAAGGCGCTTGCTATCGTTAGCCGAATTTTCAACCGGAAGGATAAGTTATGACTGAAATTGCTTTTATTGACTTATTTTCCGGTATAGGCGGTTTTGCCGAAGGTTTCCGGCGTGCCGGTCTTAAATTCAAATTTCATGCGTTTTCCGAAATTGATAAAAACGCAATCAATATCTACAAAAAACACTTTCCAAACGCACAGGGGGTTGGTGATGTCCGAACAGTTAAGTCTTTTTCAAAATATAAAAACGAATTGGGGGGGGGTGCCGTTGGTCGTCACTTTCGGCTTCCCTTGTCAAGATTTGTCGGTTGCTGGCAAAAGACGAGGTTTGGCAGGCGCAAGAAGCGGCTTGTTCTTTGAAGCGCTCCGTATCATCCGAGAGTTGCGACCTGATGTTTTTATCTTTGAAAACGTCAAAGGTTTGTTGTCAAGTAACGGCGGATCAGACTTTATCCGATGTTTGCAAGAAATTGCCGACCTTGGGATTTATGCCTGCCAATGGCAGCTTGTTAATACTTGCTGGATATTACCCCAAAATCGCGAGCGAATTTACTTTATCGGATGTCTTGGAAAGTTCGCCGAACGACAAATATTTCCTCTCGAATGCGGCGGTCAATCGGTTATTGAGTTACAAAGGGAACCGGCAAATACCATTACGGCGAAAAATTACACGAACAACGGCCTCGGATCCTATATTATTGAAGGTCAATCGATTTCAAAAGTAAATCAAATCAATATGACGCCCGAAAACCACCAGCAAGACCGTGTTTATTCTGCAGAAGGTTTTTCCCCGGCGCTAAACACCGGAACCGGCGGAAATTTACAACCGAAAATTCTTTGTTATCCGCGCGGCAAAAATAAGGGCGGTATCAAAACCGGAAAGTGTCCGACTATTACTTCAAATGCTTTCGAGCAAAATAATTTTATTGTGCCGGTGATGGATGTTACGCGGCAAATAAAAAATCAAAACGGCCGGCGTTTCAAAAACGCTGGCGATCCATCCTTTACAATTACAACACAGGGCGAGCATGGTATTTATGACGGCGCCCGCATCCGTAAACTGACACCGCTTGAATGCGAGCGTTTGCAGGGTTTCCCGGATAACTGGACAGCCGTTGGGGCAGATGGTGCTAAAATATCGGACAGCGCTCGTTATAGAGCTGTCGGAAATGCGGTCACAACATGCTTTCCGGAGCTTATTGCTAAAAAACTATTTATGGAGCGTTAATCATGGCTGAAATTATACAATTTCCTTCAAAGAAAAAAGAAAACTTAAACGCGGTCAATGTGCTTTTGGCTACGGTCCGCAAAATGCATGACGAAGACGGGTATATCTTTACCGGTTCTTCGCTCGAACCTAACGACCAGGGCGATGTGGTCTTAACCTTGGTATTACATCAACCCGAACCGGACGACCTTCCGGATATTACTGCTTAAGGAGTATATTATAAAATGTCACAAAATCAAAGTGCGGGCAATGGCGCCCTATTCAAAAACGATAAACAAGGCGTTGAAGCGCGCCCGGATTATACCGGAACCGCGCGAATATGGGATAAAGACTTTTTTATTTCGTGTTGGCTCAAAACGTCGCAATCCGGCAAACGTTATATGTCGCTTGCCTTCAAAGTAAATGATAAACAAGGCGCACCGGCGCAAAGCCAGGCCGCCGTCGTTACCTCAACCGCTCCGGCTTCAACGTCGGCGCCGGTCGATGACGATATTCCGTTCTAATGGGGGTAAATATGAAAAGAACTGCTGAATATGTGTCCTTGGGGCATCCGGATAAAATGGCCGATTATATTTCAAGTTATGTTTTGGACCGTTTTATTGAACAGGATCCGCGCGTCAAATACGCGGTTGAGGTTATGGTTAAAGATAACGTTGTCGTTTTTGGCGGCGAAGTTACCGGTGACGTTCAATATTCCATCGGCACGCTTCACACCTGGGTTTATGATGCTTTGGCCGAAATCGGCTATACTGCGGAATATGCCTATCGCTGGTCCGGAATGTGTATTGATCCGAAAAAGGTTCAAGTCGTCAGTTTTATTTCCGACCAGTCTGCGGATATTGCCGACGGTGTGGAACGCGACGGCTGGGGCGACCAGGGCGTGTTTGTCGGCTATGCCTGCAAAGGTGCCGGATATCTGCCGCGCGAGTTATTCCTGGCGCGCAAACTCAACAATGCGCTTTATGATTTGGCCAGACACGTTGATAACCGGCTCGGCCTTGATATCAAAACGCAAATAACCTTGAACGATCTTGACGGCGTTGAAACGGCGATTGTGGCCGTTCCTATGCTGCAAGACGTTGATTTAACCGAATTTATTATCGGTATTTTGGGCGAAGAACCCGAAAATATAATCGTCAACGGCACCGGCATTTATACCTTCCATTCGTCGGTTGCCGATTGCGGCATAACCGGGCGCAAACTGGCGGTTGACTTCTATTCAACGGCCGCGCCGGTCGGTGGCGGTTCGCCATGGACGAAGGACGCCAGCAAAGCCGATGTTACGCTGAATTTCCTTGCGCGTCAAATGGCCATCCGGGAACTTAAGGATTCCGGCGCCGACGAAGTCTTTGTTTATCTGTCTTCTTGTATCGGCCGCGCTGATCTGCCGAGTGCTTCCTTCAAGCGCTGCTTCCGTAAAAATAACGGGCAAGAAGAATGGACTTCCGGTTCTTTGGTGTTTGTGCAAAAACCGAGTGAAATCATTGAAATGCTCGGCTTGAATAAGCCGGTATTTGCTCGGCTTTGTCGCGAAGGCGGAATCGGCGGCATAAAGGATTAAACTTTATCAAACGCAAAAAGTATCACGGCGGCACGCTAAACGTATGTTTTGACGACCGCCGTATTTTTTCGTCAACCGGGGTTGCTACCCATTTGCTACCCATGACTTTTTGTCACTACATAACTTATTGATTTTTATAATATAAATTTTTTACCTCTTAAGGCTCATAACCTCAGTAATATCAATTTTATAAAATCGCTTGAAACCATTGTAAATCCGCGCTTTGCGGCTTTTTTTGTGTCTGCAAAAATCGTCAAAAATACGGCTCATTTTTCCTATTTTTCCGATAAATTCCCGTCGTTCTGCTACCCATTTGCTACCCGCGGTCAAAAGTTGCTTTGTATTTTTCGCTTTACTTATTATGACTTTTTGCGTTTTATTTGACTTTTTCCGTCAATCAAAATGTCGGGCAAAAAACTTTCCGTTTTGCAAAAAGTTTTAAAATACCTTGACTTTTCGGGCGAATTATTTTAATCTGCTACCCAAATGCTACCCGCGAGGGGCAAAATGGGTCAAAATGCAGGGTTTTTATCATGAAAATTAAGTTGAATAAAACTTATCTCGAAAACGTAAAACCGCTTGAAACGCAGGATTTGCTTATATGGGATGAAGTTGTGCCGTCGCTCTTTGTTCGTGTTAGACCGTTAGGGCGCAAAAGTTTTTATGCTTATTATCGGTTACGGAACCGAAAACAACAAAAAATCAAACTCGGCGACTTCCCTTTTATGACGGTTGACGAAGCCCGCGAAAAGTGCCGCACGCTCAATTATCGCGCCTTCGACGGCTTCGATCCGGTGCAGGAAATTCGCGACCGGTGCGCCATCGAAGAAGACCTGGCTTATTCGGCTACGGTCCGGGATCTCAAAGAAAAGTATTTTGCCGAACACGTTATCCATAAAAAGGAAAGCAGCGCCCGTGGCGAGGTGTCGTATTGGAACGTTCATATTTTGCCGTATATCGCCGACAAGCCTGTCCGGATGGTTACCGGCGGCGATATTTCGCTTATTCATAATTCTATCGCCAAACAGCCGAGCCGAACCGGTTATAAAACCACAACGGCGAACCGGGTTCTTGAAATCCTCAAAAAGGCGTTTAATTTGGCCGAGGAGTGGGGTTGGCGTGACGAAGGCACAAATCCTTGCCGGAAGGTTAAAAAGTTTAAGGAGCGCAAAAGAAAACGGTTTTTAAGCGTTGCTGAAGCGCAAAGGCTTTATGCCGTTTTGCAAAAATATATTGCTTCGCCGTCATATCGTCGCCGGCAAATTGCCCGGTATATCCTTTTGCTGCTTTATACCGGCGCCCGCAAAAACGAGCTTATGACGGGCAAGTGGTCGAATATTCGCCCGGAGCGCGGCGTGCTTATCCTTCCGGACACCAAATCCGGCGAGGTTCAAGAGTTGCAAATTCCCGAAGAAGGCTTTTTAATCCTTGACGATATCCGCGCCGATCAAAAAAAGCGGCGCCCGGATTCCGAATATATTTTCGATGGCCATGCGCATGGCCAGCCGCTCAAAGACGAAGGCCACCACTGGGATGATATCCGCAAAGAAGCCAAACTTGACGACTTCGTTTTGCACGATTTGCGGCATAGTTTCGCGTCGTTCGTGGCTATGACCACCGGTTCGCTCTTGGTTATTCAAGAAACGTTGCGCCATGCCGATCCGAAAACCTCAAAGCGCTATACCCACCTTTTGAATGATCCGCTGCGCCTGGCGGTCAATAAAACGGCCGGCACTATTAAGTCGGTTATGCAAAACGAAAAAGTTATTGATATTGAAACGGCGCGCCGTCTGCAAAACGTGTCTTAATATTCGTTGCCGCGCTTCTTCGGCTCCGGCAAATTCTGCGTAATTAAATATTTGACGATGCCCTCTTTGGCCAGAAGGTCGGCCATGGCGTTATTAATGGCTTTGGTTTGATAATGGCCGGTGTGTGCCTTGACTTTTTCAATCGTTAAACCGGCAGGCTTGAAGTGGTTTATCCGGTAAGCCCATTTTTGGCATTCGAGCCGGTTTTTCTGTTGCTGCGGTGTCAGCGGTTTTTCTTTAATGCTGCCGTTAATGTAGGCGATCGCCGTTTGGCTGTCGGTGTAAACCGTGTGCGGACCGGTGGCTTGGCTGGCTATGATTAAGGCATAATATATGGCATAAAGTTCGCCGGCGTTATTGTTCGGAAGTTTTATCCAGTTTGAAAATATGCGGCGTTTTTCGCCGTCGATTATTAAACAGCCGATCCCCGCTATGCCGAAACGTTCGTTATAACTTGAATCGGTGTATATTATCATTTTTCGCACCTGCAGGCCTTGATGACGAGTTCCTGGCAATCGAAGCCGTTTTCCAAATCAAGCACCGTGTCGCCCTTGCTGCAGGTGTTGACTGGACAGCAATTGACCGAAACGTATTTAACGTTCGCCGCGCAACTGCAAACGGCAAGCGCGAAGGTCAATATTATAAATCGTTTTGCAATCGTCATTTAAGTTCTTTTCCCTTTGTTTGAGTTTTTCCTTTTCCGCTTCCAGCTTTTCGGTGTTTTCAACCTTAACAATGGTCGCGGCGGTTGCTTTTTGCTGATATACGGCTTCGGCGGCGGCATAACCTTTTTTATAAATCATTATGCCGGAGCCGGTCAAAATCGCCGCTATGGCCGCAAAAATTATCATTATGCCGGCAAGTTTCGTCATATCATTAATTCCTTTGAAATCGCTTTTAAGCGGTTGCGCCAGCCCTTGCCGTGCGTCGGATATGTCGGCGCCTGGCTGTAACTCCACATTCTCTCAATAAAATACTGTGTGCAAATATTATCCGGGGCGTCGCAGGCGGCTTGAAGCGTCTTCGGTCCGATGACGCCGTCATCGACAACGCCGAGCGCCCTCTGCAAAATCTTTATTGCCGGCTTAACGCCATGGTTAACCGCCGCGTCAAAAGTCAAAACGTCCAGCGGAAACGGCAAATAGTCGCACTTGGCGGCATCCCAATAATCGCGCTCATAAATGGCGATGGCGTCGTTTTGGGTAAGCGCGCAAATATCAAGGTTCGGGTAAGCCTTTTGTGAAATGCCGTATTTCGTTAAGCCGCCGTTATCCTTTGGGTCGTTACAAAGCACGCCTTCGCGGCGCAATGTCATATTTACTGCAAAATCAAAATTTTTATTCATGGTGCGGTCCTTTTATCTCAAAATTATCAAATTTCATTCCGGTTATTCTGCCGTTTATCATTAGGCCGAATTTTTCAACGTCGGTATACATTTCATAAAAGAAAACAAGCCAGCTCTTTACGACCTCGATCGACATTTCGTCGTTGGCGAGCAACTCGCGCAAAAGGCCGATATGCGCCGATGTCCACATTTTGAAAACTTCGTTGACGTAATCGATTTTGTCGTCCGGCCAATCCTGCGCCCGCAGGCGTTCTTTTATGGTGGTTCGGATATCGTTTAAGGCGTTGGCCGTCGGTTGGTGGTGCGTTTTGCGATAACTTATGAAATCGGCGTCCGGGATTTTGCCGCCGCAATAATCCGTAAACAGCGTCACAAATGCCTTGTAATATGCTTCAAATGCGGCTTTTACAAGGAATTGATAAAACTTATTGCGCCCCGGATCCGGATCGATTTTCAAATCCGAAATTCTGCAGGTCAGCCCGTATATTCTTTCGGCCAGTTTTTCGTAACGCAATTTGCAAATTTCGAGCCGCTCGGTTTGCCGGTCGACTTGCGCGCGGTATCGCTTCGAGCAAAGTTGCAAAAGAACGGAAGCAAGCCGGCGCAACTGTTCTTCGTATTTTATCCACGCCAAAACGGCCAAACAAAGAAGCGCTATCGCCACCAGCCCCCAAATAAACGGGTTTCCGGCCGCCAAAAGCTGAACGATAACATCCCAGTCAAGTTTTACTTCCGACATTTTCTCGCACCCCCTTTATTCGTCATTCTTCGGCGTTTTCTTCGTCCGGCTCCGGTGCTGCTTCAACCTCTGTGTAATTTTCCGGGCTGTCGCCATCCTTAAGCCAAACGCATGAAAAGCGCTCGCCGTTTTTCTCTAATTCATATCCGCTTTCCGGATAAAGTATTTGCCGATCTTCGAAGGTTGCTTCGTCTTCGGCTTTAATTCCCTGCCAGATGCCGTCTTTGAATTCGGATCTTACGCCGGAAACTCTTGCTTTTATTGTTTGTATATACATTTTTGTTACTCCTAATCTATTAATTATCCAAAACGGGCGCCACAAAGTAACTGTTAGTCTTGTTGTTGTTGTTCACGTTGCCGTTGTTGTTGATGTTCCACGCGTTGTTGCTGTTATACTGCGATTGAATCTTCTTTTACATTTGACAGCCCTGTTGCCAAGGCCGGCAAAACCTTTTACTTGAAGCCTTCCCCAAGTAAGAAGACAGAATTAATACATTATGTTATGTATCTGTTGCGCACTCTATAAATAAAATATTTTCCCGGCGTCATTGTCATATATCAAGTTTAGCTGGCATTTATTTAAGATTCTGGCACGCATCGAACGGGTGTTGAAGTTCAAACATAAACCGATATAACTGTTTAGCGTTGACAATTTTTTACAGCTAAAAACGTCTTTTCTGAAACTTTTTATCGCTTGTTTTAGTTTATCGAGCGACGCCTTCGACGGTATCATATAGTGATAAAATATCCGGGCGCCGACAAATTGAACGCCTTGTCTTATTCTATTGACCACCGTTTTTAAGGTGTTGAGCTGAAGTTTTCTGTTTTGCATCAACCATTCGTTCATGCTGTTAATAATATTTTTCGCTTCCGACGTGTCCTTGATTAAAATCAAAATGTCGTCCGCGTATCTATAATAATATTTTAGTTTCAAAGTGTGCTTGCAATACTGGTCCAGGCCGTTAAGGTAAATGTTTGAAAAGAACTGACTTGTAAGGTTGCCAATCGGTAAACCTTGCCTTTTATAATCAACGTTTCTTAATGATTTATATTCCGGCACAAGCGCCAGTATTTTTCTTTTCATAATTCGCGGGTTTTCCGTTATATCGTGAAAAATATTGCATTTTATCAACCAGCCCAGCAGGCTGTCTTCGTCGACCTTTTCTTTTACAATTCCCCATAAAATTTCTTTGTTTATGCTGACGAAAAAGTTTTTTATATCCATTTTGATATAAAACGCTTCTTCTTGAAAGTTCCGGGTTATTTTTCGGCACCCTTTGAATGCGTCGTTTATGCATTTTAAGGTTCCGCGTCCTTTAAGGCAAGAATAACTCTGATCTATAAAATGCTTTTCGAATTCTTCGCCGATTTCGTTAAAAATAAGGTGATGCACCACGCGGTCTTTGAACGGTGCCGCCCAAATTTCGCGCGGTTTCGGTATCAAAACCGGAAAGCATTTATATCGCCCCGGCTTATATGTCCGGTCGTTGACTTGCTTTAATAAGACTTCCAGCTTATAAGCGAAGTTCTTTTCAAACTCCATGGCGTCGTAAGTGTTGCGTTTATGCTTCCGGCATTGCATATACGCAGTCAATATTTCGTCATAAGTGAAGCTGTTTTTACTTACTTTCTTCATTGGCCGCGCCTTCTGTTTTATTGGAATTTATGAAATTAAGCCAGTTTTCCGCTTGGTTCTTGATTGAAACCAGCTTGTTTATAATGGCTTCAAAATTTTCTAAGGTTACCTGGTTAATATCCTTGGCGACCCGGATGCATAAAACGAGCGAAATTACGTTTTTTATAATACCGCGTATCATCTCGCTTTTCTTTTCTGAAGCGCCCATTTCGTCAAGGGCAGCATAAATCGAAAATGATAAATTTGTCGCAGCGTGGCACAATTCGGCACCAAGCTGGTATTTATACATTTTGTTCATATTTGCCGCCACTTGATTGCATAGCATTAAGCAATCACGCCCGGAGCGTGCTATCGGTCTTTTTTCGTATGGAAATACTGATTTTTTTTCACTCATTGCGTTTTTCTCTTATAACCGGCGGGCAATCGCTGAGGCTGCCCGCCTGAGGTTGAAGTCTTTAAGTGTTCGGTATCTCCAAAACGGGCGCCACAAAGTAACTGTTAGTCTTGAGGATGGTGTTCACGTTGCCGTAGTTGCCGATGTACCACGCGTTGTTGCTGTTATACTGCGATGAACTCCATAATCTGGTCGCCAATGTCGCAATATCAAGCGACGAATAACTTGATTTGCTGGTGTCCGCATTGCTTATCTCAGCGCGGTTCGCGCAAATATAGAAAAGTTCGCAAAGGTTCGGTAACTGTCCGTAATAGGTTGTGCCGTCAATTACAAACGATTTACTTCGGCAATGTGAAACCGCTTCGGACGTATAACTGTTTGCGGTGCACCAGGATAAAATCTTGTCACAGTTGCTGGTTGCGGTGTCGGTGTATGTATTTGCTATTAAATCAACGCCGGCACCGTTCATGCTGTATTCGGTTAAATTTGTGACGGTTCCTGTATTTGACGTCCATTTGGCTGATGCAAGTCTGTATTGCGCGTCAAGGCAAACAATGGCGTATTCATTGTCGTTGGCGTCCGTGAAAAATCCGCAAACGGAGCCGATTTCGTTGTTGCTGTCGTCTTTGATGCGGTCTAACAGCTTATATTTTCCGCTATGTCCGCCGCCTGCTTCCAGCGTTCCGGTCACGCCCAGGATGGTAACGTCTTTTTTGATGTTTCCGGCCGTAATATTGGAATCGATTGAACTGGTGACCGCTGCAACGCTGATCGGGCTGTAACCGTCGGTTCCGCTCGGCGCGGTTATCGTTTGCGAACTCGTTGTCGGTGTTACCGAAAGCGATGTAATAACGGCCGTGCTTTGTGGAATATTGCCGATTGCTGCTGCATAAGTCGTAATGTTGCCGCTTGGTGTAGCGCCCTTGGCGACAATTGCCGTTTTAATATCGTTCAAACTGTCGTTTATCGTGTCTAATTTATCATACGTTGACATAAGTTCCCCCTATAATGTCGGTTAAATCTGTTTCGTAACTGCTTTGGATTACATCCGGCAAATTGCTTGTGTTGCCGGCAATAATCAAATCCAAATAAGCGTCGATGTTTATTGTTGCCGAAATATCGCTGAGCGCTGCCGTTACAACCTTATTTTGCACCGGGTTTGTGCTTGTATGGCTCAGTGCACTGTCGACGGTTCCGCCGCCACCGCCGCCGCCCTGGTTGTCGATAACCTCGTTAATCTTGTTGACGACGTCCAGCGGTGTTGCGGGTGATGTTATTTTACTTACTGACATAACACCACCTCACTTATCCGATAATGACTGCCTTATACGTTCCGGCCGCGATGTTGTTCGCGGAATTCATTTTAACGGTTACGGATCCGCTGCCGAGTGCGATTTCGGCAAAGACCATTTTTCCGCTTGAAACCTCGTAAATGTTAACAATCGGGTTTGTCGGCGTTGAACTGATTGTCCAGGTGCAGACGCCGCTGCTAACCGTTAACGACGGGTTGGTTGCAGTTGTTACCTTCGCCATGCCGCTGGTATATGTGGCCAGTTTTTTCGGTGTCACGGCTTTGGTGTCGTTGGTGCCGGCTGTTAATTCGGCATCGGTCGCAATGGCCATAATACCGGCCACCGATTCCGTCGCCTGTGCCGGTGATGCCGAAACTTCAACGTATGTTGAGCCGCTCCAGCGGTATGTTTTGTTGAGGTATTCGCCGGAACTCAAAATAACGTAAATTTTGCCGGTTTCCGGTGTAAGAGCGGAACCGCTCGCGCTGGTCGAAAGCCACCCGGATGATAATGCCGTCGAGCCGGCGACGATGTAAGTTTCGATAATATCGTCAACGTAACTCGGCAATTGTGCGGCCGGAACTTTGCCGTCGCCGTCAAGGCTTGCCACACCGTTGGCTACGCCCTTGCTGGCCACCGTAACGTATGTTGCCGAAATATCCGGGATATCCGAAGCGGCCAAATTTGCACCGCCGGTCACGAGGCCTTTGGCATCGTATGTAATTTTGCACTTGGTGCCACCTGTAATGTTGGCGTTTTTCGTAACCTTATTGTCGATTTGCGTCTGAACGGCACTCGTTACGCCGTGAACGTAATTCAATTCGGTTGTGGTTGCGGTGATGCCGTCTAAAACGTTGATTTCCGATGCGGTGGCGGTTACGCCGTCCATGATGTTGAGTTCGGCGGTTGAAGCCGTTATGCCGTCCAAAACATTAACTTCGGCCGCTGTTGCCGTTACATCGCTGATTTTGCTTAATGTAATGCTCGGAATGTCTGACGCTTCCAAGTTTGCACCGCCGGTCACGAGGCCTTTGGCGTCGTATGTAATTTTGCACTTGGTTGCGGCGGTAATGGCTGAATTTGCCGTAACCTTTGTTGCCAATTGTTTCGGGTTAACGGCCAAGGTTGTCGCGGTGCCGGTGCTGGCTTCGGTGTCGGTTGCAATTTCAATCAAACCGGCGA
>Ga0265298_10000656_pt1 | contig 50396 bp, 32 predicted proteins | sample AusTroGonzalo_MG_3_FD_193486 | JGI IMG/M metagenome (GOLD analysis project Ga0265298, IMG submission 193486) | Bovine rumen microbial communities from tropical cattle in Woodstock, Queensland, Australia - Gonzalo_01 | ecosystem: Host-associated > Mammals > Digestive system > Stomach > Rumen ...
TCAAGGCTATGTTCGGGCTTTAATGTTTGGATGGCTTGCGCCCAATCTCGTGTAGACGCTTTTCCCTTTCTTCCATTAAAGCCCTCACTTTTTTTAGCAATGCATTCTCTGCACGCAAATACTCATTTTCGTAACGCAGAAGCTCTAACTCGGTCTGCGGTTCTTGTTTCTTTGGACGTCCCATACCTACAGGTCTGCCTTTTGATTTCATGGTGCGCAAAGCCTTGTATCCTCCTTGTCTGTAAATACGCGTCCAGCGTTCAACTGCGGTCTTGGAAACATTATGCTCTACACAAATTTGCCGCAAAGGTACTCCTTTTTTTGCATATTTGCAAACAATTTCGCATTTTTCTGCATAATTTGCCTTTTTTGGACTCCTCTTTTGTAGACCTGATTCGCCTTCCCGCTCGTAGCGGAGCAACCATTCTGATATATACTGTTTGTTTATTCCCAATTGACGAGCTACTGACTTTAGAGGACGTCCTCCTAAACATAATTTTACGGCAAGCAACCGTTCTTCATAAGGATGTTTTTTTAGCATAAAATACCCCAAAAGTTTTTTGTTCAACTTTTGGGGTTCATTACATTCCGGGCACTTTTTTTGATTCCTTTCCCCTTTCTACTTTCTACTAGACGGCTTCTTTCAACTTTCATCTTTCAACTTTCAACTATTTTAGCGCAGCGGTCTTTGAGCGATAGCGGTCTTTCTTCTTTGAGGCCTCCGGCCGGTCTAAATAAATTTTCACTTTATCACTCAATCACGAGGATCAGCCCTCAAGGAAAATCAGACATCTTACTCATCCTATGCAACTTGGGAGAGCAAGGCCGCCGTGGTCTATCGACCTCTGCCAACGCCGGTGATATAGAAAATAATGCTGTTCTATATGTCGAGTAAAACGTTTTTTTATGATTTTTTTCTTTTTTTTTCTTGCATATGTGAAAAATATTTTGTACCTTTGCCTTCGAATTCCAATGAGGAATGACGATTCCTTCGCAAAATTGGACACTTGACTTTTTGAAAAAAAGCGTTTATTGACGCTTGTTTTGCGCTTCAAAACTTCGCAACTTTTGTAAGCTACTCCGCAAGACACGCAATGAAAATTTTTTTTCTTCCCGAATGTGGTAAATCGTTCTGCTTTATTATAGCAACTATTTCCCCATTTTTTGGTGTAGATATTTGTTTTTGTATGGAGTAGGGCAATGCGAAGGCCTTGGAGCGTAGACAATAATTAGTGTCTGCGCTTTTTTTGTGTGGTTGAAACTAACGAGACAGTACCAAGGCAGTTATAGCATGACGATGTTATAGCATGCATTAAATGAATGATTGATAGAAGATTAACAAACATTGCCAAAGCAATTTGTACACTCGTACACCGCCTGCGGCCTTCCGTCGGAGTGAAGGGATTGGCGGGCCGTGCCGGCGCATTGCTCTTTTTCCTTTTCTTCTCCTATATATATTGTATGCGCGCGCATGCTATGGAGGCAGACGTCCGCGCATCTAAAGAGAAAACCGAGTGGGTAGCCCTCAAGAACAACCTGCTGTATGACGCGGCGGCAACGCCTAATCTGCAGTTGGAGATCCGTCTGGCGCCGCAGTGGTCGCTGGAGGTGGGTGCCGGTTTCAACCCCTTCCCCTTGGATGATACGAAGTTCCCCAAATGGCGCCATGTATCCGCTCATATCGCCCCGCGTTACTGGTTCTGCCATGTGTTCCATCGCGATTTTATCTCTCTGAACGCCGCTTATGTCCATTATAACGTGGCGGGTGGCCGGTATCCGATAGGATGGATGTATCCTCAAGTGAAGGACAATCGTTATCAGGGTGACGCGGTGATGGCGGGCCTTAGTTACGGCTGGCATTTCGCCATCTCTCCGCATTTCAGTGTGGAACTGGAGGCGGGTGTTGATGCCGGTTATTCGTGGTACGACCGTTTCGAATGCAAGCACTGCGGCCAGAAGACGGCGCAAGGCGGCCGATGGCTGGTACTGCCCAAGGCGGGCATCAATATATCTGTTCCGTTGGGTGGCGACAAGGCCTCTCTGGCGCGCCGTTGCGACTGCGAGCAGATAGAAGAGAAACCGGAGGAACCGGAAGTGGCGCGTCTGCCGGCTGAGCGTCTGTATGCGATGTCACTGTTCGAGGTAGCGCCGGTGATGCCGGTAGTGCCGCCATTCGAGGTGAAGGTGGATCAAATGCGTCGTCTGCGCTCCGCCTTGCTACGCAACGAAGAGGAGTACGAACCTTATACAGAAAGCATGGCGCTCAGTGCCGATCCGAGGAATGTGTTCATCTATTTCGATGTGAACGTGACCAAGATGGACCGCTCCTTCATCCAGAACAACCTGCTGATGGATAGTATCCTCTTTATCTTAGGCGATGCGTTGTCAGACAGCACGATGCGCATCACGCGCATCCAGATCGTAGGCTTCGCCTCCTTCGACGGCCGGTTGAACAGCAACATTCGTCTGGCGGGCAGTCGTGCCGCCACTATCAAGGAATACATGCAGAGCCAGTACCCGCTGCCGGACAGCCTGTTCGCCGTATGCAACGGTGGCGAGAGCTGGGCGGAACTGCTGTACCAGCTGCCCAAGGTGGAGTTCGAGGGTAGGGATGAGGTATTGGATATCATCCGGACGGAACCGGACTACGACCTGCGTGAAGCGAAGATCAAGAAACTCCACCGCGGTGAGACCTACCGATACATGCGCGACGAACTCAAGCATATCTTGCGTAACTTAGGTTGCATCACCGTTTACTGTGAGACTGTTGATTAGCACACAACACATAATTAACCAATTTTATTAACCAACTCAAACATTTACATTATGAGAAAAATGACATTTTGGGCTTGTGCAGCATTGCTGACAAGCGCAGTCGCTTTTACAGGATGTAAGAGTGACGAACAACAAGAGCCGACACAAAAGGCTCAACCCGTAACCACGGACATCACTATCTCTCTGCCCGCCAATGCAGCCGGTCCTGCTAACGGTCCGCGCCGCATGCCGGGTACAACCGTTCAAGCCAACAATGGTTTGGATGATTTCCAGGGCATGGGTAACATCAGCCTTATTCCTTTCGGCTTGGCAAAAAATGCTACAGTAGCCGGTGGTGACACCAAACTCGGAGCCAAATTGGAGGGGATCACAGACATTTCGGCAACTTCTGAATTGTCTGCTACGAGCAAAGCCAAAAAATACGAGAATGTAGAGGTTCCGACCGGTACTTCCGCTTTCTTGTTCTACGCAGAGTCGAAAGTGGCATCGATTGCTACTCCGACCAAGTTCCAGAAAGGTTCGTTAACCTACGTGGAAGCTACTACCACCGCCAATACCGCCAAGTTCGAATTGGAGGCTATTCAGGAGAACTCCATTGCCACCAATGACGCCCTGGTTGGCTTGATCGCTTATGTACAATCGGTGGCAGATGCTACAGACGGAACGAAAGCATGGAAGAATTATACCAGCTCAGACAATGAAGGTTTCGCTCAGTTGTTTAATGAGTATAAGACGACCAAGAACTTGAACTCGTTCAACGTACAGCGCATGATGAATGATCTGCTCGGTTCTATTTCGTTGGTAGATAATACGCTGGCAGACAACATGCGTGCAGCCATCAAGAGCAGCACGTACGTTACCTACGACGACGGTACGAAAAAAGTGACCCTGAAGTCGGATAACAACTACAACAACTTCCCTGCTTGTCTTGATTTACCGGAAGGCTCCATCGCTATTCTGTACTCGGAAGGAACCTTCGGCAGCTCAGCAGATAAAGAGTTTGCGAACAGAGCAGACGGTTCGATGAACGTGGCTCCGACTAATCTGTACACTTATCCGGCTTCGCTTTGGTATTATGCGAACACGACGATCAACACGTCTGACGAGTCTGAGGCAGCTGCATTGGCAGACGCTACGCATGACTGGGCATGGGTGCTGGGTGAGTATGGTACGACAAACGGTTCGGTCAACTCCCGCACTCATTCGATTGCATTGGTTAATCCGATTAACTACGCGGTTGGCCGTCTGGATGTAAAGATCAAATTGGGTTCTGCTACCTTGGCGGATGCCGCTCTGCCTACACCCGCTAACATCGCATGTGACGATGCAGGCAAGCGCTTCACATTGACCGGTGTATTGGTAGGCGGTCAGAAGAACGTAGGTTTTGACTTTACTCCGGATACGTATGCAGGATCGAAGACAAGCTCCTATATGATCTACGACAAAGTGATGACCAGTACCATCAACGTGACGACTACATTCAGTAGCGCCAACCATACATTGGTATTGGAGACTCCTGAAGATGGAGAAACCGGTTCGGATGTAACGATTGCTATTGAGTTGCTGAACAATACGGGTGTAGACTTCGTCGGTGCAGATGGCGTTATTCCTGCCGGAGGCAAGTTCTACCTGGTTGGTAAACTGGCATCCACTAATGCGACCACGGATCCGAAGAAGGTATTCATGAAGGACTACACGACAACCGCTCAGTTGAACATCGTGGACCTCAAGCACGCTTACAACGCTATTCCTGATCTCCGTACGCCGACTCTGGAAATCGGTCTGTCGGTTGATCTGAGCTGGCAAGCAGGTACTACCTTCAACATTGATCTCTAATACTTTAGAGTACATCTTGAAACGACTATTGTTCATAGTATTTCCGCTGCTTTTCGCCGCATGCACTCTGATCAATGATGATCTGAGTGTGTGCGGTGAGGAGCTGGTGGTCGATTATCAGGTGCAGCTGCATACGGATTTGAATATGCAGCTGCAGGCTGATTTGAGCCTGGAAGCGGAGGCCCAAGTACGCAGTTCGATAGAAGACTGGCTCAAACCTGTTTTCACCGACAAGGCGCATGACGTTGACTTGCGTTTCTATTCCACGGAAAACGATGAACAAAAATATCGTATCAATGAGGAGATCAACGACAACCGGTCGAGTTATATCATCCATCTGCCGCATCATAACTATGTCCATCTGGCCCTCGCGAACATCATGGATAATAATGAGTTGCGGTTATTGAACGGTGAGCATAGCGAGACGATGGAGTTGCGATTGAAGAACAGTATGCTTGCATCCTCATTGAATACGGGTGTGTTTACAGCGCGTTTGCCGATGGAGGTAAACGATACAACGACACATTTCGAAGTACATTTAAGTATGATGGTGGCAGCGGTAGTGCTGGTGGTGGATACCACCCGTTGCGCTGCGTTACATTCGCTGAATGCCACCATGAAGGGTTCGGCCACCGGTTTCTCCGTTAGGGACAGTATATATTATTATGATGCATCCCCGGTTTTTGTCATGGAGCATATCGCCATGAAGGACGACTCTCCGTCTGCTCCGGCGTCCCGCCGAACGGCCTGTTCAGAACCCGCCAATCCCTACCGTTGTACGGGATTGGTATGCCTGCCGACAGAGGAAGGAAAGACCTGGTCTGTGGATGCGGTCGCCACCCTGCAGGACAATAAACATACCACCACGACCTTAACTATCGATGATCCGTTATTAGCCGGTTCGTTACGCGTCCTCAGCGTAAGGATGGATAGTACCGGAGCACTGCGTCCCAAAGAGGGACAGCAAGTTGGTGTTTCCGTCCAATTGGACTGGAAAGAAGGAGGAGAACATGAGATTGATTTATAAGCAAATGCTCATAGTCAGTATGTTGCTGCTGCTGAATGCATGCGGCAGACAAGAGGAATGGCCGTCCGAAAGGGTGGCGATGCCATTGACTATATGCCTTCCGAGTAATGAGACCGGTGTACTCGGAGGTCCCGCACGGCGCATGATGGGCGATGCGGGTACGACAGAGCATTTCTTATTACCTAATTACATATATATTATCATCCTCAAGCAGGATGGTGAAAACTGGACAGTGTGGCAGAGTGTGGAGCGTGAAGTGGCTGCGGAAAAGTGGGAGAAGAAGCGCTATGTAGGAAATCTGCAAACGATGGGCGACAGCATCTATCAATTTTCAGAGCAACTGGAATTTATACTATCCAATCAGCGTTTTAACGGGCGTGTCTATGCCATGGCATCAGCCGTGCCGCTGACGTTCAACCAGTCGCTGAACACCCTGACGGATCTGGACGATGTGCTGGCCCTGACATTCAGCACGGCTTCCGGAACGGTGCAGCAGAACCTGCAGCATATATACTCCACGCCGTACAACTATTGTCCGACCGGCTCTTATTACGGTTCGTTCAGCAGCATAACGCATAAAATGCCGCAAGTGAATCTGATGCTTTATCACGTGGCGAGCAAGGTGGATATCCAATGGTACGTGGCGGAATCGGTGCGTATCAAAGCCGACCCGGCGGAAGCGGTGCGGCTGACCTATATGGAGGCACAGCACCTGTTCAACGGCAATGCATATTGTTTCCAACCCATGCGCAATGAATTGGCCGCCAAAGTGAGTACCGGCTATACGATAGCGGATATGATCACGCCGACGGATGAAGGGCTATGGTGGGAAGGACGCACGTATTTCTACACGATCCCGTACACGGTGACGGGTGATGCGGATTATTTTCCGCTGCAAATGCGTCTGCGCACCAACGGCAGCAGTGACACCTATTGTCCGACGCTCAACATGCGCGTGGATACATCGGATGTGTTTGTGCCATGGATACGAATGAACTTTAACCTCTCGCAGCCGTTGGAGGACAAGAGTGAGACGAAAGTGGTTGAAAATTGAAAATTTATTTAGACCGTCCTGCGGACTCAAAGTAGAAAGTAGAAAGACCGGCACTGCGTGCCTCAAAGAGCGTAGAAATTACAAATTACAAATTAATATAGACCGTAGCCGGAGGCTACTCAAAGAAAAAATTACGTCATTACGTAATTACGTAATTACGAATTAAAAATTAATTTAGACCGGCACTGCGTGCCTCAAAGACAATAAGTCGTAATAATTTGAGATTACAACGATACATATTATTTTTAATGTTCGTGTGCGTGTGCGCATTAACGCATGCACAGACGGATACGATCCGCTATGTTCATCCGAACGGCGTGTACAGCAATGACGGTCTGAGTTGGGCTACGGCGACGAACAAGCTTCAGGACGCCATCAATGACCTGCGCGATTATCTGAAGAAGAACAACCTCAGTTCGGGTTCGGTCTATGTAGCGGCCGGAACGTATGTGCCTACCGAGTCGACGGAGTCTTCCGGCGGTTCGATGCTTAACACATCCTTCAAGATATACAGCGGAATCCATGTCTATGGCGGTTTCAATCCCGCGTCGCCGGAGTCCCGTCCGGGTTTGCGTGTGATGAGCAACGACAAGGTGTGCGAGGAGAACTGGGCGAACCAGGGCGGAGTAGGAACGACCTCGGGCGTGGAGATCGCCTCGCAGTGGGATCTGAAATACAAGACCATATTGTCCGGTAACCACTCGTCCTCCGATGTAGTGTTCACCTACGATCCTGTCCGCGGGCGCTTCAACACGACCTATCCCGCCAACTCGTATCATGTGGTCTGGTTCGCCACCAACGGCAAATATGAGACGGGCAACGACTCGACCGCGGGTCACTATCGTCCGCTGACGAACATGGCCTCGGTGAACGGTTGTGTGATAGCAGGCGGTAATGCTTCGTCGCGTAACACGACTACCCGTGAGCACACGGCCTACGGCGGCGGCGTCTATATGGTAGGCAACTCGGAGCTGCGCAACTGTATCGTGGAGCGGTGTAACGCTACGCTCCGCGGCGGAGGTATATACATGGACGGCGGCGGTGTGGCTGAGTTCTGCTATGTGCATACCTGCCAGTCCACGGGCGTGGGTGTGGTACAGGGCTACGGCGGCGGCGTATGTATCGAGCATGACGGCTCTATCGGCCATAGTCATATCACCAACTGCGCGGCACGTTGCGGAGGCGGTCTGCTCATCTATCATGTCAAAAGCGAGTACCCGGCCGATGATATCAGTTACTACTCGCCGTACGCTACCGCCTGCGTGATCAATAACAACACGGCGGCATCGGAGGGTGGAGGTATCTATCTGGCCGAAGGAGGTACGATCAACCACTGTACCGTGACAGCCAATAACTGTATCGGCCCGGATGTGACCTATTACGGTCGCCGTCACGGCCGTACCGGCGGTATTTATGTCCGCAATGGCGGTATGATCTTCAACTCCGTGTTCTGGGGCAACCGCTGTGAGACGAACAACGATATCCAGTTCGCTTCGGTACGTCAGAATACAGATGAGGGCCATGAGGTGTTCGCCTATCACACGGCCTTCATGAACCACGATATCACCGACTGGACGGGTGTAGCCAAGGAGATGGTGTTCTCGCTGGAGAAAAATAATTATCCGAATAGGACCTCAAGCGGTAACCACCCCTGTTTCTTCGCTCCGACGGTGGATCCCGCCAATTGGGACAACACCTCGCCCACGGCTCCCGGTCCGGGTGTGTTCCAAACCATGCGGCCGGAAGATTTTCCCGGTCCGCGAATATGGCACTTGACCTCCTATTCAGCCTTGGATCAGAAAGGAGTGCAGGCTAACCAGACCGTGACGGATGCCTCGCCATGGCTGTTGCACTCGCATACGGACTACGGCGTGGTGACCAACCCCTTCGAGCCGGTGTCTACTTTAGGTGCTTTGGTGCGCAAGATCGATCCGATCAAATATGCCTTGGTGCCGCCGCAAGGTGTTGAAGGACGTCTGGGCGGCGATCCGATCCCGACGCTGTTCATCGACCCGAACCGCAAGGGTGTGTATGATGAGGACGGCCATTTGGTGGAACCCGATCAGGAAGGACACTCATGGGATGCGCCGATCAAGGAGTTCGGTGAGGCAATCACCTATTTCCGTCAGTACCTGGAGGATGATCCGGGTAATACGCACCATTATTATATGCCTAAACTGAATGCCGAAGGCGACACCGTGAAGACCGACGGCAAGGTGGACTCGGTGCGCTATGATTATATCCAGATCTTAGTGAAAGAGGGTACGCTGACGACCGTAGGTCCCGGTAACTATCTGGACGGTAATATCCGTTCGGCAGCCGTGCGTGTGGAGAGTCATATGCGTCTGTACGGCGGTTATCCGTCGTCATTGACCGGCACAGACACCGACGGACGTAATCCGCGGGACTACGTCACCAACATCTCCGCCAATATAACCGGTGTGGAGGGAGCACGCGGTTATGAAAACAACTCCGCCCACGTTGTCTCGATGGTGAACGTGGAGCATACGATCATCGACGGTTTCACGTTGAGCGATGCCAATACGCACAATGTGTTCTTCAGTCATTCTGCGCACGCCGGCGGCGGTGTGCTCATCAATAATGCCAATACGCCGCAGGAAAAACGTATCCATATGACCGGTAACCAGTTGCGTAACTGCGTCATCAGCAACTGTACTTCGCCCAAAGGCGCGGCGGTCTATGTCAACGGCGAACACATGAACGCTGACGGCTATGTATGCTATGCGGAGCTGAAGATGGTCAACTGTGTTGTGCGTAACAACACGGCGGACTATGAGGACAATGACCACCACCTGGACGACCACGGTATCATCACCGCCAACGGACGCGCCTATATAGAGATGGAGCACTGCGACGTGGTCAATAACGTGGGCTATCCCTTCAAGGCCGATAACAAGAAAACGGACAGTGACGAGCCGATCACCTGTACGCACCCCGAGCATTCCGGACACGCGTTCCATGGGTTCATCCGTGTCAATAACTCCATCATCTTCTGCAATGGAGCCGAACCCTGGGACGAGCGTACGGAGTTGGGCAAAGATACGGTGGATCATGCGGTGCTCTCCGTCTTTTCCGAGGGACAGGAGTATGTGTTCGGCGAGCATAATATGTTCGATGAGGATATCAAACTGCTGCAGCGTGATGACCACATGCAGCCGCATGGTTTCTTCAATCCGGATTTCAGCTATACGGTGCCGACGGACTTTATCCCGTCCACGGTGTCGTTCTCTACCACTTTCGGCGCATCGCTTCTTCCGGAAATGGCTCCGCTTCCGTCGGACAAGAAGAACGTAGCCATCTTCACGCGTAACGACCCGACGGCGGCTACGTATCCCACTTTTGTCAATCCCTCCCGCAATGTGGGTAACTCGCCGGCGGGTGATAAGCCGCTCTACGGCGGAACCGTCTCCTATGAGCCGCTGACGACCAACCCGTGCGTCAATGCGGCCGGGTCGGATTATGCCGATGCGGAGAACTACGACCGTACGGACAACTGTATGCGTGACCGAGGCGGTGCACCCGATATCGGCGCCATTGAGAACGGCGACCTGCCTGCCGCGGGCGCGGTCATCTATGTCACACCCGACGGCGCCGGCAAGAGGGACGGCTCCAGTTGGAGCAATGCCATAGCCGGTAACACGGTCTATCGTCTCTACGGAGCACCCGCTGCCGACGGAGACTCGATCGATGCTGCCAGTGATGCACGACTGATTAACAAGTCAAGCCATGAACCGGTGCTCACCACGGATACCAGGTATTGCGGGGGCTTCTCGCGCCTATACGAATATCCGATGTTTAGAGATATAAAGAAAAACCGGACCACTACCATAGAGCGGAATGTGTATGTCGGAGGTGCTAATGACGGCTTGATAGATACGATTAGTATAAGCTCACCGTCCAACTCTACCACCACCGGAACATGGTACCTGAACGGCACCATTCCCGATGACGGTTCATACGACCCGACGCTGGCGATGGATCCTCGCTATCCGTACGGCGAGATGTCCGGTAACTCACGTGCCATGTACCGCGCCGCAGGAAATATCAGTCCTATTGATGAGAGCGGTTCCTACACTGTTACTATTGCCAAAAAAACAGCTCCCGGTGTTGTCGCAAGTGGTCAATTATTAGTAACCAATGACCGCCGTGAGAACTACGTCAGCGGTCTCCAGTACGCCGTAGAGAAAGCCTCCGCGCTCAACAAGACCATGCATCAAGACTCCATTCAGGTTTGGGTGGGTGCCGGCAAATATACGGACTACAAGGGCTACGTCATGCGCGACAGTGTATCCGTCTATGGCGGTTTCCCTGCCGGTAAATTCTCCGCTCCGGGAATGTCGGAACGACAGGCATTGATGTCTGCAGTCGTGTCTATTCCTAAATCCGCTGAGAATGCAGATTTGGATGCCGAGGACTATGAGACCATACTCCAGATTTCGGATGTCAACCCGAAAAAGAATAATACTACTATTGAACCCACGGCCATTAAATTCAAGGATGACAGCGCGGCTGTCAAATGGCAGTTCAATCTATATACATATGATACCATAACCACTACGACAAGCCATTATTATCGTTGGCTGCCAGGCCGGGCTGATGTATCTGACACGTATATGCTTTATCCGGATATGTATAATTCCGTGAATAGTTCAAATATATTTGATAAAGATAAAAATAGGCATAAAACGGATAAAACAGGAGCCGCTACTGAGGGCGGATGGACATGGGGCGCTTCTGAGAAATATGTATATCAGTATTGGGGAACTAAAAGCGGGGGAAATAATAGTTGGGAAATGGTGTATGCCAATAGAACCAACAATGTTGATTATACCAGTTTCAAGTTTGACGGTAGCCGTAACGTGATCAATGCTGACGGTGAGATAATCGGTACGGTGTCCCATGGTATGCAGTTAACCGGCGGAATGAGCAAAATGAGTGTCTGGCAGACGATGAAGAATGTACCGGAGGGAGACTATCAATTGGAAATAGATTTGGCTGCGTTCTATCGTCAGACCGGTGGTGGACACGGTTATGATGTAGAAGAAGAAAATACAGGTGTTACATTCTATATTATAGCATCTGATGGAACTACATTAGCCGAACAACCGATATTCGTAAAAAATACAACAGCACCCTACAAACTGCGTCGTTATTCGTTTGATTTTAGCCAACCCGCCACAGGTGATCTGACGATACGTCTGATGTCGGTACCAGGAACAAAAACTACTGATCCGGCAGCCCTCAATTCCGCAATGCCGGCACTGAATGATAACCTTAATCGCAGGGAGGTCATGATGGCGAATGTGCATCTCTATTCGGTGGGCGGTTCATCGGGTGATTATGTTCTTGATTATGATGGTGTAAAAAATGTATCAACCGGTTCCGGTAAGAAAACAACGGTAACCAAAGATCCAAACTGGAAGAAGTTGGCGCGTACTACCTTACGTAAGCGTGTGCTCTTTATGCCGGATGTGACCAACCCCGTCTATGCGCATGGTTTGGGTAATCCTACCAACCGTGGTACGCTAAATGATAATTTAGCGCACTACGAGCGTACCACCAAACCCGAACGTAAATCCAATGCCAGTGGAAATCAAGGCAAACATGATGATCCGAATTATGTAGAGTACAACAATGTCTATTGGGACGGTTTTACCATCCGCCACGGTTTTATCATTGACCAATGTATGTCGCATGGTGGCGGTGCCGGTGTGGCGATGTATGAAGGCGGTCATATAGCGAACTGTGTCATCACGGATAACTGGGCGGGTGCGCATGGTATGAAGGGCGGCGGTGTGTTTGTCGATGGTTCCAATGCTGTGATTGAGAACTGCTTCATCCTGAATAATACCTCTACGACAGGAAAGACGATGGACCAAAGCCAGTTGTTCGCCGGTGGTTTGTTCCTCTATGAAGGTACTTGCTTCAACTCGTTGATTGCCAATAACTATGCACATGGATTTGGCGGCGGATTAGGACTTTGCGTCGGTAAATTCTATAATAACACCTTGGCGTATAATACCGGAGCATTTAAGAATGACAAGTCCGGAAATAAAACGGTAGGTGGTCTGCGTATTGCTACCGGTGCCGACCCGGCAATCTTGATGGCGAATACCATTATCTACGGCAATAGCGGTCTGGCGATTGATATGACGGCGTCATCGGATTTTGCACCCTTCCTCAACTGCTACATTCAGTCAACCGATAAGATTACCAAAACCTCTATCACCCATGCCATCAACCCGCATGCGGATGGCAGTAGTGACGGTAATTATGGTATAGGAAACGCCTTCTATAACGGACAAGCCGCCCAAGCAAGCACGACGCCCTTTGGCGCCGATGTGAATGCCGGAGGAGAGTACACCGGAGATGCGCAAACGAACAATGACTTCGCGCTCCGTCAGGTGGATGGCATCCGTTGTATCAACTCCGGTTCGGAGGATTTTGCCGCAACTCTGGAGGAAGCGCTCGCGGTCGCTACCACAACGGCCATCCCGGATAAGACCCGCGCCGTCTATCGTGCCGCCGTGGCGGGTGTCGAACTGCCGAAGAACGATGTCGTGTACGCCAAGCGTGTGCAGGATTGCCAGGTCGATATCGGCGCGTACGAGTTCAATGCCGCATTTAACATATCGCCGGATACGACCTCTCACCCGGGCAAGGCCATTTTCTACATCTCTTTTGATTCGCCGGGTGGTGACGCTTCGTCCCGTTCGCCGGAGAATGCCGCCTGTCGGCAGAAATTGCAGCTCGTACTCGATGCCGCGGGAAGGTATAAATACAATCTCATGACCCTGCCGCGTTACAGTTCGGTAGCCGGTACGCCTGTGGCGGGCAGTCCGGACAAGAGTTGGACGGTTGAAGTATGGCTGGAAGGTGACAGCGTCAATTCGCGTTTGAATGACGAATATGCAGCGTCTTATACGCCTACGCGTTCCACCAAGCATAGTATAGATTTCTATCACGACAACACGCTGGACTATTCCTTCATTGTGCCTCATGGCATTCAGGTCAAAGGCGGTTACAAGCCGGGCTTCTGGCATATGAAGGACGAGCAGGTCATCGACGACCGTGACCCGCTGACCTATCGAACCGTCCTGTCCGGTCAGGTCGTTTCTTCTACCGGTGCCAAAGGACAGACCTTCCATGTCGTCACCTTCACCAATGACCTCTTTGACGTCAACGAGTATGTGAAAGAGGATGGGGGACAGTTGGCGGTATTCTCGGCACTGCCTGACGCGGAGAACCATCGTGCGGTGCTCGACGGACTCTTTATCATGGACGGTTATGCCAACTCGCCGGATAAGGTGGACTGTATCGGTGCGGGGGCCGTGGTGACGGACTATGCCCATGTGCGCAACTGTGTCATTCAGAAGAATATTGCCAAAGAGTATGGCGGTGGTCTCTACCTCAAACCCAGCGCCCTCGTCAGCGGTACCATCATCAAGAATAACTCGGCGGAGATAGGCGGAGGTATCTATATAGAAGCACCGGCTTCGCTCAACACCGACTCCCTGGCGCATGTCTACACCTCCACCATCTGCCAGAACTCCGCCGTCATGTCTGCCGGTGGCATGTGGTTTGACAATACCTATGCGCGTGTCAATTCCACGGCCCTCTGGCATAACACCGCGAACGATAACGCCAACGTGTCCGGTATCTTCAGCCGTACCAGTAGCGAAAGTGATTATCCGCTCAATTTCTGTGCGGTGGAGTCCCGCCGTCTGGAAGGGCAGGGTAATATCGAACTCTCGCCGAAGGAGACGGAAGCCGTCCGTTGGGACCATGAAGACCCCTTCGATGCCATCCTCTATTATCCGATAGAGATGTCTTCCACGCTTTCCCGTGCCGGTATGACGTACGGCGACTGGAATGCTACGCGGGCTGTTTATACGACCCTGGACAGTCTGGACATAGCCGGTGTGCACCGTGCGCGATGGACAGTGCCGGGTGTGGAGCGCGGTTTTGCATGGGGTACGGATACGCTGGTGAAGAAGAAGAATGACTTCATCGAGATAGGCGCACGCGCCATCAACAAGAATTACGAGATTAACGTCAACCAGGAATATATCATGCGTCGTATCTACGTCATGCGTACCGAGCTCATTGCGTCCGATGCGGCGCGTGCCCTGCAGGATAACACGCTGGATAACGACACGGCTAATATGTACCGCCAAATGGGGTCGTGTGCGCTCAACCCCTTCCACCGTCTGGGTGACGCCTTCGACTACATCATTGCGGCGCGCAAATCAGACCCCGCTACCTACCGAAATGTGCGTTTTGAGGTCTATATTGAGCAAGGAACGTACTACCCGTCCCATAATGCCTATGGCGAGCAGGACAAGGTGCGAATGAACACTTTCCTTATTCCGGAGGCCACTTCTGTGGTCGGAGGCATCAATTCCAAGTTGCCTGGTCACAACTACTGCCAGGCGGGATACGCCGACCGATACACGAATACGCTTATCGGTAACGGGGAGGATATCACGGTGAGACTGGCAGGCGGCGGGTCTTATACTCTCCATTACGCACCGGCTGACAGCATACGCAAGTGTGACAGCCGCCACCGTCCGATGCGTGACTATAACCTCAACTCCGTCATCGAGCCTTGGGAGTTCGAACGGCAGACCATCCTGTCCGGTAATGCTGTGTCCGGAGATGACTTTACGCATATCTACCATGTCATCACCGCCCACGCGGATTCCACCATCGTAGGACCGCAACCGCTCCGCTATCGTACCGATAACTACGACACCAATTACGCGCACTGGAAAGAAGGAAAGGAATATCCCTTGCTTTCCAACCCTATTATGCCGAATGACGATGCGCATTTTGAGGAAGAGTGCGACCTGTCCATCGCCGCCCGTAGTATCATTCTGGACGGTCTGCAGATAACCGGCGGATACGCCAACCACCTTGATCCTGCAGATACAGTGGACCACCAGTATTTGACCAAGACCTATTTCCGCGGCGGAGGTATCTTCATTGACGGCAACTGGCGCGAGTCGTTTGACGACACGGACCCCTCCGGTATTCCCAATGTGACGCAGCCGGCCAAGTATAATATCCCGCTGGTGGTGCGTAACAGCCAGTTCACCGATAACATGGCGGGTAACGGCGGCGGTATATACTCCAACGGTGATATTCATATCTACAGTTGCCACTTCACGCAGAACTACAGCCAGGGTCCTATGACAGCGCTGGACCAGAAGTTCATCCCCTGGACGGCAGGCGGCTGTATAGCAACCAATGCGTACTGCGGTGTGATCAATACGCTGTTTGACAATAACGAAGCCCGCCGCGGTCTCTATCCGATTGACGTAGCGTCCGAGTCGGAGCGTATACCGGATGCCGATGCGCGTCAGGGTTTCGGCGGCGTGCTGTCTGTGGCTGCGCAGTCACGGATGCGTGTGAGCAACTGCCATTTCATGAAGAACAAGGCCGTGGCGTACTCCGCTATCTATAACTTCCTGGCCAACAACCATTATTCGACTGCCGACTCCATGCAGTTCGCCTTCAATTCCATCTTCTGGGGAAATGAGGTGTTTGAGGTGGATAATATCGGCCAGCTGGAGCATAAAGTGGCTCCGTCGGCGGAGTCCATCAATGCCTTTAATACCAAATACAAGGCTTCCCGTGCCGGTGTGTTCCACTACGACGGTGATGCCTGGGCGCATTACGAGCTCCATTTCCATGAGTACGACAGTCTCTATAACCACTACGTGGCATTGGGCGACACGTTCAATGTCAAAGTGACTGACAAGCTGGCGGAACTGCGTGCCGTGGCGGACTCCGTGGAGGGCCTCTATTTCTGTTCTTATCGCCAGACTTACGGTCCTACCGGCATGAAGCCGACCGCCGAAGGCTACCTCATGACCCGTGACGAACAGCGCGCCTATGTAGACTCGCGGCAGCTGCCGGTATTGCTGAAGACCGATGAGGTGGGTGACCGCGTGGAGGATTACCACGAACTCTTCTCCTATGTGCACGGTAACAACAACGTGCTGATCAATAAACTCAACACGGCGACGGACGGTCCTAACTTCAAGCAACCCTCTTTCGTGGCGGGTATAGACGGTTATATGCAGAACGCTGACTGGTTGCTCGGACGTATGAACCTGACTACCGACCAGGGCTGGGGACATCTCCGCCAGCGCGTGGACCGTGCTGTGTCCTATTATATCACCAAATATACCGGTAAGACGCATTTCGAGACGGCGGAGGAAGCTTTGGCAGCCGCGATTGCGGAAGAACCGTCCGCCACGGAAAGAGACGTCTATCCGATCTTAGGCACTCCGTCCGCTACGTTTGACGGCGTGGCGCAGTCCGAGGATCCGGCAATGTATAACTTCCTGTCCAAGCGTGCGGCACGGCATACGCTCACTACGCCGCGTGTACCGGTAGGCAGCCAGCACTACATGGAATATACGAACGGTACGGCGGAGAGCGAAGCGACGGGGGAGATGTACCGTATATCGCCCAACCCGCGCATCGGCGTGTCGGACGTCTATATAGACATGGGTATCTATGAGTACCAGTATATCCAGTTGGATATCAAGGGTAATGAGATTGATACCCTATGGGTGGCGACGAAGACCAAGGACCCGGTCAAGCATGACGGCCTGAGCTGGGAGACGCCTACGACGGATCTGCAAGGCGCGATAGACCTGCTCATGTCTTCCCATAACAACCACGACAAATATATCTGTCTTATGGGCGACGCCGAGCAGCATTTTGCGCCGTCCAATGTCCTGGACAACCGGCGTGCTTTTGTCATTACCTCCAATACGCTTGCGCCGCTCTTGCCGGATAGCGCCATGGCGGATTATGACTACGGCGTGAGGAGTTTGACTTTCCTCGGCGGATATAGTTTTGATGTCAAGGACGCGCCACGTGACCCGCAGGCTAACCCGACGGTCATTGAGATGCCGGATGCCGGCAACCGCAACCAGCTGAACCAACTCGTTGTGGTGGAGGACATGACCCGCCAGATGGTACAGGCCAACTGGCTCGGCCACTATACCTCGCGGGACAGCGTTGTCATTCCGATTGTGTTCGACGGCATCACGTTCATCAATCCCTTCGGTACACGCGACCCCGGTGTGGATGGTTATACCGCCCTCGGAGGTACGCAGACCGGCAAGGGTGGGGCGGCTATCTATTATCGCTGGCAGCGTCAGTACGAAGATGTCGGCGGCACGTTCTATCCCAATTTTAACATGGTGCTTTATCCGGACTCCACGATTGTGGATAACCGCAAGGTCGAACTGCCCAAACTGACTATCTCCAACTGTGTCTTCATGGATTGCGGTGACCACTCTGCCGATGTGTCCGTACGTACGCCGGCCTTGCGTGTCGGTTACGGCGGTGGCAGTTCGCTCATCGTCAACTCGCTCTTCCACTCCAATGCCGGTGCGCCGATCTACGGCAGAAGAAAAGATGACCTCTCGGAAGATGTTGAAAACAATTTCGACCAGGTGCACAATGCCGTCATCATCGTCAATTCCACTTTTGCGCTCAACGGCGGTCACCTTCGTCTGGGCTGCGAACACAGTCAGGTGCATAACTCCATCATCTGGCAGGACGACCTGGCATCCGATACGCTGGTCCAGCTGCAGATAGGCGACGGAGTAAACGAACATATCTATGACAAGAACACCCACAAGAACGATATCGGTTATGCCGGAGTGAGCAACAACGCCGTATGGGGATGCTTCCAGGCGGGTGACGAGAGCTATCATAACGACCCGCTCACTACAGCGAACCGGGATATATTACGCGGTCCGAACTTCATCGCTCCGGATATCAATGCGTCCACTTCGGAGGCACGGCGTGCCCGTAGTTTCCGTCTCAACCCGGGCATCCGGACTATGAACATGGCGGATACGACGCTCTACCGCAGTCTCGTCTTCTTCCGCGAGTATCCGGATGAGACGCTGACTCCGGATGAGAACTACTGGCGTCGCTCCAACGGCTTCAAGTCGACGCTCATCACCACGCTGGCCAATGACTCCGATCTGGCCGCCAAGCCGCGTCTGTGCGGCATCGGCATGGAGCGTGGCGCGTATGAGTGCCAGGCGGTGCTCCAGCGTGTGCTGTACGTCCAGCCGAACCTGCCGGCCGCTACCGCCGGAGACGGTTCGTCATGGCAGTCGCCTTTCGGACAAGGACAGATGCAGAACGCACTCGATGCCGCGGCAGTCTATACCTATCTCAACCGCTTTGCGGATGCAGAGACACGGAAAGCCTATGTCTTTGTCAAAGGATCATACGACGCCATGGACCGGAACGACCTGGAGGCACGCGACGGCGTGAGTGTCTTCGGATCGCTGCCCAACAGCTTCAACGACACGGCCTATATGAACAAGGACCTGATGGAGTTCACCAATGCCGAGTGCCAGCGGTTCGTCAATTATGTGAGGGCGGTGACCACCGGTGTCGCTTCGCCGGACGCCACGCCTACGCGTATCCATTCGCTGACGGTGGACGGAGAGGATTATGAGATCGGTTTCCTTCTGGACGGTTTCGTCATCTCCAACCCCGGCACGACGCTGAATAGCGCACCGGTCGTACTCAATAATCATCATACAGCGCTGCGTAACTGCGTCATCACGGATAACAAGGTGGACGGTGCGCCGGTGGTTGACCTCCGACACGGACTGCTCTATAACTCGCTGCTCTATAACGACTCGGCGGACGCTTTGGTGAAAGTCGGTGCCAACGGTCTGGTGCTCAATAACACCATTCTGGCCTCCCATGAGGAAGTGGAGCCGGTGGACGACAGCGAGGCGGCGGAAGGAGCCGTGCAGAACACGCTCCGCCTCAATGGGCAACGCTCGCCTGTCACCTGTTTCGCACCGTACCTGACGCCCAACACGCCGTACGTCCTGCCGTCCTATCTGAGTTCCGAACCTGTGCTCGCATACCAGCTCCATGAGCAAAGCGCGGAGATCAACGGCGGAACGAATACCCTGCCTGCCCTCTTCAACGACCATATAGCGGATAGCGTCATCTGTTTCTGGCGGGATCGTGACCTGCTCGGCAATCCTCGCCGTATAGGCGGTACTGTCGACATGGGTGCGCTGGAGACCTGGCGCATCGAGCCCGGCACGGTGGTGGAGATGACCGCCTTGACCAATGAAGTGATGGATACGCGAATCACGACATCGGACGATGCCACCCTCCGGGCAGCGTTCAAGACCCATTACGGCGGGAACAGTTATCCTCATCCGGGGTCAGTGGTGTATCTGATGGACAGCAGTGCTATCACCATGCAGTACGCAACCGCCAATGACTTCAAGGATTTCCGCAATAATGACATCATCTTCCGTCCCGGATACATGCTCCTCAAATCCGGCGCATCGTTCTACGGTAACGGTCATGAGGTGCAGATGAGTTATCTGGCTGCCGAGAAGCGCTTCATCAACCAGCGTTACTCGATGACCGCTTTCCCGTTCAACTACAACACGGGTCATATCACCACGCCTGCCACGGCAACGGGTACGCTGTCGCTCGTCTCCGCGGATCTCTTCTCCACGTATCAGTACAGCGGCGCCGCCCGTTCGCAGAAGGATTATGCTTTCCAGACCACCAATTCGTCCCTGTGGCTGCCGGTCGATACACTCAACCGAACCGCTACCGAAGGCTATCTCATGGATTTCGGGGAGGCGCTGGACACCGTGCTGCGTTTCACTACTTTTGCGCCCGTAGCCGGACAATACGTCTATACGGAGGAGAATATGGACAAGACCGTTTGGCTGACCCAGTATGACAACCGCGTGGCCGGATCCGGTGCAGAACTCAATTTCACGAGACAGGAAGACATGGGATGGAATATGAAAGGTCTGCCGTGGCTGGTGTCCAACTATCGGACCGATACGATCCTGGCGGAAGGCAATTTCCAGCGCCAGATGTTCATCCCGCATGTGTTCTACTATATGGACGGGGCAGGGGAGGATGTCTCGGCCGGAGATCAGATGCTCACGGCGCGTTCCTGGGATAGAGGCGCCGTCATGTCGATGGGTACGGCCTTCTTCACCCAGACCGCTACCACCGCTTCGAGGGAGGGAGTCGTCTTCCATCTGCCGTACTACGGAATGAATGAGAAAGCGGCACGTCCTATCCTGCGTATGTCTGCCATGCGCCGGCAGCCGGCGGCCGGCAGCCAACGGTCAATGGCCAAGAGCCGGCAGTCCATACACTCCGATTTCCTGACCGTCATTCCGAACGACGAAGCGGATAAGCAGATCCGCTATACCTATGGTAAGGATGGTATGAAATGGCTGACCAATGAGGATAATGCCCAGGTCTATCTGTTGGACAGCAAGCGTCAGTCGCGTATATCGCTCTTAGACGATGCGCCTACCGAAACGGATATCCCGCTCGGCGTGCAGCTGCCGGAGAACTATCAGCAGGCTGCTGTCCGCTTCCGCTTGCCGGAGAAAGAGGCGTTTGCCCGCTATGCCTATGTATGGCTCATTGATTATGCGCAGAACCGGATGGTCAATCTGCTGGACGAGGATTATGAAGCGGAATTAGAGAGCGGGCAGCACAATCAGCGTTTTGCCCTGCGGATAGGCGGATTCCCGATGACGGATGAGAACGGCCGGCGGAGATATCTCGTCTTCGCTCATGACGGCACCCTCTATGTCCGCGGACTCATCACGGGAGACAGGATTTCCGTCTATGCACCCTCCGGTCAGAAGATTCGTTCCGACGTAGCCGCCTCGGCAGCCGAATGGACCATGCCGCTCTCCTACCGGACCGGTTACATCGTTTCCATCAACAATACCGCCTATAAGGTGCTGAACAGGTAACATGCGCTTTACGCGCTGGCTGGTTGGTTAGGCTTCCTAAGATCTCTCTCATGATCCTTGACCCAACTCAAAGTAGAAAGTGTCTTTGAGTAGCCATAGGCTGCGGTCTTTTGTCTTTCTACTTTCTACTTAAAATTCTTAATATGTAATGTCATCACCTTTCTTTCTGCTATCAATATCGTATCAATCTGCTATCAAAGCCGCGACCACACCGCGACCACACCGCGACCTCACTGAACCGTTACAGAAATGAAAAATTTAGAATTGCGAATTACACAGCTATTGCATAGGTAATTACCTCGTATTTACCTCGACTTGCCCCCGATAAGTAGTTTGTAAAACGCTAAAAATAAGCGGATTATAGAATTGTCTTTCTACTTTTTACTTAAAATTCTAATTGTCTTTCCTCCATCGTCTTTCATCGATATTTTTACCTGAGATTATAAATAATCTCCCTAATTTTGCAAAGTCTACTTTACAAAATGAAGATTTTTTGCACTTTTTTCAATAAATCGTTTGCGATATAAAATATTTGTTGTAATTTTGCATCGTGAACGACATATCGCGCGTTCTATCCTCGATACACGAGCACAAGCACAGCTTGGCTAAAGGTACTCGGATGAACTCGCTCTCCCCAAAAATTAAAAATGTTTTGGGGACCCCATAGAAAAGTAAAACAACATAATAACAACCCTTTAAATCTTTACAATTATGACAAGAGAAGAAGCATTGAAAGCCTTGGCTTATGCAGGCGCAACATGGTTTGGAAACAGTAAGCAACATTTCGCGTTCTCGGCGTATGACCGTCTGAACGGCTGGAACAAACTGGCTGACAAATGGAAAGAGGAAGCTGAGGAAGAGTGGGATGAGGCAGAGGAAGTGCTCAACCGTCTGGTTGAACTCGGTTGCAAACCCGCAGAGCTCCAGGAGTTGATGAAGACCATCGAGTTCCCGTTCTATGACGATCCGAAACAGCAGATTGAGTCAGACTTCTACCCCAAAGCAGCGGAAGAGATGAACGAGCTGTTGAAGGCTTTCGACGGTGACTACACCACCCAGAAACTCATCCAGAAATGGATCGACGGCGAGGAAGCACACATGGCATGGGAGGCTCAGTACCTCGGCTACATCAACAAACTCGGCTACGAGAATTTCCTCATTGCAATGATGTAAAAAAAAGAACACAGACCGGCTACGCCTGACAGAGTACAGACCGCTACGCTGACAGACCTATTATGCAAGGTAAATCAGTCTGTATTCCGTGTTCTGTCAGAGAGCGAAGCGAACGGTCTTTATTCCCAAAATCATTATGGAAGCAAAAGAACAAGTATTGAACGCGATGCGCGAAGTGGGCGCACCCGTTAACGCCGGCAAGATTGCCGAGATGACCGGTCTGGACCGCAAAGTAGTGGACAAAGCGTTTGCTGACCTCAAGAAAGAAGGCGCTATCGTTTCGCCCGTACGCTGCAAATGGCAGCCGGCGTAACCGGTTAGAGCACAGATCGCAGGCTGTGCCTGCTGACAGAACACAGAATACAGACCTATAATGCTCTCAGTGAATCTGTCTGTCAGCGAAGCGGTCTGTCAGTCTGAAGGACGGTCTGTACTCTGTCAGTGAACAAAGTGAACGATCTATTCCTATGTATGACCATTTGAAACTGGATAATCAACTGTGCTTCCGGCTCTATACGGCGGCACGGTTGGTTATGCAGGCATATTACCCGTATTTTGAACCCTTAGGCATCACGTACCCGCAGTACCTGGTGCTGCTTGTGCTGTGGGAGAAAGATCATCAGCCGGTGAACGACATAGCGCATCTGCTGCATCTGGAGACGAACACCGTCACGCCCTTGCTCCAGCGCATGGAGAAGCAAGGCCTCGTTACCCGCAAACGCGGCAAAGAGGACACTCGCCAGCGCATTGTATCTCTGACCGAGCAAGGAAAAGCATTGGAGGAAAAAGCCAAAGATATACCCGGCTGCCTCGAGCAACAGCTCTCCGATAAGATGGAAGACATCAACTGTCTGCGGGCATCCATCCCTGCCCTCGACGAACTCATTGAGGGGTTAAGCCGGGGTGAGAACAGCAAAAGCTAATAGCCAACACATGAACTTACAGAAATACATGAGCGACGCCATCCGGCGTATCATGGCGAAAGCCTACCGCAACGTGCTGAGCAATCCGCGCGAGGCGAAAACCGTCTTCCGCCTGCAGAAGACTTTTCTCCAATCCGAGAAACGCCGTCAGCAGGTAGCTGAAGAGGCAGGCGTCGAGGTGCCGCCGTTCCTCATTTGCAGTATTTCCACGGAGTGCAATCTGTCGTGCAAAGGCTGTTACGCGCGTGCCAACGGTATCGCCGACAACCCCGGCAAGAGCACGCGTCCGACGCTTACGCCGGAACAGTGGCGCGCTATCTTCACCGAGGCTTCGTCGCTCGGCATCAACTTCGCCCTGCTGGCCGGCGGCGAACCAATGATGCGCAAGGATATCCTTGAAGAGGTGGCCAAGGTGGAGGATATGATTTTTCCTATCTTCACCAACGGCACACTCATCGGCCCGAGTTATATCGCGTTCCTCAAGGAGCACCTTAATCTCATTCCGGTTATCAGCATCGAGGGTGCGGAGCACGGCACGGACACGCGTCGCGGCAAAGGTATCTACAAGCGTGCGATGCAGTCGGTGGAGGACTTGCACAAGGAAGATCTCTTCTTCGGCGTGAGCATCACCGTCACCACGGAGAACTTCGCGCTTGTCACCTCTGACGAGTACGTGGATCATCTGCGCGAACTCGGCTGCAAGCTCATTATTTATGTCGAGTACGTGCCCACGGAACCGGGAACGGAGCATCTCGCTTTCGGAGAGAACGACCTGGAGATGATGGAGGCCGTGCAGGCGCATCAGCGCGAGCGGTACACGGATATCATCATCATCTCTTTCCCGGGCGACGAGAAGCACATGGGCGGTTGTCTGGCTGGCGGTCGCGGCTTCTTCCACATCGCGCCGGACGGCAATGCCGAACCCTGTCCTTTCTCGCCCTACAGCGACAGCAATGTGCTCACGCTCGGCGTCAAGGGTGCGCTCCAATCGCCGCTCTTCAAGAAACTCCGTGCCGTGCACCTCGTCGGCGGCGAGCACTCCGGCGGCTGTGCCCTCTGGGAGCACCGCGAGGAAGTAGAAGAAATGGTTAAATAGACCGGCTTACAGCCTAAAAGAATAAGGACCGTTCACTACGTTCTCTAAAGGAATAAAGACAAAACACTATCGGCTGGATGTAGCTCTACTAATAGACGAAACATTTAAGTCTTTACTCCTTACTCCTTTAGCGGCGAAGCCGCGGTCCATAATCCAACAAAAACAATGAAAACAGCAATTCGTTATTACAGCAAATTCGGTCACTCGGCGCAGATGGCGGAGGTGATCGGAGAAGTAGCAGGCGTCAAGCCTGAGAGTGTCGATACACCGCTCACCGAAGAAGTGGATATCCTCTTCATCGGTGCCGGTTTGTTCCTCGGCAAAGTGAACGGACGCATCAAAGAGTTCGCACGCACGCTCGACCCCAAGAAAGTGAAGAGAGTGGTGCTGTTCGGTTCGTCCGCCCTCATCGATACGACTGTGGCTCAGATGCGCAAGATCTTTGAGGAACTCGGTTTCAAGGTGTCTGAATATGCATTCAGCTGCCGTGGCGAGATGGGACCTATTCACAGTGGTCATCCCGACGCCAACGACCTGAAAGCCCTCCGTGAGTTTGCAAAGACCATTATCAATGAGTAATTATCAACGAGGCTTGTGAAGTGAAAAGTGAAAAGTGAAAGTTGAAAGAAGCCGTCTAGTTGAAAGTTCTTAGCCCCAAGGGGCACGATTATTTGACGAAGTCAAATCTTGAAAGTTGAAAGAAGCCGTCTAGTAGAAAGAAGAAAGACCGTTCACTGCGTTCACTCAAAGTAGAAAGACCGTAGCCTCCGGCTACTCAAAGACAAAATTACAAATTAAAAATTAAGAATTAAGAATTAATTTAGCCCCCCTTGGGGTCCCCGACGCAACTTGTAAAGTTGTGGTGGGGAGAGGAGAAAGCGCAACCATTACATTTGTTACGGAGTAACTTAATCATGGATTGCCGCTTTCGACGACGGCTATGGTCTTTTGTCTTTCTACTTTCTACTTAAAAATTTTAATTTATAATTTCTCCCGTGACCGAAAAAGAAAAAATGCTGGCAGGCGAGCTGTATGATGCCTGCGATAGAGATTTGTTGGTGGAATTGAATGCTGTCAAAGTCAAGTGCCAACAGTACAATAATCTGCTGCCGACGGATTTTGCGGCCCGTAATGCCATGCTCATAGATTTGCTCGGGCAGGCGGATAAAGATACCTTCATCAACCAGCCTTTCTACTGCGACTACGGCAAGCATATACGTGTCGGCAAGCGTTTCTTTGCCAATTTCGGACTGATCGTTCTGGATGAGGCGTATGTGACCATCGGCGATGACTGTTTCGTAGGTCCTGGTGTTCATATCTACACCGCCTGCCATAGTACGAACCCTGCCGAACGGGTTACGCGTCAGGAGTGGGCCAAGCCTGTGACCATCGGTCATGACGTATGGATAGGCGGCAACGTGACCATCCTTCCGGGGGTGACTATCGGCGATAACTGCACCATCGGCGCAGGCAGCGTCGTCACGCACGACATCCCGGCCGACTCTATAGCTGCCGGCAATCCGGCCAAAGTGATAAAGAAAATTCAATAAACCAATACCCTTCCATCATGCAAGGCAATTTTACGTACTACAATCCCACCAAACTCTATTTTGGTGAAGCGTCTTTGGATAAGCTCAAAGGCGAGTTGGCTAATTATGGTGAGCGTGTGCTGCTCAACTACGGCAGCGGCAGCGTCAAGCGTAACGGTATCTATGACCAGGTGGTGGCTATCCTCCGCGAGGGTGGCAAGACGATCATCGAGAACCCGGGCGTGATGAGCAACCCGACTCTGGAGAAGTTGGATGAAGGCATCCGCATCGCTCGTGAGCACCAAGTGGACTGGATTCTATCACTCGGTGGCGGCAGCGTGTGCGACTATTCGAAGGGCGTTGCGGCCTCTGTGGCATTCGAGGGTGATTACTGGAAAACGTTCTGGGTGGAAGGCAATCAGCCGCCGAAGAGCCAGCACATCCTGCCCATAGGCTGTATTCTCACTATGGCAGGCACCGGAAGTGAGATGAACGGCGGTGCCGTCATCACGGACGCGGCGCACAACAACAAGCTCGGTCATGTCTTCGACAGCCGCTTGATGCCGAAGTTCGCTATCCTCAATCCCCGGTTCACCATGACCGTGCCCGTTGAGCAGATGAAGGCCGGCATCTATGACATTATGAATCATATCTTCGAGCAATATTTCAGCGACTTTGATGACAATACGAGCGATTATCTGTCCGAAGGATTGATGCGCAGTCTTATTGTCGCATCACGTGCCGCGGTCAAGAACCCGCAGGATTATGAAGCCCGTTCCAACATCATGTGGACCGCCACCTGGGCGCTTAACACGCTCATCAAGTGCGGCAAGTCCGAAGACTGGATGGTACATATGATCGGTCATTCATTGGGCGCATGGACGCACGCGCCGCACGGGTATACGCTGGCGGCTGTCTCTATGGCGTATTACCGCAGAGCTATGGAGAAAGGTCTGCCTAAGTTCGTCCGTTTTGCAGAGAACGTATGGGACATTCGGCCGGAAGGCAAGTCCGACCGCGAGATAGCTCAAGCAGGGCTTGAAGCACTCCGCGCATGGATGATAGAGATAGGACTGCCGCTCACCATCACGGAGATAGGAGCCACGCCGGACATGATTGACGACATCGTTTCCACCACCGTCATCTATCCCGCAGGTTACCTCAACCTCACACCGGAGGACATACGCGCTATCCTGACGGAAAGCCTGTAAGAAATTAAAAATTTCGGCGGAAAGAGAATACATTGAAAAAAAGATGCAACCGGCAAAGACACATAGAACTGTCCGCTTAGCTGAACTGCCAGATAGACCGGCTATCATGCGAGTCATGGAGGCGGCCAGGCAGATTATGCGGTCTTCCGGCAATATGCATCAATGGGTGAACGGCTATCCGTCCGAAGCGGTTATAACTGCCGACATGGAGCAGAGGGTAGGCTACGTGATCGAGGAAGACGGACGTGTCGTCGCCTATTTTGCGTTCATCCCTTCACCCGAGCCGACTTATGCACATATTTATGAAGGTCAGTGGCTGGATGACGAAAAGCCTTATCATGTGATCCACCGCATCGGCAGTTATGCGGACGTGCATCATGTGTTTGACGACATCATGGATTATTGTTTTGCCCGGGATCCGAATATCCGCATAGACACGCATCGCGACAATACCATCATGCAGCATAACATCGCCAGGCACGGCTTTGCCTACTGCGGCATCATCTACCTGGCGTCCGGTGATGAACGCTTAGCCTATCAGAGAATCCTCTCCCCGTCATGCTAAGCCCCCGGACTCGAACATTGCACCACCCGTCGTTGCGCAGATCTCCGGACTCGAACATTGCACCTTGTGTGCAATAATCGTTCCCGAAAGGATAAGAACATTGCACCTTGTGTGCAATAATCGTTCCCGAAGGGATAAGAACCACCGGATTCGAGTCCGAGGAAGTAAAAAAAAGAGACCCGAAAGTCTCTTTTTTTGCTCCTTTAGGAGCCACTTCCCGGACTCGAACCGGGGACCTACGCATTACGAATGCGTTGCTCTACCAACTGAGCCAAAGTGGCGGCGATGCGCGTAGCGCGAGCCTTCATTGGACGAAAGCGGGTGCAAAGGTACTGCTTTTTTTTGATATACGCAAATTTTTTTGCAAAAATATTTTGTACTTTGGCATATTTTTTGTAATTTTGCGGTCTAAAATGAGAAAAATCACATTCATATTTGCTTTATTGGCGTGCAGTTGGACGCTTTTTGCCCAGACTCACACGCGTACTTTTGACGGACGCATACGCACGTTACGCGTAGCGCGCGCGTTCCTTGTTTTAGATAACGGGGTGGTGGACGGTTCGCAGCCCGACAACACGCTGCAGATCTCGTTCGACGAGATGAGCCATGATGTGCATTTCTACACGTATACGGTGCATCACATGACGGCCGACCGGAGCCGTGAGAGTAATCTGCTGTCCAATGAGTACCTCAGCGGTTTTACCACCCGGGACATCACGGACTATGAGCACTCGGTCAACACCAACCGCGAGTACACTCATTACCGCTTTGAGTTTCCCAATGAGGAGATGGTGCTGACCAAAAGCGGCAATTACCTGCTGACCGTCTATGAGGACAATGATCCGGACAAGAAAGTGGCGGAGGTGGATTTCTGCGTGGTGGAGCCGATGGTCAAGATTGACGCCAAGGTGCGCAGCAACACGGATATCGAGTTCAACGGCCGCTACCAGCAGGTGGATGTTGATGTCAGTTTTCATAACTCGGACTTCAGCTATCAGCCGAACGAGTTTATCGTGATGGTCACGCAGAACAACCGGTTGGATAATGCCGTTACACTGAACCAGCCGACTTTTGTGGAACGGAACAAACTGCGTTATATCAACAACAAGTCCCTCATCTTCGAGGGTGGCAACGAGTACCGTCATTTCGATGCGTTCTCTACGTATTTTGCAGGAACGGGCATAGACCGTGTCTTCTTCGAGGGGGGCGATTATCATGCGCCGCTGTTTGCAGACGAGTGTACGAAAGGCACGTATATCTTCAATCCGGATGCAGACGGCCGTTATCTGGTTAACGCCGAGCGCACGGAGGACAGCGATATAGAAGCGGAGTATGTGTGGGTGCACTGGACGCTGCCGATGGCTAATCCGTGGTTTGACGGTGCGCTGTATATCGGCGGTGACCTGTTCGGCAACGAAATGGGACTGGTCAACCGCATGCAATATGACGCCGAGACGCAGAGTTATTGGCTGGCGGCGCTTGTCAAGCAGGGTGGGTATGACTATCAATATTGGTTTGTGCCGAAGGCAACCCATCAGCCTTCAACTGTCAGCAATCAGCCTTCAGGCACTACCACCCAGCGTGTGGATGGCAGTTACTGGCAGACCGAAAACGAATACACCGTGTATGTCTATTGGCGGCCGTTTGGCGCACGATATGACCGCCTGGTAGGCGCGAGGATACAAAAATCGACACTCTGACGAGTGCCGATTTTTTTTTGCTTATTGGCGCTTTGCGCCGGTGTGAGGTGTATGCTTCGCGGTTTATAAACCGCTGCATAGCAGCAATACACCTCTAACGCGGCTTGCCGCAAATTCCTTTTTAGCGGGCCAAGCGCTCTTTGATGGCTTTGCTTTCTGCCTCATAACCCGGTTTGTCGAGCAGGGCGAACATGTTCTTCTTGTAGGCCTCTACACCCGGTTGGTTGAACGGATTGACATCCAGCACATAACCGGAGATACCACAACCACGCTCGAAGAAATAGATGAACTGACCTATGTTGTACTCGTCAATCTTCTCAAAGCTGATGTGAATATTGGGCACACCGCCGTCCACGTGAGCGAGTTGGGTGCCGAGTTCCGCCATCTTGTTCACTTCGTCCACGTGCTTGCCTGCCAGGAAATTGAGTCCGTCGAGGTTCTCCTCGTCCATCGGAACGAGCACTGACTTGTTGGCTTTCTCGATAGAGATAACGGTCTCAAAGATGGAGCGTTCGCCGTCCTGGATCCACTGACCCATCGAGTGCAAATCGGTTGTAAAGTCCACCGAAGCGGGGAATATACCCTTCTTATCCTTACCTTCGCTCTCTCCATAGAGCTGTTTCCACCACTCGGAGAAATAATGCAGTTTGGGGTTGAAGTTCACAAGGATCTCAATTTTCTTGCCGCTCTGATAGAGGGCGTTGCGGATGGCGGCGTACCGGCATGCCGGGTTCTGAGCGTACGGCACTTTGACGTCCGTGGCTTTCTCCATCTCCTGCGCACCGCGTACCAGTTCACGGATGTCACCACCGGCTACGGCGATAGGCAGCAGACCTACCGGCGTGAGAACGGAGAAACGACCGCCTACGTTATCAGGAATGACGAAGGTCTTGTATCCTTCCTTGGTAGCCAGCGAACGGAGCGCACCCTTGGCACGGTCGGTAACGGCTACAATGCGTTTGCAGGCTTCCTCCTTGCCCACTTGCTTCTCCAGCATGGTCTTCAAGAGACGGAAAGCGAGAGCGGTCTCGGTCGTGGTTCCGGATTTGGAGATGTTGATGATACCGAACTGCTTGTCACTGATGAACTCCATGAGTTCAGCCAGATAGTCCTCGCCGATGTTATTGCCGGCATAGACTACGTACGGGTTCTTGCGGTCCTTGGCTACGAATGCGTCAAACGCGGAAGCCAGCGCATCATTGACGGCACGGGCACCGAGATAGGAACCGCCGATGCCGGCTACGATAACCACTTCACAACGCTTGCGCAACTCATCGGCGCAGGCTTGTACCTCGTCCAGGAACTCCGGTGTGATAGAAGAGGGCAGATGTACCCAGCCGATATAATCATTACCGGCACCCTGACCGTTCTCCAGCAGCAAGTTGGCTGCCTCTGTTTGTGACTCCAGTTGTTTCAATGCCTCGGCGTTCACGAAGCTCGCGGCATTCTTAAGACAGATTTTCATATTAATGAATAATTAATAATGAATAATGAATATTTTATTGTAATTTAGTCGTTAATGACTTGATGATAGGTTTGGCTTTCTGCCGGTTGTACAAGATCTCGTACATGGCATCGACGATAGGCAGCGCCACTTGCATACGCTCGTTGGCCAAGTGAATGGCTTTGGTGCCGTAGTAGCCCTCGGCCACCATCTCCATCTCCATTTGCGCCGCTTTGACGCTGTAGCCCATGCCGAGCATCTGGCCGAACTGACGGTTACGGCTGAACTGCGAGTAACCGGTGACGAGTACGTCGCCCAGATAACCGGATGCAGTGATGTCACGCGGCACATTACTCATCGCGGTGGCGAAGCGTTGTATCTCCTGAATGGCGTTGGACAGCAGCACGGCCTGGAAGTTATCGCCGTAATGAAGCGCCTGGCACATACCGGCCGCGATGGCGTATATGTTCTTCATCACTGAACTGTACTCGAGGCCGATCACGTCGTTTGACACGGTGGTGTGCACGTACGGTGTCTGGAACAGCTTGGACCACACTTCGGCGTTGAGGCGGTTCTCGCAGCCGATGGTCAGATAACTGAGCCGCTCTAACGCGATCTCCTCCGCATGGCACGGGCCGGCGATGACGCCGAGCTGGTCAAACGAGATGCCGAAACGGCTGTGCAGATAATCGGTGATGATGACGTTCTCGTCGGGAATCATGCCCTTGACCGCGGAGATGACCACTTTGTGGGTCATGTCGCGACGGATCTTATTGAGGCTCTGCTTGACGTAGGGAGAAGGAATGGCAAGAATGAGCACATCCGACTGCGCCACCGTCTGATTGATGTCCGCCGAGAAATGAATGCGGCTCACGTCAAACTCCGCAGCACCCAGATAGGTGGGGTTCTTGCCTGTTGATATGAACTCGTCAATCACCTCCTGGCGGCGGATGAACCAGTTGATCTCGCCTTGGTTATGCATGACGATCTTCGCCAGTGCAGTCGCCCAAGATCCGGAACCGAGAATAGCTATCTTTCTATACATGATAATGTTAGGATTATGGACCGTCCTTCGGACTGAAGGAATAAGGAGTAATGACTTAAATGTTTTGTGTAGTCGAAGCCGTTTTGTCTTTATTCTTTTAGCGTTAGCGGTCTTTATTCTTTTAGTGTTAGCTGTCAGTTAACTTCAGGCTTCATGGTCGGGAAGAGGAGTACCTCCTGGATGGTGGGCTGGCCGGTCATGAACATCGCCAGACGGTCGATACCGATACCGATACCGGAGGTAGGCGGCATACCGTACTCCAGTGCACGCATGAAGTCGTGGTCAATGACCATGGCTTCGTCGTCACCCTTGTCGGCAAGCTTCATCTGCTCCACGAAGCGGTTGTACTGGTCGATCGGGTCATTGAGCTCGGAGTAGGCGTTGGCCAGCTCCTTGCCGTTTACCATCAGCTCGAAGCGCTCCGTCAGACCAGGTTTGGAGCGGTGCATCTTCGTCAGCGGACTCATCTCGACAGGGTAGTCGGTGATGAAGGTCGGCTGGATGAATGTGCCCTCGCAGGTCTCGCCGAAGATCTCGTCAATCAGCTTGCCCTTGCCCATGTGCTCCGTGTCCTCCACACCCAGTTTCTTGGCTTCCACGCGGATCTCGTCTTCGGACATGGCAGCCAGGTCAAGCCCGGTCTTCTCCTTGATGGCATCGAGGATAGGCAGACGGCGGTACGGCGCTTTGAAATCCACTTCGTGATCGCCTATCTGCACTTTGGTGGTGCCGTTGACGGCGATGGCGATGCGTTCCAGCAGTTGCTCCGTGAAACTCATCATCCAGTTATAGTCCTTGTACTGCACATACAGCTCCATGCAGGTGAACTCCGGGTTGTGGTTGCGGTCCATTCCTTCGTTGCGGAAGTTACGGCCGATCTCATAGACGCCTTCAAAACCGCCGACGATGAGTCGTTTGAGGTAGAGCTCGGTGGCGATGCGCAGATACATATCTACATCAAGCGTGTTATGATGGGTGATGAACGGACGGGCCGAAGCACCACCGGCTATCTGCTGCAGAATAGGGGTCTCCACCTCCGTGTAACCCGCCTCGTCGAACACCTGACGCATGGTGCGCAGGATAGCGGCGCGTTTGAGGAAGGTAGCCTTGACGCCGTCATTCACCACCAGATCCACGTACCGCTGGCGGTAACGCTGCTCCGGATCATTGAACCCGTCGTACGCCACGCCGTCCTTGTACTTGACGATAGGCAGCGGCTTGAGGGACTTGGCGAGCACCGTCAGTTTTTTTGCGTGCACGCTGATCTCGCCCATCTGGGTGCGGAAGACGAAGCCTTCGATGCCGATGAAGTCACCGATGTCCAGCAGCTTCTTGAAAACGACGTTGTACATCTGCTGATCAACGGTGAGAGGTTCTGCTGGCTGATTGCTGACGGCCGAAGGCTCGGGTGCCGGCGCCTGGATATCATCGCGGGATACATAGACCTGGATGCGGCCCTTGGAGTCCTGAATCTCGATGAAGGACGCCTTACCCATGATACGCTTGGACATCAGTCGTCCTGCGATGCGTACTTCTTTGCCGGTAAACCACGCGGCTTCCGGTTCCGGTTCGCCCTCGGCACGGTCTACAAAACCGGCCTTGATATCGGTTGAAAAACCGGTTACTACATACTCGTCGGCAGGAAAGGGGTTGATGCCCAAATCGCGCATGGCCTGCAAACTCTGCCGCCGTACTTGTTCTTGTTCACTTAATTCCATATACTGTTTAATTTAGTATTCAAAATCGCTTTTCTGCGTATTCTACGCAATTTGGGCGCAAAGATACAAAAAAAAAATGACCTGAGCAAATTTTACGGCATTTTTTTTCGGCATTTAGCGGTATTAGCTTGTTTGCCTAAGACTCATAGGATTCCCGGGTTGCCTAAGATGCATAGGATTCCTGGGTCTCCTATGATTTCTATCCTTACTCGATATGAGCGGTTGGAGGAAACGCACCGAGGGGGTGTCGAAAAAGAACGCAAAATGGCTCAAATCGCCTGAAAAGTGGCAAAGAATGGCGAAAAGTGATAGAGGAAAGACGAAAAATGAAAGAAAATAGCCGAAATATTTGCACATGTGCAATTTTTTTTGTAATTTTGCGCGAAATTTGAATATGTATAAATAAACACTATAACAATGGAAGAAAACAACGAATTGATTAAGAACGATCACATCATTCCTGTGAAGATCGACGAGGAAATGAAATCTTCGTATATCGATTACTCGATGAGTGTGATTGTGTCGCGTGCGTTGCCTGATGTGCGCGACGGCTTCAAGCCGGTACACCGCCGTGTGCTGTTTGGAATGAACGAGTTGGGTAACACCTCGGACAAACCGACCAAGAAGAGTGCACGTATAGTCGGTGAGGTAATGGGTAAATATCACCCGCATGGTGACAGTTCTATTTACGGTACGCTCGTGCGTATGGCGCAGCCCTGGGCGATGCGTTACTGTCTGGTGGACGGTCAAGGTAACTTCGGTTCGGTGGACGGTGACGGTGCCGCTGCTATGCGTTATACGGAGGCGCGTCTGTCGAAGCTGGCTGAGGAGATGCTCCGTGACATCGACAAGGACACCGTGGACATGCAGAACAACTTCGATGACAGTCTCAAAGAGCCGGTGGTGCTGCCCTGCCGCTTCCCGAACCTTCTGGTGAACGGCGCCAGCGGTATTGCCGTCGGAATGGCGACGAACATGCCTACGCATAACCTGAGCGAGGTGATTGACGGCTGCTGCGCGTATATCAGTAACATCGTTGCGCGTCTGCATGATGAGTTCCATCCGGAGATCACGGTGGAGGACCTGATGGAGCATATCAAGGCGCCGGATTTCCCGACGGGAGGTACCATCTACGGCTATCAGGGCGTCAAGGACGCCTACGAGACCGGACGCGGCCGTGTCATCATTCGTTCGAACGCCGACATCGAGACCGACGACAACGGTCGTGAGCGCATTGTGATCACCGAACTGCCGTACGGCGTGGTGAAGAACGAGCTGGTGAAAGTGATTGCCGAACTGGCCAATGACAAGAAGATAGAAGGTATATCCGATATTCAGGACCACTCGAAGCGTGACATCCGCATTGTGATTGACGTGAAACGTGACGCCAACGCACAGGTGGTGCTGAACAAACTGTATAAGTTCACGGCACTGCAGTCGAGCTTTGCGGTGAACAGCATCGCTCTGGTGAAGGGCCGTCCGATGCTGCTGAACCTCAAGCAGCTCATTGGCAATTTCATCGAGCACCGCATGGATGTTGTGACCCGTCGTACGCGCTTCGAGTTGCGTAAGGCGGAAGAGCGCGCACATATCTTGGAAGGCTTGATCATCGCGGTGGATAACATCGACGAGGTGGTTCGTATCATCCGCGCCAGCCGTACGCCGGCAGACGCACAGGCTAACCTCGAGGCACGCTTCAACCTGGACAACCTGCAGTCAAAAGCAATCGTGGATATGCGTCTGAGCGCGTTGACCGGTCTGCGTATCGACGAGTTGAAGAACGAGTACGCGGAGATAGAGAAATTGATTGCGCACTTGAATGAACTGCTCAATAATGAGGAGTTGCGTTATGACCTGATCCGCACGGAGCTGGAAGAGATCAAGGAGAAATATGGTGACGAGCGTCGCACGAAGATCGTGAAGATGGCCACCGAGTTCAATCCGGAGGACATGTACGCGGACGATGACATGGTTATCACCATCTCGCATCTCGGATATATCAAACGTACGCCGCTCGCTGACTTCCGTCAGCAGACCCGTGGCGGTATCGGTTCGAAGGCCGGCAGCGCCCGTGACCAGGACTTCATCGAGTATGTACACCAGGCTTCGATGCACTCGACGATGATGTTCTTCACGGAGATGGGTCGTCTCTACTGGCTCAAGGTCTATGACCTGCCGGAAGGCAACAAGCAGTCGAAGGGTCGTGCCATCCAGAACATGATCAACCTCCAGAAGGGCGACAAGGTACGTACCTGCATCAACGTCAAGGGTCTGAACGACAAGGAGTACGTGGAGAATCACTACCTCATTTTCGTAACCAAGAACGGTCTGATGAAGAAGACGACCCTGGAGGACTACAGCCGTCCTCGCGCCAACGGTATCATCGCGCTCGGTCTGCGTGAAGGCGACGAGCTGATCGGCGTCACGCTGACGGACGGTCAGAGCGAGATGCTGGTGGCTTCGTACAACGGTAAGGTATGCCGCTTCAACGAAGGCGGTGTGCGTCCGATGGGCCGTAGTGCAACTGGTGTGAAGGCCATCACGCTGGAGGACGACGGACAAGATCGCGTGATTGGCATGGTTTGTGTGGAGAAGGGTACTGACAAGACTATCCTCGTGGTTTCCGAGCACGGCTTCGGCAAACGTACGCCGGTGGATGATGAGAACGGCGACCCGATCTATCGTATCACGAACCGTGGCGGTAAGGGCGTCAAGACCATTGAGATCACCGACAAGACCGGTCATCTGGTAGACATCCACGCCGTGACCGATGCCGATGACCTGATGTTGATGACCAAGTCCGGCACCGCCATCCGCATGGATATCTCGACCATCCGCGAGACCGGCCGCGCCGCACAGGGCGTCAAACTCATCGAACTCCAGAAGCGTAATGACTCGCTCGTCAGCGGGTGCATCGTTCCGAAGGAGGAGGAAGAAGAGCTTGCGGGTGAAGAGTTACCGGATACCGGAGATGAGGCCAATGAGATAATCAGCAATGATAATCAGGAGTAATATGAAAAAGAAATTGATTATAGGTGGCGTTTGTGGCTTTATCGGCGGCTTTGCCGTGGTATTCGCCGCGCATTATTTCGGGCATAAAGTATGGCCGTTGGCCGGATGTGTCCTCTTCCTGCTGATGTGCATAGCCCTTCTGGACGTTGCCATCAAAGCTGACAAATTGGAAAAGGAAGTGAAAGAACTGAAAGACAAAGTGAATGAATTAACCAACAACAAATCATGAATAAAATGAAAAAGAGTTTATTTTTGGCAGCATTGGTGCTGATAAGCGCCGGCTGCTTCGCCCAAAAGAACGCTGCAGCCAAGAAGGCTAAGAGTTACGCGATGTCGGAGACTCCGGATTTCGGCGCAGCACGTGCCTCCATCGCCGAGGCATTGGAACAGGAACCCACCGCTGACACCTATTTCTGGGCCGGTATGATCGGTTACAAAGAGGTGGAGCGTGAGAACATCAACCAGATGATGGGCCAGGGTGCCAACATCGACGCTGCCGGTGCGGCTTGCGAGGAGAGTTATGAGTACTGGCTCAAGGCTGACGAACTGGCGCAGGTGCCGGTGCTGAACAAGAAAGGCGTGGAAGTTCCTACCGATCCGAAAGTACGTGGCAAGGTCACCAAAATGATGCTTGAGTACTACAAGCAGCAGGAGTTGGTGAAGTACGGTGTACATCTCAACGAGAGCCGTGATTTCGCCGGTGCGTTCAAGGCATTCAAAATGCATATCTCCATCCCTGATCTGGAGATGATGCAGGGTGAGAAATTGCAGAAAGAGATGCCGCGTGACACCATCTATCTGCAGTACAAGTACTACGCTGCTATCTTCGCTATCCAGGCTGAGATGCACGAAGAAGCTATCCCTCTGTTGGAAGAGTTGAAGGACGGTGACTATGAGGCTATCTCCACCAACCAGTTCCTCTATCAGGAGTACGTGAATGTGAAGGACACCGTTAAGTTCGTAGCTACGCTGCAGAACGCTATCAACCGCTTCCCGCAGGAGCCGTGGTTCCTCCAGAACCTGATCAACTACTACATCTTCTCCGGCCAGGAGCAGACGGCTATCGATTATCTGGCACAGGCTATCGAGCGTGAGCCGAACGTGGCACAGTACCACCTGATCAAGGGTAACCTGGACGAGAACCAGGGGAACTACGAGGTGGCGCTTCAGGACTTCGATAACGCTCTGGCTATCGAGCCGGGGCTGGCTGACGCTGTTGCCGGCAAGGGCCGTGTATACTACAACCAGGCTGTCAAGCTGAACGAGGCGGCTGCCAATATCGTGGATAACAAAGAGTACAAGAAAGCGCTCGATGAGATGAACGCAGTGTTCCGTCAGTCGCTGCCGTTCTTCGAGAAAGCACACGAGCTGGCTCCGACCGATCGTACGTACATCCAGACGCTCAAGGGGCTCTACTACCGTTTCGGCATGGAGGACAAAGAGCAAGAGATGCAGGATAAACTGAATAACCTCTAATGGGCAGAATTCTTGCAATAGACTACGGTCGCAAGCGAACAGGATTAGCCGTTACGGACGTACTCCGCATAACGGCTAATCCGTTGCTTACGATTGACACCAAGGACCTGATGAACTGGTTGGCGGAGTATTTCCGCAAAGAACCTGTGGACGAAGTGGTCATTGGTCATCCGACGCAGATGAACGGCGAGGAATCGGAGAGTATGAATTATATCCGTCCGTTCATCGGCAATTTCAAAAAAATGTTTCCTGACAAACCGATAACTATGTATGACGAGCGCTTCACATCCGTGTTGGCGCACCAAGCCATGCTGGCCGGAGGCATGAAAAAGAAGGACCGGCAGAACAAAGCCGTGGTGGACAAGATCGCCGCGTGCATCATTTTGGAAGGCTATATGGATAGCCTTCGTTAAAGAGTCAAATAGTAAATCGTTAAATAGTAAATCGTTAAATAGTAAATCGTTAAATCGTAAATCATATGATTTTGCCTATATATTTATATGGTCAGCCGGTGTTGCGTAAGCAGACCGAAGAGATTGAGAACACGCCGGAACTCAAACAGTTCATCGCGGATATGTACGAAACGCTGACGCAGGCGGAGGGTTGCGGACTGGCGGCGCCTCAGGTGGGCAAACCCTGGCGGCTGTTCGTCGTGGACGGTTCGGAGTTGGCGGAGGACTATCCCGAGTGCAAGGATTTCAAGCGGGCGTTCATCAATCCGGAGTTGTTGGAGGAGAGCGAGGAGACCTGCACCTACAGCGAGGGCTGTCTGTCTCTGCCGGGAATAAGCGAGAACGTAGTGCGCCCTGCGACCATCCGGATGCGCTATCTGGATGAGGATTTTGTGGAGCATGAGGAGGAGTTCACAGGCTTCCAGGCGCGTATCGTTCAGCACGAGTACGACCATTTGGAGGGCCATGTGTTCACAGACCGCATCTCGCCCATCCGTAAGACCTTTACCCGCAATAAGTTAGCGGCCATAGCCAAAGGAAAAGTAGGGGCGAGATATAAATACCGGAGAAATTGACTTGGTTGGATGTCATATTGATGGGCATCGGGTTGGCGATGGACTGCTGTGCCGTGTCGGCGGTGCAGGGGCTCAATCAGCGTACCTGGCATCCGAGGGCGCTGCTGATGGCGCTCATCTTCGGCCTGTTTCATATGACGATGCCGATAGTGGGGTATTATGCCGGTTCGCTGTTCGTGGACTTCGTGAAGGTCTATGCTCCGTGGATAGCTTTGGGCTTGTTAGGGTGCCTGGGCGTCAAAATGATCTGGGAGTCCTTCCATGAGGCGGAGGAAGAGAAGCGGGTGAACTGGAAGGTGTCCAATCTGCTGATGTTGGCCGTGGCGACCAGCATCGACGTGCTGGCAACCGGTCTGCTGTTCGTGCCTTATCCGCAATGGCTGTTCCCTTCGGTGCTGACCATCGGGGCCATCACGGCGTTCTTCTCGTTAGGCGGTTATCTGATAGGCGTTTTTGTGGGCAGGCTGAAAATCAATATGGAGATTATCGGCGGTCTCGTGCTGATCGGGCTGGGAATAAAAATTTGTATTGAAGGATGTTTGTAATCGGTGAGAACACATTGGTTTCTCTGGATGTGCTGGAGAAGGAGTTCTGCTGCGATCTGGATACATGCCGGGGCTGCTGCTGCATCGAGGGCGATGCGGGTTGTCCCGTTACCGATGACGAACTGCAGCTCATCGAGCAGATGCTTCCCGAACTGCTGCCGCATATGACCAAAGAGGCGCGGGAGGTGGTGGAACAGCAGGGACTGAGTTATCTGGACCCGTCCGGCGAAAGGGTGCTCTCTATCGTCAACGGCAAGGATTGTATCTTTGCCAGAACGGATCATCAGGGATGGTGTTATTGTCTGATAGAGAAAATGACCAAGGACCGTCGACCGGCAACCAACGACTCCTTCATCAAACCCGTCAGTTGTCACTTGTATCCGATCCGGCTGACCAAGGTGGGTGAATACACCGGCTTGGAGTACCACCGTTGGGACATCTGTCATTGCGCCCGTATATTGGGTAAAAAGAAACATATACCCTTGTATCAATTCCTGCGCGAACCCCTTATCCGCCGGTTCGGACAGGCGTGGTATGATGAACTATGCCTCACCGCTGAGGAGTGGCACAAACAAATGAATAAATGAGAAAATGTGCAAATAAAAAAATGACTTTATGCGCGCAGAAATAATTACGATAGGAGATGAGTTGCTCATCGGCCAGGTGGTGGATACCAATTCGGCATGGATGGCGGAGCAATTGAATGCGAACGGGGTGGAGTTGTATCAAATCACCTCCGTTCACGACGACAAAGACCATATTGTTGCGGCTTTGGACGAGGCGTTCGGGCGTGCGGATATCGTGCTGACGACAGGCGGTCTGGGCCCGACGAAAGATGATATCACCAAGTTGGTGCTCTGTGATTATTTCAGTTCGCACCTTATAGAGGACGTACACGTGCGTGCGCATATCGAGCGTCTGTACCGGGACCGCCCCGATGTGCTGAACCGCCTGACCGCTACCCAATGGCAAGTGCCGGCGTGCGCGGAGATCTTACCGAACCGGGTAGGAAGTGCGCCGCTGATGGTGTTCCGAAAAGGCGACAAGATGCTGGCTTGTATGCCCGGCGTGCCCTACGAGATGAAGATAGCGATGGAGGAGCAGATCTTGCCCTACATACAAGTTGAAATCCGAAAGACCGCTTCGCTCAAAGACCCAAGACCGATCATACACAGGACCTTGCAAGTAACAGGCATACCCGAGTCGTCCCTGGCTATCCTCTTGGAGGACTATGAGAACAGCAAGCCGGAAGGATTGCACCTGGCGTACCTGCCCAAGGACGGCATCATCCGCCTGCGTCTGTCTTCCTACGGCGAGTTGACGGAAGAGGCGATGACGCAGTGGTTTGCACAACTCAAAGCGCTCGTGGCCGGTTATCTGATAGCCGATACCGATGAGCCGCTGGAGGTGATGCTTGGGCGGCTGCTCAAGGCACAAGGAGCTACTATCGCCACGGCGGAGAGTTGTACGGGCGGCAAACTGGCGGCGCTGCTCAATAAGCACTCCGGCAGTTCGGAGTTCTACAAAGGCAGCGTGATCGCGTACGCCAATGAGGTGAAGCAGGCGGTGCTGAATGTCGACAGGGAGAGCTTGGAGAAGTACGGCGCGGTGAGCGAACAGGTGGTGGCACAAATGGCGTCCGGCGTCAAGCGATTGCTGAATACGGACTATGCGATTGCCACTTCCGGTGTAGCCGGACCCACCGGAGGCACGCCGGACAAACCCGTCGGCACTGTTTGGATAGCATGGGCGACACCGGAGAACATATATACCGAGTGTTTCCATTTAGGCAAACTGCGTGAGCAGGTTACCGACCGTGCCTGCATGAAGGCGCTGGTACGGATGGTAAAGGAAATGAAGAAATAAGAATTAAAAATGAATATGCTCGGGATCATGTCGTCAAGAGATCACGAGCCCCCAAACAAATGAAAAAGATTATTTATATTCTATTGGCATTGATGCCGGTGCTGGGCAGGGCGCAGGAGCGCGTCATGCTGATTGCTGACCCGCATGTGCTGCCGCAGACGCTGATTGAGACCGAAGCGGATTTCGATTCGTACATGAGCCGTCAGCGTAAGATGGTGGACCTGAGCGAACCTATATGGATGGCACTCATGGATACGGCGATGAAGTACCGCCCGCAATTGCTGCTTATTCCCGGTGATCTGACCCGCGATGCGGAGCCGGAGAGCCATGCCATGGTGGTGGCCTCGCTGCTGCAATTGAACGAAGCCGGCATCCAAACCCTGGTCATTCCCGGCAACCACGACATAGTGAACGATGCGGCGTGGGAGGAGAGTTATGCATGGATGTACGAGCGCGTCGTTGCCCGTGATCCCGATTCGCACAGTTATGCGGCAGAGCCCCTCGATGGCGTGACGGTATTGGGTATCGACGGTTCGCACACCAAGGCCGCCACCGGTTCGCTCTCGGAGCAGACCCTGGCTTGGATACTGGCGCAGGCGGATGAGGCACGCCGGAAGAACCATATGATTATTGCGATGAGCCATTGGCAGATCATCGAGCATATGGACAAGCAGACCAAGTTAGAGAGTTCATGCCGGATGAAAGATGCGGACGCCATCCGGGACAGCCTGATGATGCACGGCGTTCACGTGGTGCTGACCGGCCATTTTCATGTGAACGGCATCTCCACCTATCGGGATGTGACGGGATTTATCCCGGACAGCCTCGTGGAGATAACAACCGGTGCGCCGATCACCTATCCCTGTCCTTACCGCTGGCTGACCATCTCCGAGGACCGCACGTCGCTGTCCGTCGAGACGCAGAACATCACCGCCATCGACGGCATACCGGATATGTACCGATATAGCCGTGCTTGGATGGCCGAGCACACGCATAATCTCATTGCGCCGATGACCCTGCGTGCATGGAACAGGGTGGATGAAGCCATGGGCCTCATCGTCGAGCAGTTCGGCGAGACGGTGGCGCAGCGGCTGATGGACAACTGTATTCCCGAGACCGATTCGGCCAAGGTGGCGCTGGTGGACAAGCATATAGGCAACACGGTGGTGGAACTCTATCTGCTGTATAGTGATGCCAATGAGCCGGAGTATCCGCAGGCGGACTCGCTGGCACAGGAACTCTATCGCGAGATAGATGCGATGATCGAAGAGGCGCTGGACGCCGATCCGCTGCTCAAGACCGTGCTGCTCGTGCCCATGACGCTGATGGCGGAGGCCTTGGCGCAGGAGCCGGTGCAATCGCTCGTGGAAGACAAGACCCAATGGCGTTCCAGCCACCCGGACAGAACGGATGACCTGCATCTGACGATGAGGGTGGGGGATGGATATGTGTCCCAGGACCTCGAAGAGCCTGCAAGCGGCAAAACGGCGGAGAAAGTACTGCGGGACGGACAGCTCCTGATCCGGCGAGGCGGCAGGACCTACACGGTCACCGGCGCGGAACAGTAACAAAAAAAGCGGCAAGCGCCGCTTTTTTTGTTTGCCTTCAGGCATTTATTCCATGCTGTCTTCCATCGAGTCGCCGACGATCTTACGGTACAGTTCCTTCGGGTCGGTCGCTTTGCGGATGATCTCGTGCAGGTCCTCTATCTTGACGCGGTCCTGTGCCATGGTGTCGCGGTAGCGGACGGTGACACATCCGTCTTTCTCCGTGTCATGATCGATGGTGATGCAGAACGGCGTGCCGACAGCGTCCTGACGACGGTAGCGCTTGCCGATCGAGTCTTTCTCGTCATAAGCCACCTTGAAATCGAACTTGAGCTCGTTCATGATCTCGCGTGCTTTCTCGGGCAGACCGTCTTTCTTGACGAGCGGCATGATGCATGCCTTCACCGGTGCGAGTACGGCCGGCAGATGGAGTACCACGCGGGTGTCGCCGCCTTCCAGTGCCTGCTCCTCATAGGCCGAGCACATGACGCTCAGGAACATACGATCGACACCGATAGAGGTCTCAATGACGTACGGCGTGTAACTCTGGTTGAGCTCCGGATCGAAGTACTCAATCTTCTTGCCGCTGTATTTGGCGTGACTGCCGAGGTCGAAGTTCGTACGGCTGTGAATACCCTCCACCTCCTTGAAGCCGAACGGCATCTGGAACTCGATATCGGTTGCGGCGTTGGCGTAGTGCGCCAGTTTGTCGTGGTCGTGGAAACGGTATTTCTCGTCACCCAGGCCCAGTGCCTTGTGCCATTTGAGGCGGAACTGCTTCCAGTGCTCGAACCACTTGAGCTCCTCACCCGGACGAACGAAGAACTGCATCTCCATCTGCTCGAACTCACGCATGCGGAAGATGAACTGACGCGCTACGATCTCGTTGCGGAACGCCTTACCGATCTGTGCGATACCGAAAGGAATCTTCATACGGCCGGTCTTCTGCACGTTGAGGAAATTGACGAAGATTCCCTGTGCGGTCTCCGGACGGAGATAAATCTTCATCGCGCCGTCGGCAGTGCTACCCATCTCCGTGGAGAACATGAGGTTGAACTGACGCACGTCGGTCCAGTTACGTGTACCCGAAATGGGGCATACGATCTCCTCATCAAGGATGATCTGCTTCAGCTCCTCGAGGTTGTTATCGTTCATCGCCTTGGCAAAACGCTCGTGGAGCGCTTCGCGTTTGTTCGCTAATTCGCTAACTCGCTCATTCGTTTTACGATAGAGTTCCTCGTCAAATGAGTCGCCGAAACGCTTGCGGGCCTTGGCGCACTCTTTCTCTATCTTCTCGTCGTACTTGGCGAGCTGGTCCTCGATGAGCACGTCCGCGCGGTAGCGCTTCTTGCTGTCGCGGTTGTCAATCAACGGGTCATTGAATGCATCTACGTGACCGGATGCCTTCCACGTGGTCGGGTGCATGAAGATAGCGGCGTCGATGCCGACGATGTTCTCATGCAGCAGCGTCATCGAGTCCCACCAGTAACGCTTGATATTGTTCTTCAACTCCACGCCGTTCTGACCGTAGTCATACACAGCGCCCAGGCCGTCGTAGATCTCGCTGGAGGGGAAAACGAATCCGTACTCCTTGCAGTGTGCGACGATTTTTTTGAATGTTTCTTCTTGTGTCTGTTGTGCCATAAAAATATTTACAATTTATTCATTTTTGCATTCCTGTATTTTGCCTTCAGGTGTGCCCTTTTATATAGGCTCACACCTTTGCGCCTGCAAAGGTACTACAAAAATTGCACATATGCAAGTGTTCGGGTCATTTTTTGCCAAATAAAATGTAATTTTATCTTTTTAGAACGGCTATAGGGCATGGATGCTTGCATGTGATGGCCTATAGCGGTTCTAAAAAGGGAAGCCGTTGGGCTTGGCAAAGGCAGCCAGCCCTGCCGGCCCTCAATTCGGTATTAGCAATACCATTACCGATGACCAATGGTAAAATGAGCTAAGGCTCCACGCTCCCACTGTAACTCTGCGGGTTACAATGGGGAGCCATAATAAAAAGCAGTCTTTCGGGACTGCTTTTTTATGTATTTTGCTATTTCTGCACTGTAAAATTTGCATATCTCATTTTTTTTTTGTATCTTTGCATCGGATTTGAGAAATAGCTTGCTCCGGTTCTAAACCGGTTTGCATCCAAAATCAGGGTATTTGGCAGGGCGCAAGCAGGTCTTCTGCATATACTCCTAGACCATAACTGTTTTTAATGCCGTATAACACACATATTTACAATGAGTTACGCACAATGGCACGACATCTGAAAACACGCATTATTTCCCGTTTGAGCGGCATCATTTCCTATCATGTGCCCAACACGGATGTCTCCGCGAGTCCCGCTCGCGGGGTGCGCTATTTCGTGCCTGTTGACGGGGTCAAGTTCTTCTGGGGAGCGATGAACACCGTCAAGGAAGGACGTAAATACAAGAAACATATCGTTGTCCGCACGTACCCGCGCCACCGCGGCGTCCTTCAACTCTACACCTACCATTTCCCTAAGACCTGGTCTGCAGCCTGCGTAGCGAACCGCGAGATCATCAAAACAGCCCAGAAACTCGCACATGCCCTCGAGCATGACACCTCCCGTACCGGCCTTGAGTGGCACATCCGCTTCCTCAAGCATTATTTCCGCGTCTTCAAAGGCGGAGCCAAGCCCGAACCGGGCCTCAAACCCTATTCCCGTTTCTACCAATACACCTACGTCTGCATCTATCGCGAACTCAAAGCCGCACAGGCCGCACGGCAATCCGCCGCTTCCGCCCGGGAACTCCCGCCTACCGCCGAGGACATCGCCTTCGATCCCATCGACCATCGTCCTTTGCGCTACCGCCGTACCTATCCCTTGCAGCATGTTATCACCTGCAACACCTTCGAAGATCCTCCTCCGCCCGTCTCTTGTTGGCATGAATCCGGCGAAAGCATTGGTGAAGTGGACGGAATTGCCTGGCTACCAAGCGGCTTATGCCCGAGTATTTCCGTGTGCAGGAGGGCATGGAGATTGCCGGAAGGAAATACAGAGGAGTGGGGAATGTAGAACTGCTGCAAGGTGTTCAGTATTTGCCTGTTCATGTGCCGAGTGCGTGATGATGAATCAAATGGCGGAGGATTTGGCATTTGCAGCAAATAAATCGGGGGAATTTTGAAAAAAATAATGAAAAAGCGCATGCGCGCTTGCGTATATAGAATATTTTTTGTACCTTTGTACCCGCAAATTAAATCTATTATTTTATGAGAAGTAGAAACATCTTTCTTGCTTTCTTGCTGCTGTTCGGAGCAACCTTGCTTGCGTATGGCGGTGAAGTGACCGTCACGCCTCTCTCTCAAGAGCAGGCTGCCTATTATCTGAATAACATTGCTCGCATCAGCGTATCTCCGGACTTTTCGGAGCAGTCCGCACTTGTCTTTTATAATGAGAAGGGCGAAGTAGTGAAACAACAAGCGGTTAACGAGCCTGTTAAAATCACCTTTGGCGCTCCCCAATTGCAAGGTATAAGTAACGTAAATCCCGACGCTTCAAAAATAAGAGTTTATCCGAATCCTTCCTCAGAGTTCATCCGCATTGAAGGTGCTGGTGCGTTACATACCGCCATCTACAATGTAGGTGGACAAGTGGTTATGACCTCGCAAGGAGAGCAGATCAATGTTTCATCATTACCGGCAGGAACGTATATCCTGAAGGTGGATGAGGAGTACTTCAAAATAATTGTGAAATAATGGCTATGAAAAGAAATACGATACTTCTATTGAGCCTGCTGTGCTCAATACTTTTATCTGCACAAACATACGTGTGGAAAGATGGTAAAATTGAATGGAGTGCCAATACCTGTGACATTCGCTTTGAGAAAATCCCTGCCGAGAACTTCCATTCGTTGACGAGTGTGGTGGAAATGAACAACTACCTCTATAACATGTTCGGACAGGACAAATCCTTCCGCAACCGTCTTAGCTGTGGTTATCAAGGGTATAATACGGATATAGAGCGCAATGTGAAAAACAGCGGTCTGGCCGATTGGGCTATCTACACTTTGGATGCCGACAATGGAGATTTGTCTGCTGCTAATGCAAAGGATCCGTGGAACTATTTTGCGAAAATCGTATATAACGCGTCTGCTATCATAGACGGTATTGTTCTCCATTGCGACACAACGAACTCTGCTTTTGCTTATTGTCTGGGTGAGGCGCTTTTCCTTCGTGCGTTTGCGCTCTCGGAGATGGTCAAGTTATGGGGGGATGTCCCGCTCAAGTGGAAGTTGTATAACGGATCAATGATGCCTGCACAAGCCAAACAGGACCGCAACATGGCTTATGAGGCTATTCGCGCGGATTTTAAGCGAGCCGCAACTCTTCTGCCTTGGGCTGGTCAGATCCCCCAATACAACCGTTCGGGGGCTGACTATCGTGAACCGACAATGCCGAATTCTTCTCAAGATACATATATGGAGCACCCCGAGAGTTTTTGCAATTATACGGGAGCGCCTAACAAGGCGGCTGCACTCGCTCTGCTTGCACGTACAGACCTTAATTATGCCGGTTATGCGATGAAACCTAATAACTTAGGCACACCGGCAGACGGATTTTGTATCCAGCTCAATCTTCTTGACGAAAATAAACGTCGCGCGTTGTACCAAGAGGCGCTTGATGCTTGTGCCCAGATTATACAACAAGAAGGCGATTGGAAACTATTAGACCATTTTGAGGATGTATTCAAAAATATCTGCGCAGACGTGACCGACTATACCAAGTCTGAGGTTATATGGGAGATTCCCTTTGCTGATGGTGTACGCGGTCAAGTTCTTCAATACAATTGTCCGAAAATGTCCAATGCTCTTGAAGGACTGAAGAACAATCAGAGCGGCTCTTCTAATTCTGCACTTGTGGCGGTTCCTACCTTGTTCTTTGATTTCGAAGCCGATGACCAGCGTCGTGATGTGACAATTGCACCATACAATTGGTATTATGATGATGGTTCCACTTATACTTCATTGCAAGATAAAATGGCTATAGCCTTTCCGGAAGTGGATTCGGAGAACAAAGAGAAATTCCTATACCAACATATGCAACCGGTGAACATCTGGTATTTTGCCAAATATCGTGTGGAGTGGATGAGTCGCATGCGAACCGGCAACGACGATGGTGTTAATTATCCGATTATCCGCTATGCGGATGTGCTTCTTATGTTCTGCGAAGCAGCTATTGGAGGGATTACCGGTGATGCTCCGCAAAATAGCACCGGTATTGTTCCACAAGCTATGTTTGATAAAATTCGTTCGCGTGCAGGACTGGCTTCCAAACAACTGACGATGAAAAACCTGATGGACGAACGCAAGTTTGAGTTCGCAGGGGAGGCTTTGCGAAAGTACGACCTCATTCGATGGGGGGAGTTGAGGAATGCGATGGTATATGCGAGAGGGTGTTTGGATGATCTGGACGCCCATAGAGGGGTGTATAGTAACACTTCAGATACAATTTATTTTAGGTTCCGCTATGTGGGAAGCGAGTTGAGTTATAACGCTTCTATCAAAGGATATGTGATTGATGACATCACTTTTACGAGACCGGCTCATTTTGACTCCCAAAACGGATGGGTGAAGAAAAACGTCTTTGGACGAGACGAAACAGAGCGCTACTTGAATAAGGAGTCGTATATCTTGTATCCTTATGACCATCCCGAGTATCTGGATAACCATCAACTCTGGCCGATCTTTAATGTGAATATAAATAGTTCAAAGGGTTTATTGTGGAACGATTATAACTATTGATAGCTATGAAAAAGATTTCAATCATATTAATGGCTTTGGCCATTGCCGGCGCATGTAGCGCGCAAGTCTATTTCTTTACGACAAGCGGTTTGGCTGCAGAGTACGAAGACGCGCCCGATAGTGTAGTTACTGTACCTCTGTACCGCACTCCGCTGCCGGCACAGAACACCGGTGCACTCCACGGAGTGTTCTCCGTTTCTGCTGACCGCAAAGTACGGTTCTCACAAGCCAACCTACAATATGAAACGGCAACGGGTCACTGGCGTTTTGCTCCGTATCAATATGACACGGTGGGGGGAAATATAGCTAATCCTTACATCGATCAGTTTGGCTTTGGAACAAGCGGATGGGAAGGTTCGGGAGCTGCCGCCTGTCTGCCTACAGCCACCCGGACCGATGAGGAAGCTTACTATGCATATATCGGCGAGTACCCTCTCTTGTCCCTCACTGGTTATATGAACCACCGCGATTGGGGTATCCACAATGCTATTGAGAACGGCGGCAATCAGCCCGGTCTATGGCGCACAATGACCAATGCAGAGTGGAAATACGTTCTTTCCAACCGATGGACTCCGTACGCGATTGTGATCGTCAACGGTATATGGGGAGTTGTGGTCCTTCCTGACGGATGGGACGAAGCGCCTAATTTCAAATTCCGCCCGTGTTATTATGACAAAAACTGGCAGGAACATACCTCTCTCACTCAGAATGAGATAGATCAGATTTTGGCGCTTTGCAACAACGACACCCTGTCTTACAATGCCAGAGCTGGCTTGGCTATTTCGGTCTTAGGTAAAGGTCTCGATATTGAATTCTATTCCTTTATGCCCGGTTATACCGATGAAGGGGAGTGGGCGGAGCGGCCCATCGAAGATTATTCCATCACTCCGGAAGAATGGAGGGAGTACGAAGATAAAGGATGTGTCTTTCTCCCGTTCAACAAGAGTCGCTCTCATCCGCGGAACTCGGTGCGATACAATGATAATGATCCGGAATATAGTTCTATTCGTGATTTGGATTATTACTGCTATTACTGGTCTACAGACGGTCAAAGAGCAACCGAGTTTGAGTATCAATACAACAGCATGAACAATAGAAAACCGCATCAGTTCTCTATTTTCACCGGAAGCCAAGGTTATTTGTTATCTCCGGGTGGTTGTGTGCGGTTGGTTCAAGACTACCAAATAGAAAAGTGAGATCTCAAACGCGACTGATCGCCAAT
>Ga0265298_10000658_pt1 | contig 50375 bp, 35 predicted proteins | sample AusTroGonzalo_MG_3_FD_193486 | JGI IMG/M metagenome (GOLD analysis project Ga0265298, IMG submission 193486) | Bovine rumen microbial communities from tropical cattle in Woodstock, Queensland, Australia - Gonzalo_01 | ecosystem: Host-associated > Mammals > Digestive system > Stomach > Rumen ...
TGGCGCCCATGCCATGCAGGAAGGCACGCTGGAAGTGCTGGGCGGGGACATGCGCGATGCAAAACACCGCAACAGGATTTGTCCCCGGATCGCCTACATGCCGCAGGGGCTGGGCAAAAATCTGTATTTCACGCTGACGGTCGAAGAGAACCTGCAATTTTTCGGACGGCTTTTCGGACACGATGCGGCCGAACGCCGCCGCCGGATCGACCGACTGACCAAAAGCACCGGACTGCATTCGTTCCTGAACCGGCCAGCGGGGAAACTTTCCGGCGGCATGAAGCAGAAACTCGGTCTGTGCTGCTCGCTGATCCACGATCCCGACCTGCTGGTGCTGGACGAACCGACGACCGGCGTCGACCCGCTGGCGCGGCGGCAGTTCTGGGATCTGGTCGATAATATCAGGCGCGACCAGCCCAATATGAGCGTGATCGTTGCCACGGCCTACATGGACGAAGCGCAGCGTTTTGACTGGCTGATCGCCATGAATGCCGGAAAGATCCTGGATACCGGCACCCCGCAGGAGATCCTGAACAAGACGGGGAAAGACAATCTGGACGCGGCATTCATCCAGCTGCTGCCGGAAGACCAGCGCGCCGGCCACAAGGACCTGATCGTGCCCCCGCTGGAAAATTCCGGAACGACCGAATATGCCATCGAAGCGGAAGGGCTTACCAAACGGTTCGGCTCCTTCACCGCGGTCGATCATGTCAGTTTCAAGATCCCGAAAGGCGAGATCTTCGGCTTCCTCGGATCGAACGGGTGCGGCAAGACCACGACCATGCGGATGCTGACCGGTCTGCTCCCCGCGACCGAGGGGACCGCAAGTCTGTTCGGCAAAGCCATCGACGGCGGCTCCATGGAGGTGCGGCAGCATCTGGGCTATATGACCCAGCTGTTTTCTCTGTATGGAGAACTTACTGTGCGGCAGAATCTGGAACTTTACGCCCGGCTTTACGGGATCCCCGAGCCCGAACTGCCCGCCCGGGTCGACGAAATGCTCAAACGTTTTCAGCTGAACGAGATCGAGAGCGCTTACCCCAAGGATCTGCCGCTGGGCTTGAAACAGCGGCTCTCGCTGGCCGCCGCCGTGATCCACCGGCCCGAAATCCTCATTCTTGACGAACCGACCTCGGGCGTCGATCCGGTCGCGCGTGACCTGTTCTGGGAACTGATCATCGAACTTTCCCGCCGGGACAAGGTAACGATCTTCATTACTACGCACTTCATGAACGAAGCGGACCGCTGCGACCGAATCTCGCTGATGCATGCGGGCAGATCGCTGGTCTGCGACACCCCGGCGGCGATCATGGAGAAACGGAAAGCCGCGACGCTGGAAGAAGCTTTCATCGGGATCCTCGAAGACGCCGATCCGGCGAATGTGGCGGAACAGGCGTCGTCGATGGGCGATGAACCCGTGTCCGCCGCCGCGCCGTCAAAACCGAAACCTGCGTGGCGCAAAAAACTCGACGGCATTTTCAACCTCCAGCGCTGGTTCAGCTGCTTCTGGCGCGAATATCTTGAACTGATCCGGGACCCGATCCGCATGACGCTGGCATTGTTCGGCGCGATCATCCTGATGCTGGTCGTTGGCTACGGGATCAATATGGACGTGGAAAATATCTCCTTTGCGGTCCTCGACCGGGACAACACCATCGCCAGCCAGAATTACATTTTGAACATTTCCGGTTCGCGGTATTTTTCCGAACACGCGCCAGTCAGGGATTATGACGACCTCGACCGGCGGATGCGCAGCGGCGAGTTGAGCCTGGTGGTGGAGATCCCGCCCAAATTCGGTCTGCAGGTCCAGAAAGGGGAATCCCCGGAAGTATCGTTCTGGATCGATGGCGCCATGCCTACCCGGGCCGAGACGATCAACGGGTATGTGACGTCGCTGCACCAGAAATGGCTGGAAAACCGGAGTTTTCAGGAGGAGGATCACTCGCAGGTCTACATTGAGACGCGTTACCGTTACAATCCGGATGTGCTGAGCCTGCCGGCGATGGTCCCGGCCATGATCCCGGTCCTGATGCTGATGATTCCCGCCATCCTTGCCGCGCTGGCTGTCGTGCGCGAAAAGGAAATGGGATCGATCATCAACCTTTACGTGACGCCGCTGACCCGGACCGAATTCCTGCTGGGCAAACAGTTCCCCTATCTGCTGTTTTCCATCCTGAGCTGTTTCCTCCTGATCGTGATGGCGGTGACGGTGTTCGATGTCCCGGTGAAGGGCAGTCTGCCGACGCTGCTGCTATGTTCTGTTCTCTATTGCTCGATCGCTACCGGCATGGGGCTGCTGTTCTCGTCCGTGACCCGCAGCCAGATCGCCGTGATCTTCCTGACCATGCTGGGGACCATGCTGCCGTCCGTGCAGCTGTGCGGCCTGATCAACCCCGTGGATACGCAGAGCGGTGCGGCCCGGCTGATCGGGTCGGTCTATCCGACCACCCATATGCTGCTGGTCAGTCGCGGAATATTCAGCAAGGCACTGGAATTCCACGACTTGTACCAGCCGATCCTCGTGCTGATCGTCACGATCCCGGTCATCCTCGGACTGGGGATCTTTTTCCAGAAAAAACAGGAGAGCTGAACCGATGCTTCGATCAATGAAAAATATCTATCATCTCGGAGTCAAGGAAATCCGAGGTCTGTTCAGGGACTGGCTGATGGTTGGTCTGATCGTTTATTCATTCACCTATGCGATCGTCGTTGCGTCCCGGGCCCAGCCGGATTCGCTTAACAAAGCCGCCATCGCGATCGTGGATGACGACCAGTCACAACTCACCAAACGGCTGGCCGATGCCTTCATCCCGCCGATGTTCCTGCCTCCGAAATTCATAACGCAATCGGAAATCGACCCGGGAATGGACCGCGGCGATTTTACTTTCGTGGTGGTGTTCCCTGCCAGTTTCCAGCGTGATGTCATGTCCGGAAAGGATCCCGAGATCCAAGTGAATGTGGATGCGACCCGGATGTCCCAGGCATTCACCGGCAGCGGCTATATCCAGCAGATCCTTCAGCAGGAGATTTCCAAGTTCATGAAGAAGGAGCAGAATTCAACGTTTGCCAGATACGTGATCCGCAATCGTTTCAATCCGAACCTGACGCAGTTGTGGTTCACTTCGGTCATGCAGCTGGTGAACAATATCACGATGCTGGCGATCATCCTGACCGGTTCGGCGCTGATCCGCGAACGGGAAAACGGCACGCTCGAACATCTCCTGGTCATGCCCGTGACGGCATTCCAGATCATGGCGTCCAAGATCTGGTCGATGATGCTCATTGTGCTGGCAGCATCCGCGTTTTCCCTGATTTTCGTGATCCGCATTTTCATGGAGGTTCCGGTCGAAGGATCCGTGATGCTGTTTTTATTCGGAGTGGCTTTGCATCTGTTCGCCGCGACTTCCCTCGGAATTTTTCTGGCGTGCATTTCACAGAACATGCCTCAGCTGGGGATGCTGCTGATCCTGGTTTATCTTCCCATGCAGATGCTTTCCGGCGGGTTCACCCCGTTTGAGAGCATGCCGAAATGGGTCCAGAATGTGATGGCAGTCGCGCCGACGACCCATTTCGTCAGTTTCAGCCAGTCCATCCTTTTCCGGGGCGCCGGACTGGAAGTCGTCTGGAGACCGTTCCTGTTCCTGCTGGTCATCGGCAGTGTGCTGTTCCTGATCTCCCTGGCGAAATTCCGCCGGAGCGTCGCCTGATCTTCTGTCTTTGCTTCCGGTATTATTTGTTCAGCGTATTGGCGAGGATGAAACGGACGATTTTCGTGGTGTCGTCCAGCCCGTGCGGATGATGTCCCCAGTAGGGACGTTTGATCACTTCCGCCTTGCCGCCGGCGGCGAGCCAGCGTTCGGCGAGCAGCAGACCGTTCTTTTCCACATCCACGCTCGTGTCTTCCAGTCCCACGATCAGCAGCAGGGGGATCCCCGCTTTGACCATCGGCAGATAATTGTTGACCGGCGCCAGAGGATGATCGAACAGCTTTGCGGTATCTTCGCCGAGCCCGTAGGCTTTGCTGAATTCCACGGCGTCCGCCCGTCCGCTTTCGACCCGGTAGGACAGGGTGGCAACCGGAGCGTCGGCGTAAATGCAGGCGACGGTTTCCGGATATTTCGCGGCATAACGGAACGAATACAGGCCGCCGAGGCTCATCCCGATCAGAGCTGCTTTTTCGGCAAAGCCCAGGGAACGGACGAAATCATACATGGACTTCATGATCTCGACCGCCTCGGGACTGCCGCATTTGCCGAAGACGTTGATATGGACCATGTGATAACCCATCTTCAGGAGATCTTTCACGCCGTTCCGTTCGGGGAAGGCGGTCGGCCACTCGGGAAGCCAGAACCAGGGGGTTCCCTCCAGCGGTTCCGGCGGTTCCACGATCTGCGCGATGCAGCCGTTCAATTCGAACTTATGGCGGAGTCCGCCCTGCCATTGATCGCAGGAAATTTCATCCGGCAATTTCAATTTTGCTTCCATCTGTCAGTCCTTTTTCTTTCCGGAGGCGGGATGCTCCGTCACGCGGACATAATCCAGCATGTAGGAACGTTCCTTGCCGTCGCGCTTGCCGCTGTGGGTGTAAATTGCAAAATAAGTCAGCTTTTCCGGTTCGAACGGCGGGAGCTTTCTGATCGCCCGCTTTTTCGCATTATAACCGTCGCGCGCGACATCGAACGTGCGGATGCTGAATGTGGAATGGATCTCTTTTGCGCTGAACCGGATCCAGTCGGAATGGTTTTTGCCGTCCTTGCCGAGATAGCTCCAGGTGGCCATGTGGATCAGCGCCGGATCGGGACTCTTGAAACGGATCTCGACCGTGCGGGCTTTTTCCAGATTCGCGCCGTTCAGTCCGGACAGATTCAGATTGCCGTAGGAATTCACGCCTTCCGGATAGGTGATGAAGACCTGCAGTTCCCCGTTTTTATTTTCCATGCGGCAGAGATCTTTAGCCGTTTTCGGTTTTTTGCCCTTGACCTGGACAATGCGGTTCAGGTAAACTTTCCCTTTCGAGGTGAAATCTTCCAGTACGGGATCGCCTTTGCCGACCATGAGGATGGCGGGCAGATGCATCACGTTGTGGAAGTTGCCGTAAACGGGGATCCAGCAGGACTGTTCGTGGTTCTGTCCGACGCCGCTGCGCTTGCTGCGGCAGATGTTCATGCGCAGCAGCGGATTCACGGCGTCGGGATCGATGCCGATCTCCTTCAGCGGGATCGCCATTTCCAGCGAATAGAAATCCTTGCCGCGGAAGACTTTGAGATCTGCGGTGGTGTTCCATTTGCGGTTCATTTTCCCGAACTTTTCGTAATCCAGGATCACGCCGTTCTGGTTGACCGTGATATTGCGCAGCGCCTTGGCGGGCATGTCGTCCGTGCGGAAGAAGAATTCCATGGAATCGTCGTCGTAAACGGCAGTGTCGCGGTCCTTGCAGACCAGTTTTGCAGTAAGGATCTCAGGGTCGTAGGCGCGGACGCCGATATAGAGCTTGCCGTCGTCGCGGAAACCCATTTTGAACTTGGTTTCGAACCGGGGCGGCAGCGGGGCATTGGCGAGGCGGAATTTATATTCCGGCAGACCTTTCCAGAAGGGATCGTCCAGCTTGCCGTCGATCACCGGCGGTTTCGCCTGGGAAATGGTCAGCACGGTATCGTTGGAAAGTTTTGCATCACGTTGGTAGGCGCGGGCGACTTTGACGAAGTCGTTGAAATGGGATTTGCGGACCCACGCGATGCGTTTTGCGTAGATCGAATCGGCGGGGACCATTTTCTCCGCCTTGGCAACGGCGTCTTCCAGCTGGTCCAGGACTTTGTCCGTGTAGATCTCTTCATACAGTTCCTTGCCGGAGAACTTGGCGAACATCTTTTCGACATCGCCCTGCGTGGACTTGACATTTTCCCAGCGGTCGATCATGAGGGTGAAGAACCGTTTCATTTCGGGCGCGGCCGGACCGTAGAACAACTGGTAGTGACGGTCGAGCTCGGCGTCGACGTCGAGCGGGGCGCCCCACATGGCTTTCATGCTGAAATAGAACGTGAGATAATTCTGGCCGAGGTCGGCGGTGGTTTTTTCTCCTTTGTAAGCGGGATTGACCGGCATTTCGCGTCCGGCGAGTCCGCCCGCGAGCTTGGTGTCGTTCAGCTCGATGAAACAGCCGCGGATCTGCGGATAGGCCCGGTACCATTGGTCGGCGATGTGCGGCATCTGATACGGATAGGCGTCACGATAGGGCAGATAGTAGTGCCAGATCGTTACCTGTTTTGCCTTTTCACTCCACATTTTCAGCGTCTTTTCGAACGAACCGCGGTAGCGTTTGCTGCCGTAAAAGAGGAAATACGGATCGGCGCAGATCGAAACGATCACATTGTCCGGCAGTTTGAAATCCGGCGGATAGTAGTAGCTTTCATAAGGATTGGTGAGGACCTTCTTGTCCGGATATTTTTTCTGCACATGCTCGGCGACTTTCTTGACAAACGAGAAGACCAGATTGCTCATCTCGGCACGGGGATTGGTATTGATCATCGCCTGACAGTTTTTGCAGTGGCATTGATTCAGATTGAAGCAGTCGTCCGGCATGACATAGACAAAATAATCATCCGGGTGCATGTCCTTCCAGAATTTAGCCTTGCCGTTTTTGGCATAATAATCATCGATCGCATCGCAATAGGCTTTCAGAAAATCCGGATTGGTGAGGCAGTATTGCGGATAGCCGGCCCAGCGGCGTTCGGAGGGTTTGGTTCCGGGGCGGAATCCGCCGAATATACGTTTGCCGTCCAGCCGCAGGGCGAAAAAGTCGGGCCGCGTCTCATGGTAAGGGAAATAGAAATCCTGCATCGTGTGGTTGGCGCTGCCGGAGCGGGTCCCGAAAGCACGCATGCGGCGGTTGAAAACCAGCGATTCATTTGCGGTGAATTCATTCCATTTGAAGGGCCAGTAACTGCGGGCGAAATAGGCCGGCTTCTGGTCGATCGGCAAGCCGGAAGTCTCCACTTTTTTCAGCGGCTCGAAGGCTTCCCCGAATTCGCCGGGCGTGTACCAGCGGACCCCGAGAAAACGTTCGATGAATTCATAGGTGCCGAACAGCAGCCCGAAATCGGCCTTTCTGTTGGAGACAGGATCGAAATCGCATTCCGCACCCATGATCGAAACGTCTCCGGAGGGAAGTTCCGCGATGCGGAAACGTTCGCTGCCCTGGTATTTTGCCGGATCGAAGTCCGCCGTCTTCGGCAGTTCCGGGTGGGCGCCGATATAGACCGCTTTGCGGCCATCTTTTTTTGCCGTCAGGATCTTCGCCTCGATCCCGGCCACTTTTTTCAGATATGCTTTCAGTTCATCGGCGGCATAACGTGCCGTTTTCGGAGCTTTGGCGCGGATCACGATATCATAAGAACTTTGTCCGTTTTCCGCAATGACCGCGGCATCAATTCCACTAGGGAGCAGGACAGCAAACAGGCAGGATACCCAAAATAATAGTTTCATTTTTTCCTTCTTTCTTACTTCAATGGAGATACGGAATTATTTGAATCCCTTGTTTCCGAACATTTCACTGGAATAATAATTCGGCCGGCTTTTCTGATACAAAGTCATACTGGTCAAAGCTTCGATATGTCCATCCGGGAAGAACATATTGAGTTTGCCGCCGTGACGTCTCCGGTTGGCATAGCGTCCGGTATTTTCGACTTTATAAAATCCGTAAGATTTGATGGGAAGAGTATCTTCAGTGCCCCATGTGGGAAGGTTTGCCGCAGCCAGTGCGGAAAAAACTGAGTCGCAGATGTAAGCTTTCGAGGACGGCTGGGCGATATGATGGATCTTGTAACCCTTGCTCCATGTCTTGCTGGCATCACTGGAGTCCACGCCTCCGATATAATACAGAATCATTCCATATTGCGGATAACGGTAATTCCAGAACCCTGAATTATGGCTGTTGGCCGGGCAGGTGAAAACGCCGTGCCGCTGGTTCCTCGGGGTGTTTTCAACCGAATTGTCGGAAACATCCGGATTGTCATTGATCCCGACGTAACCGCGGACATAGTATGACCACGTCATATTTGCAGTGCCGCCCATATCCCGGTAATTCCCGCTGATGGGCATCAGCAGGTCGTTGTTGTCCAGACTGTATTGGAGGACGGCCCGGCCGACCTCACGCAGATTTCCGGAACAGGAGGACAGTCTCGCGGTCATGCGTGCTTTGTTCAAGGCCGGCAGCAGCATTCCGGCAAGTATTGCGATGATCGCGATCACGACGAGGAGCTCTATCAGCGTAAAACGGCCCGTTTCAGGCTTCAAATATGAAATCTGAGATACGAAAAATGAGTTGGTGCCGGTCTTCTTTTTCATTTCGTCTTCCCTTCTTTGGTTTGGTTTTTCATGGAAAACAGAGCTGTTTACGGACTATAATACGGTATGTCATCAATTACAAGATTTCAATCTTGCTTTTTGTTGTTAATTTTTGCTTTTTTGATTCCGGGGACAGCAAAAAATATGCGGAACGGAACACTTTCAAGATAAAAATTTCTGTTTCCCGCCGGTTGTATTCCCGGATCCGGGATGTATATTATCGGCTGAAAACAAGGACGGCGGCATTTCAAATTTGTTGTTTGAAATCCAATTTCCGAGTCAGGAGAGATACGGTATGGCCGCGAAAGAAAAAGAATGGTTCACAGCTTTCCGCAGAGGGATCGGGAGGATCATCTGCAAACATTCTGCCGGACTGCCCCAGACGGAAAATGTTTCTCCCGGGATCCATCAGCACCGCGAGATCCTGTTCATCCTCCGGGGAGAAAGCCGGTTTCCCCTTAATCACAAGACTTTCGATGTCAAGGCCGGGGATGTGATCCTGATCGACCGCTGGATCCCGCATCGGGTCGGTTATCCGGATTCGGACCGGAACATGCTGTATCTCTGGTTTTTTCTGTTCCCGACCCATCTGAATCTGCTTCTGCATCAGATCGACCAGGCAGGACAGGTGAGTTATGCACTGAAATGGGTCGAGCTCGCGGCCGACCTGAAACTGGTCCTGGACCGCCGCTGGGATGAATTCGACCGGCTTTCCCCTCAAACGGCATTGGCGAATCTGGACGCTTTTTTCCGCCTGCCGCTGACCATGCTGCTGGATGAATTTCAGCTTTATCTCCGGCTGAAGGAGCTGCGGACGGAAAAGAACCAGTCGAACAACGACATCGTCAATTCCATCCGGCATATCATCGAAGCGAAAAACGGCCGGGATTGTTCCTTGGCCCAGCTGGAAAAGTTGACCGGGTTCAACCGCTTTTATATCTCCCACCTGTTCAAGGATACCTGCGGCATTTCGATCGGCGAATATATCAACCGGGTCCGGATCATTTTTTTCGAATCCGCCAAAAAACGCGGTTTCAGCCATAAGCAGATCGCATTCGAGCTCGGTTTTTCCTCGAATTCCGCCTTGCTGATGTGGTACCGCAAAGCCAGGGAAAGGATCCGGTAGGTAGAGACGAGGCAAGTGCGTGAACGGGATTCCGCGAACTCAAACGGAGGAAACGGGGAACGTGGAAGATATGTCATAGTGCAAGAGTCCGGGTCCCCCAGGTCGGCTGAATCAAATTTTTGACAAAAGTCGTTGATATTTATCCGGTATCAACACGGAAAGTCGTTGGAAAAAATCCATTGTTCTGATGAAAAGTCCTTGAGATTTATCCTGTTTTATTGGCAAAAGTCGTTTGAATTTATCCGTTTATATGGTATGTTGCGGGGAACAGAAGGTTGAAGTTTTTTTGTGATGACTTTGGATTTTTATGCGGAGACGGTTTGCTTATGTTGAAAATGTTTTCTGTTGTTCTTGTCCTTTTGAATATCCTGCCGCTTTATCTTTATGCGAAAGAGGACTTGCAGCAGACTGCGGAAAAACTTTATCATGATGCATTGAATGAATGTTCCTGTGTATTGACCGAACGCGAGGCGGAAGATGCGGCGGTCCAGCTCTGCCGGCTGGAAGGTCTGTCGGTGAAATCTTTCGAAAAAGCGGCCGTAGCCATGGAAGTTCTGATCAAAGGTTTGCGCGCGGTGGTCGAACAGAAACGGCAGCCTGACGAAGTATATGAATCGCTGCAGATGAAAAAATATAATATCTCGCCCGCAAATTGGAGTTATTACTTGAAAAAATACCGGACTTCCGAGGCGATCGCGAGGCTGGAAAAATGGATCCCGAACAACGAACAGATCATCATCCGGTCACTGGCAAAAAATTACAGACGGATCATTGAAAGATGGCTTCTGGAGCAGAAAATCCTGATCATTTCATTCCGTTCGAACCCGAAAGTCTCCGATGAACAGAAGCTCAGATCCTGGTGGAAACAGAGAGTTGACAAACGGACTCGGATCAGTGAAGCCGACAAGGCCGTTTTGATTGGCATCCTCTCCCGGAGGGTTCCGATGCCGAAAAAACAGGCTGAGTTCTGGACACGGCATTTCAAGGATAAATTGAACTTTCCGGCTGATAAAAAATAAAACAACAACCGCAGGCGCACATCTAGGCATTGTTGAAATTCAAGCCAGGAAAAGATAGTTGATCAGCCAGTAAAGAACTCGCTAAAATAAGACTATTTTTAATGTGGCACGAAAAACGGCCATTTTAAGTAAAAACTGGCAGTTTCTGACTGCCAATTTTGGAAAATATTGGATTTTACTCATATCCATAATATAAAAAATGATTTGTCTGATCATGATTTCACGAGTTTGCCACTTCATTGCCCGGTTTTTTTCAAGGCGGTGGCTGGCTTCCCGCGGACTTTTAACGGACTGGACGGACATTACGGACGGGACGGACGCCGCGGAAGACTGGTCATGACGCGAGATCACCGGAGATTGGCATTTTTCACGAGGCTTTGGTTCCCGCGCATTTGTCCGTCAGGTCCGTTCCGTCCGTCTGGTCCGTCAATCGTGGAATCTTGCCGCGAGATCACCAGAGTGTGCCTTCCGCGTATTCATCCATGTCCCAGGATTTCCATATACAAAATGATCCCGCTGTAGTCCTTCTGTTCCGGCCACAGCGCCAGATACAGAAGTCCCCGCGGCATTGCATACTTGATACAACGGGACGGCTTGCTTTCAAAATGGATTTTACAGTAGTTCTGAAAATTCTCCCGCATCAAGTCGAAATGATCCCCTTCCACGCCGCCCTCGGGAAAAAGCGCCAGCACTTCTTTCTCCTTCCCCGGCGGACAGGAGAAGAAAATACAGCAGACATCGCCGCGGCGCACGCCGGAAACCTTCGACAGCAGGGAATGCACCTTCCGGTTCCGCAGGATCGTTTCGAGGGTATATGCGGAACACGATCCGCTTTTGCCCCATTCCCGCAAGGCGATCACTGCATCCAGAACCTTGTCGTGGAAAATGAAAAAGGAACTGATCAGCACGACCGGCAGGAGCAGCAGGATCGCCGGAATAATGAACTTGCACTTAATTTTCCCGGCATCCATCCGAGGTTTCCTTTCGCATGTTACCAGAGGATACTGATGCTTTTTCATCGGTTTCCTTCTGACGCGGCATCCGGGCAACTCTGAACAGGACGAAAGCATTTGCCGAAGTGAGAATCAATACCGTCAAAACGCAGATCGCCGAAAAAAACGACGGTGATATTTTTATGGCTTCCCAATGAGCCGCCAATTCGGTAAACATGAAAAAACTGTTGACAAAAAGGAGCGATACAAATACGCCTCTTTCCGTTTTGTTCCTTGACAATAAAACACAGGAACCCAGCGCCATCGTCGAGATACTTTGAAGAAGTTCCAAATTACTGATATTCATTATGGTTTCTCCTGCTTTTTGTCTGCATGTATCAATTTAATACCCAAAGACCGGTTTTTCCAGCCAGGAAATCCGAAAAAACTATTTTTGCCTGTCACTTTGTTTCTTTTCCGGTTTTTCACTGTTCAGCAGGTTTTCCGGGGTTGCGGTCCATTTCCCATCCCGATACCGGAAATGTATCACACCGACGTCGGAACTCTCGAAGATGAAATGTCTGCTGCCGTCCCAGCAGACCTTGACCTTCTGAAAGACCGAGGCTTTCGTGTGAAACATCGGACTGCCGGACACGTTGCGATTGAAAGACTGGATATGAACGGCATAACAATTATTCCTGAATTCCCCGTCATCGAAATACGCCGCTTCGATTTTCGGATCGGGTGATTTTTCGATAAAGAAAATATCTCCGCGTTCCCACCTCTCGCTGAGCATGGTAACCAAAACAAAAACTGCCGGCGGCAGGACCATGTAAGGGAACCAGAGGAGCAGGGCAAGGAAAAATGCAAAAACCTTTTTCAGTTTTCTCCATGGCTTGCTGAAAATATATTTTCTGGTGAATAAAACCAGCAGAACGATCCCCGCCAGCGGATAAAACACGGAAAACACGATCCGGGCACAGATGTAATACTTGAAAGAGGAAAGAATACCCCCGCACAACAGGATCCCGCCGGGGATCAGCGCCAGCAGAATGTTCCGGATCGTTTTCCGGGCGGTATCGGACATTTTCCATGCCCGCCAGAGCGGGATCAGTTTCAGGACGACGCGGAAAACCACATAAACTGCGCCGATGGGGATCATGGTCAGCCAGATATACGCCCAGCCGAACGCATAGGCACAGACCGCGGCGAAACCGTTTCGCGGACCGTGCCCAATCCGGCAGGCGATCCACATCTCGCCTGCGACGGCCGCCCAGCAGCCGAGTGTCATCAGCCCGAACGGGATCATCCAGCGCCATTCCCGGAAATGTTCCGGTTTGAACCAGTGCCACAGACACATGGCGATCGGAACGTCCACAAAAAAGACCGTCCCGAGAATATCGGAAATCAGATTCGATTTGCACAGCCATGCGGCGGGGTCGAAAATCAGGATCAGCACGACCGGCAGGATCAGCAGGATCGCCGGGATGATGCGCCAGTTGATCCGGTTACTTTTCATCGGCATTGTTCCCTGCTTTCAACAGATGTTTTTTCAAGGCCGGATCAATGGGCCGCGGTTCTGCCGGATACCAGCATTGACGTTCCAGAAAATCCCTGATTTCCGGATTGTTTCTGCGAATTCCGTAAAACTCCAGAACGGCATCGGCAAGATTGCGTTCCACGGCCGGGGTATAGGGTCCGACCCTCTGCCAATAAGCCACAACATCTTTTATTTGACCGGCCGGATGGGTTTTGCGCTTTTTGGCATTCTCCCAGAATTTCAGCATTTCTTCACGCCTGGCATATTCTCTCTCCATATCTTTTTTTATGAAAGCCAGGAGACTGTCGAACTGTTCCTTCGTGACTGGAATGCAGGGAAACACATAAAAGAACTGCAAGTTGTCCGCTTTGCTTTTCGGCTCAAAAGGAGTATAGACAAGTTCCAGATAAAGATTCCGGTTTTGTTTGTCCTTGACCAGCTTCCACTGTTGGTATTCCGGGATCCATTTGCGCGTCATGGGAGCCGTTTTCAGCAAATCGATTTTAATATCCTTGCGCGGATTTTTCTCTTCCCTTTTATCTTCGAACGCGCCGCGTTTCATCAGATATTCTTCAAAGTCGAAGGGGACGATCCGGAACACGGCTTTTTCGATCTTTCCCGCCCAGCTTTTTCCGGTCTCCGTGACATACATCTGACCTTGCCCGGCAGCGAATTCAAGATTTTCAAGATAGCGGTGTTTGAGTTTGAAATTGTTTTCCCACGGCCGGTCTCCCTTTTGCGTGGTCGCCAGCCCCAGATAACCCGGCATGGTATAGCAGACAAACAGTTCGATCTCCTGTTTCGGCTGAAAGGTCATCTCCCAGAGAAAGATATTGCTGAATTTCTTCTTTTTGTCAAACGGCACATAGCGGACTGGAAAGGTTCTCTCCTTCGTTCCGGCGATAAAGCTGAAATACGCGATCACTTCGGTCTGATTGATCTTGGTTTTATCCCGGAACCACAAAGCTTCGGTGGCAATCGGAAATCCGACCGGAACCGTCACGGTCCGATCGGTCAGATTGCGCAGTTTGAAAACGCAGTGGAATTTCATCGGGTCGAGGTTGCGGCAGGAACTGTCGACGGGATAATTGCCCCGCATCGGGGTCATGGTGACGACCTCCTCCGCCATCTGGATCTGCGCGGTGGAATCCAGCACGACGGTCTGTCCGCTTCCCCGGAAAACTCCGGCATTGGCAAACAATGTTACCGCAGCAAACAGCAAAGCGAAACTCAACAGATTTTTCATGGTTCTTCTCCTCAATGATGGCTGTATGATCCGGTCATTTTTCCGGTTTTGACATTGTAACGCAGCGTGATCCCGCCGCCGTTGCGCTGGCGGTTTACGTAAATATAATACGGGAACGGCCCTTTATCAAAAACATCCTCGGGCTTATCATGCTTTTTGAACTCAATTCCGCCTGATTTTTCCTTGAATTTCAGGAAATCCTTTTCCGAAACCCGGCACGACCAATCACAGGCGGTGCTGCTTCCATTCAATCTGATATCCGATGCACCATCCGGGATATATGTTTTTCCTATCCACAGCACGGAACGCGGAAATTCGGCAGGATCATTCCCCTGATACGAGACTTCCTTTCCGCAGCGGCCGAGAATCAGGCTGCCCCAGAAAAACACTGAAAAAGCGGATAAGAATCCCAGTATCCGGACCGCAACCCAGAATCCGTCCCTGCACTGCCGGAAGGGGAAAATCAGCGCTATGATCAGCGCAAGGGGAGGCAGGCCCAATCCGATCAGGAGCGGCCAGTCATGATCCGTTTCCCAGGCGATGTAAAACAGCAGGAAGAAAAGCAGAAAGGCCGGAGTCTCCCACAAAAGGATACTTTGTCCCCGCGACTTCTTCTCTTCCTGAACGAGCTTATGCCGTCCATGTTTCCAGGCAAGGGAAATCCCGCCGGCAAGCATGACGCCGAACAGAATGAACAGGAAACTCCATACCAGGGGATCCGGTATAGATTTATCCAGTTTCAGCATCACAAGACTGAGGACCAATACGGAACCGACCATCAAAGCGGCAAATCCGCTGATGACGAGCACGGCAATGCCGAGCGCGATCGAATTCAGAATGATATAGAGGATATTCCTTTTCATTTCAGTCCGGCTCCGATCATTTTACTCATTTTTCCAAGGATAAAAAATACCTATTTTCCCGTCGGCTGAAAAACAACTGTAATATAACCGGAAAGATCGGTTTTTTCAAATTGTTTTCGGCAAAAAAACGGGCCATCCACTGACCCTTTTCCTGTGTGGTCCACCCCTCTCTGAACTCATAAATTCCGGAATTGATTATCGTGGAAAGTCGATAAAATGTGATTGTTTATATAAAAAGTCGTTGCAAAAATGTGTTGATTTTAATAAAAAGACATCGAAAAAAATGTGAAAATGGCTGGCTTCTTTACTTGTTTCCTGCCGGATGTTATGCTATATTATCTCCAAAGCATATTCAGGAGGCTCTACAGATATGGAACGTTTTGCAATGAATAAACTGCTGGCCTGGAAAAACAGCCCGCACCGGAAGCCGCTGCTGCTGCTTGGAGCAAGGCAAGTGGGAAAAACCTGGCTGCTCAATGAATTTGGCAAACGGTATTTTAAAAAGATCGCCAATATCAGGTTTGACAGGAATCCTGTCATGCGCGAAACATTTTCCAGGGATTATGATATTGCCCGGCTCCTGTCGGCGCTGCAGTTGGAAACCGGATTCAAAATCACGCCCGAAGACACACTGATTATTTTTGATGAGATCCAGGCTTGCCCGGCAGCTTTGACTTCTCTGAAATACTTTTGCGAAGATGCCCCGGAATATGCCATTGCTGCAGCTGGTTCGCTTTTGGGTATTGCGGATCATCAAGGGTCTGGATTTCCTGTGGGAAAAGTCAATCGCATTTATTTATATCCCATGACATTTACAGAATTTCTCAATGCCGCAGGGCATGACCAATTTGCCGAACTGATTGCAGCAGACGATTGGGATATGCTGGCAACGTTTCATGCAAAACTTTCCGATTTGCTGAAATATTATTATTTTATTGGCGGAATGCCGGAAGCGGTGGCGTCTTTTATCGAATTTCACGATTTTCAACAGGTCCGCCAGATTCAAAATCAGCTCCTTTCAGACTATTCTGATGATTTTGAAAAACATGCGTCAAAATCCACAGCCGCAAAAATCCGGATGATCTGGGATTCCGTTCCGAACCAGTTGGCCAAAGAGAACAAGAAGTTCATGTATTCGGAAGTCAAAGAATCATTGCGTTCCCGGGATCTGGAAGATGCCATGCAGTGGCTTTTGGCGGCAGGAATGATTTATCATGTCCACAATGTTTCAAAACCGGCCTTCCCTTTGAATGCCTATCGGGAAAATGCGTTCAAAGCATTTTTCCTGGACATAGGACTGCTCGCCGCGAAATCGAATTTGAACGCACGCACGATCCTGGAAGGAAACGCTGTTTTTCAGGAGTTCAAGGGAGCATTGGCCGAACAGTATGTTCTCCAGCAGATCGTGGCGGAATTTGGCTCCCTTCCGTATTACTGGTCGAAAAAGTCTCCGACGCAAGAGGTCGATTTCATCATTGAGCAAGAGGAAAACATTATTCCGCTTGAAGTCAAAGCAGAAAAGAATCTACAGGCAAAAAGCCTGAAATATTACTGCAGAAAATATTGTCCGGCCAAGGCGGTCCGACTCTCAATGGGAAATTATTTCCGGCAGACAATTACCGATCCAGGGAGCGATCAGGACGGATATATCTTGATCGATCTTCCACTGTTTTCCGTCAGTCGGCTTTTCTCAGAGTGCAATAAATAAATTTCCCGTGGAATTGCATTGAAGGATTTTTGCGATGACTTTGGAATTTTGGACGGAGGGGTCCTTCGCTGGAAAAAGCGGCAGGATATTAAAAGGACGAGGGCAGGATCAAGACAGCCGGACAGTAAAATCAGCAAAGGAAACAGAAGAAGAACAGCTAAATACTTTTTCATGACCAAGTCCTCATTGGGGTTAATAATAAATCGTCAGCAAGTTTTCATCTCGCGGCCTCGCTGGCCAAATCAATCCTTCTGTAATTGAATTTTCCCGCATATTGTCTGACCGAGGCAAATTTCCAGCCAAACCAATTCCGGAATGTGATTTTCCATTGCGGCATAAACAATAAATCGAACCGCTGTTTTTCCCCGGGCTTCAGTGTCAAATGGTAAACGGCTCCCCCGCTTTGAGGATGATGTCGGTATTTCAAAACGTGATCTCTCCCGTCGATCATGATTTTCTGACGGATGAGAAAGGGGGTTCTGCTGTCCAGATCATATTTTATTTCTCGCGGCAGTTCGAATATACCCCGGCTCCCGTCTATATCCGTTACTGTAATTTCCTTGTCATTCTGAGTCAGTGAAAGAATGACCTCCCATTTTCCGCTGCAGACTTTCGTCTCCGTGGTTTTTATGCTGAAAAAACAGACCGCGGCAATCAAAACGATCATCAAACAACATAACAAACTGCCAGTCATTATTTTTTTCATCACTATCTTCAGACTATTATCACTCATTTTCCGGCCTCTTTCCAAGGATAATAGGCATCGATTTTCCCGTCGGACCAGAACCGATGCCGCAGGTCTCCGGCGTGGCCGCTTCCGTCCTCGAACAGGATGAACCGGGGTTCTTTCCAGCTTCGGCCCGCACCGCGATACCGGACTGTATGACTGCGCGAGACCGGGACCTCGAAACTGTCCGGCAGTTTATCGGGATATTTATCGAGCAGTTCAAGCCAGGCAATTTTCATCTTCGAAACACAGCTTAGGCGTCTGCTTTTTTCCCGCGGCGCACGGAGACACGGCAGCAGAAACATAAGCAGCAATATCACGATCAGCCCCAGCAGCGCACTTTCCCAGATACGTAATTTTCTGCCGTTGGTTCGAATCGCCCATCCAATAAAGCCGCCGGCGATCAAGCCGCCGCCCACCAGACACCATGGGGAATTATGATCGTTCAACGCGAGGAATTCTTCAATGGGGAAATATACGGACGGCGGCAGGAGCGACCGGAATGCCGGCCAGTATTGTGCTCCGTAACTCCAGAGAAAGAGCCAGAGAAAAAACAGAACGGCGCCCGCGGCAAGGATGACCGCCGCTTTCATCCGATGGGGCTGTTTTTCCGATTCGGGCATCTATCATTTCTCCGGTTTATTTTCATCGGTCGGGTGAAAAAACAACTGTAATATAACCGGAACGATCCGAGTTTTCAAATTGTTTTCGGCAAACATCAAAGAAAACTTCAGTCGGCCATGCAATCAAAACTTGCAATGGAACACGGGAGGGAGTATAGTATCACCAGGCCAATCGACGCAATATATTCAGGTATTTTATTCGCAGTCAAAAGAATGAATAAACGGACAATTACAGAATGGATCACTTTTGCAGCCAATATTCTGGTCGCATTGCCGTTTGCCGTTCTGCTTGCTCTGATCTTTTTTTCATTTCTCCAGTTTCACTCTCTTCGACTGGATTGGATCATTTACTGTTTGACCGCAACGCTTCTGCTGTATATCTGGGGAGAATATCAATACAGCATTCTGATCGGGAAAGATTCCGGTCTGCCCCGTTCGATCGGACGTTCCCTGCTTATTCTTGCCGGCTGCGGGATCCTGGTCTGTCTGTTCTGGTGGCTGTGTGCTTTTGTTTACCGGGTCGGCTGAATCAAAATTTTACTTAAACGTTTTTTGCGCGGACTTTTAACGGACAGGATGGGGAAGACGGACTTTACGGACCCGGCTTCGCCTGAAGGCTCCGCCGTGGCAAGCGCCGCGGAAGACTGGTCATGACACGAGATTATCGGGATTGTTTCTTGGCGTTTTCCCCTCCTCATTTTGTCCCTTTCTCCCCGACTAAATGCCAGCGGTTGGTTTCGGCATCCCGCCGGACGGTGAACAGTTCTCGCCAGTTGTCTTTTTTATCGCAGATCGAGAAATCGGAATTGAATTTTGCAATATCAACTTCCGTGCCAGGAACTTTCCTGATCCTGGTATGAAACACGCATTGTTCACCGGTGCGGCTGTCTTTCAGATGAAGATCGTAAGTTCCGGATTCGGAAACACGCAGTTCTGCCTGCCAATATTTTTGCGTGATCCGATATCCCAGAGCCCGGCACAGATTTTTCCGCTGCCGGGCATTCAGCAAGGCACCCGGACAGTTCACTGCGTAAATTTCCCATTTCAGCAGGAGATCGTATTTGTTCGCGCATTCTATCAGAGCAGTCTTCGCACCCGCATCAGTCAGCGGAGAAATACGGGTCATCCATTCCAGCTTTTCCGCCTCGCTCCAGCCGGGAAAACAGCGGTCGGCGCAAGCCGTGATCCAGTCATCCATTCCGTTGCGGCCATTGTATATTTCGGCAAAACACTGCAAAACAACATTCCCGGGCTTGAGAATGATCATCACCCGGAGATCGTTCATTTCCCAGGGGCCGACGCTGATAATTGCCACCCCCGAAACGGAAGGGGGAAATTTGTTGGCAAAATTTTTATGATAAGTATCCCAAACCAATCTCGAGACCTCCAGATTGCCCATCTGATAAGTCATCGGTTTGCCGTTGAATGGATCGATTGGAGGATTTTTGAGAACGGCCGGATATAGACCTGTGCGCCTTTTTTCCAGTTCAATTCCGATCAAGGCCCGCATGGCGCGATATTGAGCGGTCAAAGTGGAGATGTATTTTTTCGGCGGGCGGCATAACGGCAGGATTTTCCGTACGAAGATACCGGGTATTTTTTCCGGATCGGAAACCTGATCGAAGTTCCGGACCTGGAACTGACTCATCAGCCGATTTCGTTCGACGGTGCTGAAATACCACAGGGGAGGATAAAAATACCGCAGTCCATAAAGACCGGGAAGATATTCTTTACCGAAGTTGAATCTGCCTTTCGCTGCACGGCTGATATAGTCGTTGCAGAAAACCGCCTCGGCATATAAAGTGTCAAAATGGATATCGGGAACGTTTTTTTCCGACTGGACAAGCTCGGAGCTCCATTGTTTCAAGATCCCGTCCGAAACTTTTCCGGAGGACAACAGAAGTTCAAAACCATTCATTCTGGCGTATTCACATCTGATAAGCGCCTCCGTAAAGCGGAGACTGCTCGGACGATGTCCTAAATAATCCACGATCCGTTTCATCCGGTCCATCGCTGCATAAGCGTCCGTCAAGCGGTTGTCATCCAGCGCAAGACGCAGGCTCCACAATTCATAACCGCAGAGAGGCGGACACAGGAAATGTTCAGAAAAATCCAATCCGTGAAGATCGCTTGTGGTCTTGTATCGGCGTGCCGGCAGCGGCTGCGACATCATTCGTTTGAGCTTTTGTCGCGCTTCCGACTGTTCAATGACTTTCCGGTATCGCCGGAGTGTCTTTTCCGGATAAATGCCCATGGGGATTCCAGGAATCAGAGCAAAAGTATTATCTTCATTTCCCGGTTTGGCGATTTCCTCCATACAGGCGTCCACCTGCTTCCAGAATGATTCGTCGACCGGACGGTTCCCGCGGCAGAACGAAAGAAGTGTTTCTATGGTTAGCGGCCGTCCGAAATGTTTTTCCAGTTTTACGATAGTCTGTTCCGTGCGGGACCGGGCTCTGCATGCCGCTGCCAGCGAAATCAGGTAAACCCCGGCCCAGATAACGAGAATGATTACGTCAATCCTGCCAAATATTTTCCGGAATGGAATCTGCGACATTTTTGCATACATCAATGCCGTCAGCATATAGGCGGGAATCCACAGCACCAGGCTGGCATAAACTGCCGGATAGAGCCAGCCTGGCTTGAGGCAGTCAAAGAAGACCAGCGGCAGTCCGCCGAAAAAGGTATCCATGAACCAATATGCCAGAACGGCTGCTGCAAGAACGGAACTGCCGATTGCTGCCGCCAGAAATACGCCGCGAACCAGAATGATCTTCCAGTTCCGGGGAGATCTGATCAGCGGCATCCATAAAATCACGACCAGTGACGCAAATACTGCCATGCCGACAATAATAAGCATCTTATGACCGGTAAGGTATGATTGCAGGAAAAAATACCCGGAAAGCAACAGTGAGAACAGTCCGGCAGCATAAAGGGCCCAGCTGCCCGGAGCATTCCATCGGATCTCATTTGTCTGCGGACAGCAGAAATAAAACCGGAACCAGACGATCAACGCATAGAGTATTGCAAACAGCAGTCCCAATAGACTGATACTGTTGACCACAGTAGCGAGGAACGTCATCGTGTTCAGCGAAAAATCGCCGGAGAGGAGAATCAGCGCGGGAACGATCCAGAATGCGGCAAGCAATAGAGTGAATCCGGCAAATGCCCCCTGCGCCGGGGCATCGACGAAAAACAATTTCTTCAGAAAATCTTTCATTTGCACTGAACTCCTATGGTTTCGCGGACTTTTGTCCGTCAAGTCGGTCCCGTCCGTCAGGTCCGTTGATCGCGGGAAGCCGCTTGAAATTTCCCTTTTTTCCGGATTTCTGCCCGGTTTAAAAAATAATTTAGCAGGAGTCCGGATTTTTGCAAGAGATTCGCCCTGTTTTCCGCGAACTTTATCAGACTGATCGGACCGGTTCGTGCGCTTTTGTCCGGTCTGTCCATTAATCGCGTAAAGCGGAGATTCCGAATCGTGCTTCCGACATTCTTCCGCAACGGAACTGACACGAGACCTTTTTACTGCCGTTTTTCTGAAAAAAACTGGTTTTCAATTTGAATTCCTGCGGCCAAAGAAATAATCCGCAGTCATATGGCATCTTCAACGAAAAAAGAAAAAACTCAAGTCAGGCTTATATGGCATTAAGTCCTGACTTGAGAAAGCAGCTGGATTGGCTCTTATTTGATTTTTAACGTGATTTCATTTTATCTTCTGCTGCCCAAACTTTGTTCTTGTTGAACGCACTGTTGGGGTTATTGAATACTTGTGACCAGCCGCTCTTCGATCCGAGAGCATTTTCCGTTTCCTCGACGATCCGCATGGCGTAATCGGCGACTTTGTCGCATAAATTCCCCAATTCGACAAAAATGTTTGCATACACCGAAATATACTCGGTAATGAAAGGGACGCCAATGAAGACCGAAAGCTGTCTGACCAGATTGAAGACCCGGACCATGTCGTCTTTGGCAAGTTTCATTTCTGCGATCCTGGAACGGACATCCTCTGCGGCGGTGCGTCTTTGTTCATTCTGAACCGACTGGCACAATTCCAGAGCGTCGAAAACGATTTTCCCCTTGGCTCTCCAGATCCTGATGTGATCCACCAGATAAGTCAGTTTCCAGCCCATTTCAAGGAGCTTGGAAGCCGCATTGGCGACGGTGCCGCGTCTTTTGATTATATTGTAGATCTCATTTTCGGAGAGATTGTGGAAAACCCGGAAATCCTGTTTGTGCTGATGCCAGTATTTTTGGAAAAGCTTTTCCGCCTCCGCATAGTTTTTATTGCACAGTTCACGCAAGGCGTATTCGAAGAATTTCCGAAGCCTTTCCATGTTGACTTTCAGTCCGATGATTTTGTTTTCCAGCAGCAGTGATTCATTGATGAATTCGGCGTCTGTCATGGCAACAGTCCTTTCCTTGGATTGGTGTTTGTTTTGACGAGGGGCGGCGAAATCCCCTCTCATATAAGGGGGTCATTTTGCAGTAATGTTGTAATTTTTTACGCTTTTGAGCTCGAAAAAATCAAATTGACAGGACTGATGGGGCTGGATGAAAAAAGAAAAGCGGCACCGTAACCGCGGTTGACGGACTGGACGGACCTGACGGACTCGACGGACTAAACGCGGAAGAAACGGCAGGTTGTAAAAAATTGGATTGTGCGATTCCATACAGCAGCAACCCTTTGCCTCTCGCGTCATGATATGGCGTTTCGCGACCTCGTCCGTCTGGTCCGTCCCGTCCGTTTTGTCCGTCAATCGTAAGATTCTTTTTTCACTGAACTTTCTTCCGTGACTCCACCGTTTTGAACGGGATATATCCCACCTTCCGGATCAGCTCCTGTCCGGCCGGGGAAAAGAGGAATTCGACCAGCTTTTTCGTGTTTTCCGAACGGGGTCGGCAGGTGATGACACAGCAGTCCGTCAGGAACGGATAACTCCCGTTCTGAATGTTCTCCAGGGTAGGGGCGATCCCGTCGACGGAGAGGAGTTTGATCGAGCCGTTTCTGAACATTTCCGTGGAGAAAAAGCGGAACGTGAATCCGATGGCGTCGCCGGAATTCCGGTAGGCGGCCACATCGCGGATGATGCCGCCCATGCCGCCGACCCGGTCCTCTCTGATCGGCGGGATGATCGGCGTTTTGCCCATGATCTTCTGCAGCATGGTCTGACTGCCGCTGCCCTCGTTGCGCTGGAACGGTTTGATCGCCAGATCCGGCCCGCCGACCTCTTTCCAGTTGGTGATCCTGCCGGAATAGATGCCCCGGATCTGCTCCTGCGTCAGGTTGGACACCGGATTGCCCGACGGCACGAAAAAGACAAATGCTTCCCGTGCAAACGGCGTGATCTCGTAGGTCAATTTGAGTTCGGCGGCGTCTTTCAACTGTTTTTTGGAAGGCGGAGCGCTGAAGATCAGGTCAACGGGCTGTTCATGCCTGTCCCAGGTTCCCAGCAGTCTGGCGAAAGTCACATCCGAACCGTTCGTGCGGACTGTCCGGCTGTAATCATTCCGGGGACAGATGGACTGCACCACCGCCGCGTAAACGGGATAAAGCGCGTATGCTCCGTCCATGGTCGGGATCTTCCCGGAAAGACGATACTGCGCTTCCGGCGTGACCTGAACGGTCTTTTTCCCCTTGAATGGAGCATATTCCCACCATCTTATATCACCTTTCAACTGTGTAAACCGATCAATGGTCCACCAGCGGTGGAACTGAACAGCGCCGCCGAAAAGCAGGGCGAGCGCCGCCAGACAACCGCCGATCCAAAGAATGATTTTCTGTTTCCACAATGCAGAATGGATCATCAGAAAGATGCCGATGAAGAATACCGTCGCAGCAGGGACCAGAAGTTGTGCTGTCGGCATCGTCAGGGCAATAATGAGACAGGCATACCCCCAGACCGGGAGTAAAACAAAAATGGAGATCACTATTTGAACGAATACCCGCCATATCACCGAAAGCGTGTTTTGTGTGCTGTCATCCATAATCTTATTTCCGTTATTTTGAAATTGTTTTTTGATTAATATATTCGTCTTTCTCTGAATTGCAACGATGCTGCCGGCTTATTCGTTGGTTTTTGTCGATGGTTTCTTTTTTGCCGACATATCAGGATGACTTGACAAACGACCTGGAAGATGCTATTATACCAGTTGAAGCAATATTATTACGGAGGAAATGAAAAATGACTGATAGACGGTTTATGACGCTGCTGGCCGCGTTTGTGTTCTGTTCCGGACTTCTCTGCGCCGCGGAGAAATTTTACTGCAAATTCTGCGGGGAAAGTTTCTCACGTGCGGACAGTGCCCGTATCGGATACTGCCTTTATTCTTCCAACCGGAAACATATAGCCATATCCTGCCGGAACAACCAGTTTTATTGCGAACGCTGCGGGGAAAAATTTTCCAATGCGACATCCGTGAGGACCGGTTATTGTCTGTATTCCGAGAATCGGAAACACACTTTATCCGGCGGGGGCAGCGGTTCCGGCAGATATCTCTGCTGCTACTGCGGGGAAGTCTTCACGTCCCCCAGCAGTCTGCGGGTCGGGCATTGTCTGTATTCTCCCAGTCGGAAACATCTGCTGGGCGGGGAGTGCACGCCGTCGCGCAAGTATTTTTGCGCCTTCTGCGGGGAATCATTCCACTCGCCGAACAATGTCCGGACCGGAGTCTGTCTTTATTCCCAGAACCGGCGCCATTTTCTGTCCACCTGCACATCAACCGGCAATCTTTTCTGCCGTTTCTGCGGTGAACGTTTTTCCTCTCCGACCTCGGTGCGGACCGGAGTCTGTCTCCACGGGCCGAACAAAAAGCATCAGCTGCCGTAAAATGCTGAAAACCGGGCGGATCAGCCTGCGGATCGGTCACTCCTTGAAACGCCAGCGGGCACTGCGGAGCAGGGCGACTCCTTTTTCCGGACGGAATTCATACCAGACGGTCACCAAGGTGCCGTCGGCCAGTTCCGCTGTGGAGGTGTAGCCGAGATCGGCCAATGGGCCGTCATCAGAAATGATGATGGGTTCGGACCAGCTTTCCCCTTCGTCGCAGCTGACCCGGCAGCGGTTGCCGTAAGGTTTCCTCCGGTAACCGTAACTCATCAGCAGACGGCCGTCATGCAGTTTCAGCAGGTGCGGAGGAAAACCGTCCGCGACCTGATGGAGCCTCCGCCAGGTTTTTCCGCCGTCGTCCGAGACGATCTGCCAGGTACTGCTGTGGTCAAAACGGATCTGGGTAATGATTTTCCCGGAAGCGGTTTCCACGCTGTGGAGCTCGTGCCAGGTCCGCAGCTGCTGGTCTCCGAAATCGCCGGTATAGAAACGGGAGATTTCCTGCCAGGTGCGGCCGTCGTCCCCGGAACGCAGGCAGACGATCTCCTCGGCAAAGGTCGATGGCTGCACACAGCAGTTCCCGAATGCCCGGCCGCAATAAAACAGTGAACCGTCGTGCAGAACGATGGGACCGTGGACATTGTTCACCCCGATCCGGTATTTTCCGCTCCAGGTTTTACCTTGATCGGTCGAACGCAGCATGAAGAAACCGTGTTCACGCTGCAGATCGCCGATGGTGATCGAGTCTTCAACCTGTTCCCAATGTGCCTGAGCCCCTTTGCGGTCTCCTCGGGAAACGTAGGCCAGACTGGTGAAATAGTTGACCAGCCAGGTGCCCGCGGGAGTGACGATGATCCCCGCGTCGCGGTCGTCCAGCGGACCTTTGCTCAGTTTCCGCGGCTTGCTCCAGCTTTTTCCGCCGTCGGCGCTTTCATAGATCAGCACCCGCCCGAAGGGGTCGACATGTGCTTCGCGCTCTCCGGAACAGACGAGTGCCAGATGGTCATTCCCCATATTGGCCACGGTGGGCCAGCCGTGATAATTCAGCCGTTCATCGGATTCGATCCATTGACGTTCCCGAACGTCGATCTCCATCTGAATTCCATTGCCGTAAGGGCCCTCGGACAAATTTGCACCGGACATTTCCATTGGTCTCCCCATAGTGAAATAAAATTTCGGTATTACCTATGGCTGATAACATAGTCTGTCCGACACCTGTTTTCAACCGCATTTTCTGAAAAATTCAGAAAATGCGGTCGTATCCCGCCGCCGGAGCCCGCAGAGCGGAAAACTCCGGCTGATGACGGTACTGCAGATCAGCTGATCTGCCGGCGGACATTGATCATGGTGGCCGTTGAATATTGCGCCTCGGCAATCTGACGGGCCTGGGTGTTGCTGTTGGCCTTGATGGTGACGGTGAAACTGTGACCGTGGTCGAGGATGTGGACTTCGTACTCGTGCATGATGCATTCCCTTTCTTGGTTGGGTGTTTTTTTATGAATGACCTGCCGGACAACCGGTCCGGCAGATCCCGTCGTTCAGGCTTCGGCCGTCATGACCTTGTCGACCAGACCGTATTCGACCGCTTCGGCCGCGGACATGAAGAAGTCGCGGTTGGTGTCGCGTTCGATGGTTTTCAGCGGCTTGCCGGTGTGCTTGACAAGAATGTCGTTGAGCATGCTGCGCAGACGCAGGATCTCGCGGCTCTGGATCTCGATGTCGGCCGCCGTTCCCTGCGCGCCGCCCCAGGGCTGGTGGATCATGATCCGCGAATGAGGCAGCGCGAACCGTTTGCCTGGCGCGCCGGCCGCCAGCAGGACCGCGCCCATGCTGGCACATTGGCCGAGACAGTAGGTCTTGACATCGCAGGAGATGGTCTGGATGGTGTCGTAGATGGCCAATCCGGCCGTGACCGAGCCGCCGGGGCTGTTGATGTACAGGCTGATCTCTTTGTTCGGAGCTTCCGCCTGCAGGAACAGCAGCTGGGCGATGATCAGGTTGGCAGTGTCGTCATCGATCGGAGTGCCGAGCATGACGATCCGGTCTTTGAGCAGACGGGAGAAAATGTCATACCCGCGTTCTCCGGAGCCGGAATTTTCCACGACCATCGGGATCAGTTGAGATTTGATTGTTCTGTTCATGATTTCATCCTTTCGTTGATGGGTTGCTTCCAAGGATGAATACGGATTCAGGATTTGTTTTTTTTCCGAAATCAGACTTTTCCGAAAAAAATGCCGGCAGTCCTGCCGCAGGTCAGGTCAAAATCATTCTTTCCCTACGGTAAGACCGGTCAAATACAAATTTGCAGAACCTCCGCTGATTTTGAAACCGATATGAATGATGCCCTCCTGATCAGGTTTTGCAGATTTGATCTCGATTTTGCTGTTTCCCGGCCGGTAAATGGTTTTTGACCCTGAGTTGGACTCGACATTAACTATGACGTCCTGATTGCCGGTGCCGATAACTGCATCAACAACAATTCTGTATGAGGCCGATTTATCGGATACTTTGAAGAGCATTGAAGCCGGCAGGGAATTATCAAGCAATAATCCGTTGAACTGCTCAACCAGGTTGTCGTAAGAAATGGGAGGGAACTGACCGTTGGAAACATTATAGAGAGAATATTTGAAACCAAGGGTGACCGGTTTGTCCATAAGGTTATTGCCGGTCAACTTTTTCGAGCTGATGATCTTCCGATTCTCATCGATTGTAAATACCTGCTGCCGATGCACTGCAACCTGGCGGATTTTTGTGTAAAAAATCCTGGGAAGATCAGCTTGCCTGACGGAAAAAATGTCATCTGATTTCAGGAAAGTTGAAATCTTTGTATGGGAAGTCGGCAAATCACAATAATCCAAAGGCGAATTGGAATTTCTGCATTTGATCATGATGAATGGCCGAAAACGTGGCGGAATGTCATTCTTTCTTAATGTCGGCTCCATCCCGTGGTCGGCCAGAATGATAATTACGGAATCATCATACAGGCCGCGTTTCATTAACGCCTGCAGATATCTGGAGACGCGTTTCATTTCAAAAACCGTCCGCTCATAATAACCTTTCCAATTCGATCTTAAAGGAATATTGCTGTGTTTGACCCGATTCCCATCCCGGTCATATTCAAACGGAGGATGTGCACCATGGAAATGATGATAATGAAATGCGCCGGGAAATTCCGGACCGAGCAATGGAGCGTCCGCTAATTTCTGATAAATATAATTTTCATCACGATTTGCAGAAGTAAGGGCACTGTTGTCTGATTCGAATTTATTTTGTCTGGCTGGCCATACGGAATAGAAAAAATAGCGCATCAGGCTGCCTTTCCAGAAAAACGGGGTGATTTTGAAAAGGACCAGTTCATGAAAAACCCACTGCAGCATGGAATCTTCCACGGGTGTGAGCAAGGTGATTTTTTTCGTGCTGTCCTGATCGGGGTAGAGATATGACAACTGCGGCAATCCAACTCTGAAAAACAGAGCATATTTCCGGTCGAGGTAATTTTTCAAGGCCGATTCCTCGGAATACATGCTGGAAGTATATTTTACAGTAGGAATTTCGGGGGAAATCAATTTTCCCGTGAAAAATCCGGGTACGGCCCACATGGTGCCGATATTCATGCCGATATTGTTGGTGAAAAGAGTAAAACCGGGAAAAGATTTTTTTAATTCAGGATACTCTTTGAAAACTTCTGAAACAGCTTCCGAGGTGACTGCATCCAGACAGATCATGATCACGTTGTTTTTGGCGGCATATTTAACCCGATCGATCGTTCCATCGAAATTCACCGTGGATTTGACAATGAGTTTTCCACGTCCTTCAAATGGATTTTTTTTCATCAGGGCATCAACAAGAGACGCGCCGTTCATGATGCTGACGACCAGAAGCGCCAGCGGGATCCACGAATATATTTTTTTCTGAAAACAAAGCGGCAGGACAATACCGGCCAGCCAGACGGCAATGTGGAGGAGCATCCGCGGAACATTGTAATAAGCATCGAATTCTCCGTTCAGCTCAGGGAGATTGAATGAAAGGAACCCGCATTCAATGACGACCAGGACCGTGATTGACGCCAGAAGGATGGTAAAAAACGCCCCGTAACGCTTATTCAGGAAATAGAGTATTGCAGCCAGGACAACAAAAACAGCGGGTGCCAGAATGCAGAGGAACTGCACCAGCAGATCCATCTTGAACAATATGATCTCTTCGGCCATTTTAAAGGTCTGGAGCGGCAGGGACAGTGTAAAAATGAATGAAAACGCTCCGGCGACAGACAGGGAGAGCAGCAGGTTTTCTTTATTCGTGAGCCTGACCGGTGAAATTTTCAGGATAAGGCTGCGGAGGGTCTGGGAGAGGAGCAGCAGAAGAAGGATCTCCGCTCCGGCAATGTACCGGAATATGGTCCCAAATTGGATCGAATAAGTTTCGAATGAGGAATAGTTGTCCGGATCCGGGATGATGTAAGGATCATTTCCGGCCGTTCTGATATCCAGAAGGCCGTTTTTATAATTGAACACGCTGACCTGGTTGCGCTGCGTATAGATTTCCGGCGCATGTTTCAGATTGACCGAACAGCGGAACAGGCCATGCCGGATGACGGCGATGGATCTGACTGCTATGGATTGGGAAATTGATCCTAAATCCAGACGGATCCGGTTGGGTTCGGAATCCTCCGGCAGCGCGAAAGTCAAGGTCTGAAATTGATTTTCGTTGGAATAGGAAATCTGTTTGGCGTATTTTGCGGAATAAGGAGTTTTATAGAAAAGTTCCAGAATGAACGGCTCTTTCGCTTTCAAGGTAATGGAAAGGGTATCGGGCAGATCCCGGCAGATAAAATAAAACGCGGGGAGAATCATAAAAAGATTGACTGCAACGAAAATGCCGGACTGAATCAGGAATTTCCGGGTGAAGATGACTCGTCCGCAAGCGATGACGCCTTTGGCGATCCACGGGAACAGCAGCAGGAATGCCAGCAGAAGTATTTCGATGACCGCGGGATAAATGAATTTATCGCCGGAAATATTCAGTTCCTTTCTGGCAAACTGTTCGAACAGATTGTCTTTCGTGATCAGAAAACCGTCATCACCTGCGGTTTCGATCAGCAGTTTATGATCCAGTATCCGGACCGGTTTCAGCTGATTGGCGGTTCTGATCCATTCTTCCGCCCGGTCCAGATCCAGGACATACCGGTGGAACTTGGAGTCGGGGGTCTCCAGAATGATGGAGGAAATGAGAAAGGTTTCGCCCGGAACTCCGCCGAAATCGAAACGATGTCCCATGGACATCTTCTCCGGATTCAATTTATAGGTGAGGGTGGATAAAGAGTTTCCCCCTGGATAGGATTGTCTCTGGTTATACAGGAAATCCCCGGAAAAATAATCAAAATTCTGAGAAACTCCGCCGCAGAGAGTCAATTTGATTGCAGGTTCGGTGATTCTGAATTGGGAAATCAGGGCACCGCAAATAAAAAAAGACAGGACCAGGAAAATTCTCAATCTGATCTTCATGGATTTAGACATCAGCGCTACCTTTCCTGTAAAAATATCTCAAAGCACTACATATATCAAATTAATATACTTCAAACTTATTTTTTTTCAAGTAAAAACCCGAAAATGATAACAACGATACCCGAATGTGTGTGTGATATCAAACCGCCAATTGATATCGGAACTCAAGGCCGCGAAATCTTACAGAGAAAACGGAATGATGGACTCCATGCAGCATGCATCGAAAAGGAGAAACGGGGGAATTCCTTTGACCAGGAAATTCCCCCGTTGAATTCAGGCTGGAAGCTATTTTTCAACCATTATTTTGCTTTGTCATCCTCTTTGACCGACAGTTCTTCTTCGACTTCCTTTCCGGCGTTTTCATCGATATTCAAAGCTTTTTTGGCGCCCTTTTTGACTCTGCGCCAAACCACGCCGAAAATCACGCCGAAAGCAATCGCGACACCGGCAATTGCCTGGACAGTGTAACTCATGACCGAGGGATCGACATAGGCTGAAGCCGTCATCGGGAAATAAATCATTGCCGCGGCAATGATCAGCAGGGTCATTTTGTTTTTTGCAATCATCTGGATTCCTCCTTAATTTTTGTTGATCCAAGGCACAGGCATACTGTCAGCCCAGGCTAAAATTTTATCTACAGTCGGAACTTCGACTTGATATTTTACCGCCAAATCTTTGATAATTTTCAGACCGAATGGGAAATCTTCCAGAAAGTATCTGTTTCCCCAATCCGGCAGATAGCCGCCGTCAGTTTTTACCATCGGTGCCGGAATTTTTTGAAAAGCGGGAATACTGCGCAATTTCCGGGCCAACTCATCGGCATTGGAAGATTCATAATAATCCAGGAGACGCGGAATTCCGCCTGGACTGGCTGCCGTTTTGTCATGGACCGCAAAGAAATCTTCATCACAGGCAATCAATGTTTCGGCGGAGAACAAATCCCATTCTTCATAGAAAAGAGCTTGCTTCGGATATATGACTCCCGGTTTCCAGTCATGCCAAAGACCGTATAAACGGCTGGGATGCAGAATCGGATTGCTGTTGGTCAATGCGGCATCCAAATAATTCGGCAGGAGTTCAATGGGTGTCAGGAGCAGAGAGGACAGCTGATCCTTCAAAACATCGGAATCAGCAATATTTTTAGTCGCCAATTTCAGCAACGGTTTATATCCGAGAAGCGAAGCGGACTTGCCATATTCCGTGACTCTGGCGATATATGGAACCCGCTGAAAACCGAAAAGCCTGACATTATTCGGAAGGACCTTTTCCGCCGCAAAGAAGAAGCCTGAGCTGGAAACACATGCTCCCACCGAGCAGTCCGGCTTCATGAACGGGGCAATTTTCCGAAGGTTCGATTCGATCAGATACCCCGGAACGCACAGATAAACAATATCGCTTTGCGGTATGATTTCCGCAGGATCGGCAGTCACGTGGTTAAGCCGTCCAATGAACTTTTTCCCATTCGGATCGGAAACGCAAACGGACTCACCCCAGCGTTCAGGCCGGTTGGTCAGAATATTGACAACCACACTTTCCTGAGAACCGCATACGCCTGCCGTGACATGCCCGAGAGAACCTCCGCCGCAGATGGTGATGACAATTTTGTCCATAATTTATTTGCCGAGTCCTTTCAAGGTTTCGATCAATGCATCATTGTCCTCCTGGCTTTTGACGGCGAGACGGATATAATTTCTGCCGTTGAATCCGGCCTTGGTGGAGCAGTCTTTGATGAGGAAATCCTGTTCCAGCAGGCGCAGCGCCAGTTCATGCGAGGTGAACGGCGGTTTGACTTCGCAGAGAATGAAATTCGCCTGGGAGGGAATCGGCCTCAGGAACGGAATTTTCTGCAGCTGCGCAAAGAAATTCTTCCGGTTGACTGCGATTCTGGCACAGGAATCCCGGTAAGCCTTCTTGTATTTGACGGCGATCTGGAGGAAGAATTCGGCGAAGGAATTGATGTTCCAGATGGCGACTTCGCCGGCAATGGTCTGCCGCAAGGCGCGGTCCGCGGTGCCCAGGACTCCAAGCCGGATTCCCGGGACGCCGTAAGACTTGCTGATGGATTTGATCACGATCAGCGCGGGATACTGCTGGATGGTTACCGAATTCAGGATCGAATCGGATTCGGTCCAATCGTCTTTGAAATCGGCGAAACTTTCATCGACGATCAGCTTCTTGCCCTGTTTTGCCGCCTGACCGGCGAGTTTCAGGACATCGGCTTTGTCCAGCCAGTTGCCGGAGGGGTTGTCCGGATTGATCAGGAGCAGCGTATCGACTTGAGAAAGCATTTTTTCGAGCGCCGGCAGATCATAGCTGAAATCGGGTTCCTGCATGGGGAATTTGACCAGCCGGTCGGCGGGAAGCCGGTTCGGATATTCTTCGAAAGTGGGATAAAGGACGCCGATTTTTCCGGGGAGGACGCGCATCAGTGCGGCGATGAGTTCGGCGGCGCCGTTGCCAATGACGATTTCGTCTTTATGCGTATCGAAGAGGTTGGAGGCCAGTGTATCCTGCGTGACCTGTCCGGAAGGATAACTGGAAATCAGATCTTCGAAACTGTTTTTGAATTCCGCCATCATGCGCGGCGTGGGGAAATATGGATTGACCAGATAGCAGTAATCCTTGAGGGAATTGAAGCGCCAGTAGCCGCCGTAGCGTTTGGAGCAGAGCTGATATTTCTTTTCCGGATCCTTGCAGAAAATGAGCTCGGCATTTTCATAATCGGGAATGTCGTCGATCTCATACCAGTGTTCATTGCCCAGTTTGAGGACTTTCAGGTCATGGCGTTCCAGCGTGAGGAGGAGGCGGAGAACAAGTTCATAATACTGGTTCTGCCCCAGAACCTTGCAGTAAGCTTCCAGGAAAGGGAGGAACGACTCGGTCATGTATTTCTGCGAGAACTTGTAGATGTTCACCGTCTTATAATACTGGTCGACTTCATTGTAGTCGAAATTCTGCTTGGGGATCAGGGCGACGATGTCATCGCCTTTGAGTTTGAGCACGGTGCCGTCCATCCAGGGAAGATATTTGGCAACAACGGCGACGTTTTCATATTTCGAGGCGATCAGTCGGTCGATGATGCGGGCATCATAGATGAGATCGCTTTCGAGGAGCAGCGTGTCGTCTTCCAGCAGTTTTTCCTTGGCGAGGGCGAGCGAATAGATGTTGTTGGTCTTGTCGTAAATCGGATTGTCGATATATTCGATGGGAACTCCGTTGTACTGGCTGCCGAGATATTTCTTGACTTTGTCGCCGCAATAGCCGACGACCATGACAATACGTCTGATCCCGTACTGTTTGCGGGTCAGGATATCAAATGAATGGGCGATCATGGGTTTTCCATGAATTTCCACCATGCATTTGGTATTGTCTTTCGTCTTGTCTTTGAGCCGCTTGCCCATGCCTGCCGCTAAAACAACAACTTGCATAGCTGATCTCCTCTATATTATGGATTATTGTTTTTTTCTGTTTTTGCTTTTTTCGAGCAGTGATGAAAGAATATATTTTGCTCCGGCTTCCGCGCCGTGGCCGAGGTTGAACACACTCTTTTCCCTCAGTTCCCGGATCCGGGAAGAATATTTTTCCTTATTGGAAAGCATGTCGGTGACCACGTCGTTGATATTGTCCAGTTTTTCGGGATCCAAAGAAACTCCCACCTGGTCGCGGAAAGATATGTCGGTCGGGACCATGCCGGTTTTCTTGTAGTTCGGATTGATGACTTTCATGGGCGTGTTGATGAACAGGGTCGGCTTTTCCGTGGCAAAGGAAAATTCATAGGCGATGCCGGACCAGTCGGTCATCAGCAGGTCCGAGGTATAAATGGTCGAATTGGAGGAAAAGTCGGTTTCAAAAACCAGGTTTTCACCGACTTTGTCCTGATATTTACGCAGGATCTCTTCGATCCGCTGCGGATACCGGCGGAGATATTGCGGATGGGGCCGCACCGTCACACAGCGGTCCGGCGCACAGATTTTGTCCAGTATGGTGTCCAGACAGGAATCCAGAATGTTGCCTTCCTGATAGGACGGGGCGATGAGGATGCGTTTGAATTTGCCGGGCGTCTTGTCCATTTTCCGGTAATCGGCGATCAGATTGTCCAGCAGACTGTAGCCGCAGGGGATCAGTTTCTTTTTCTTCGTATGGTAGACTTCCTCCGTCCGGATGATTTCATCAATCTGATGCTGCCCCACCAGAAACAGTGTGTCGTAATTGTCGTAGGCACCCTCCCTGGTGCACATGATCATGCTGGTCATGCCGTGGACGAGATAGATGTATTCGATATCCTTGCGGACATAGCTGCGCTTGATATGGAATTTGTCCAGGTCGGGGACGGTCATCACCACCATGTCGGCATCCATTTTCATCATCAGGGGAATGATTTTGGTCGGTCCGATATAGTAGGGTTTGATCCGGGGCTGGGTTTCCGCGATTCTGAAGATCTGGTCCTTGGGGTCGTTGGTGACGTAATGGATCACGATATTGGAATGTTCCAGCAGATAGGCGATGATGTCCTTGAAATACTTGTAAAAACCGCTGGATTCGGAATAGAAGACGACGTGTTTGTTGACGATGCCGAAGAATCGTTTGTAGTCGGCTTTTTCACGTTTCTTGTCTTCTTTGCTGATGTTTTTGCGGCTGCTTTCCTGCATCCGTTCCAGTTCGATCTTGCTGCGGTAAAGAGCCCGGTAATCGATATATTTTTTCGGCTGCATCGTCCAGTTGCAGGCCAGCTGGACCAGAATGGAGAAAAGGTTGCTGAAGACCCAGTAAAGACCGACGCCGAAGGAAACGAAACAGCCAAGAAACAGTGAAATGCCGATGGAGATCCCGTTGGTGGTCATCTGCTGGGCGCGGGTCTGTTCCCGCTGCAGGGGATTGATCCGGTTCTGGCAGAATCCCAGGAACCAGGCCGCGGCGCCCGCGCAGAGCGGCATCAGCCAGGATACTCCGCCTTCCTTGACCGGAATCCGGGCCAGCAGGGCGCTCGGATCGGATTTCGTAATGCGGTAAATGACTTCCACAAATCCCATCAGGATCACGATCTGGACCGCCAGCGGCACCAGGCTCAGCATCGGATGATAATGTTCCCGTTTGAACAGGGCAGCGGATTCTTCGCCGATCCGGTCATTGTCGCCCCAGAATTTGACTTTCAGACGGTTGGTTTCCGGCATCAGCGCCACCATGGTCAGGGAGTTGCGGTGGCACCAGAGCGACAGCGGATACTGAAGAACTTTTGTGATGAAAGTGAATATGATGATATCCAGATAATAATTGGGCACGATCTTATAACAGTAATTCATGATCCACCCGAAAAAGTCGGCAAGCATAGAAATCATAGATCCATTTCCTTAATGCAGTTTTGAAAACACATGGTTCGCTCGAAACAACCAAACCGGTCATAACTTTATTATTATAATATAGCTCCATATCCTTTTTTTTCAAGTCTCAGGTCTGCTGTTTTGCCGCTTTTTACGAAAAAAAAGTGCAGCCGCTGTTTTTCAGCAGGCTGCACTTTGGAAAACGTTAAGAAAAACGCTGTATCACACCCATTCGGTGATGGAGGCGACGCAGGCGCAATCGACGATATCGTCGGGGCTGCAGCCGCGGGAGACATCGTTGAATGGTTTGCGCAAGCCCTGCACGAGCGGGCCGATGGCCGTCGCGCCGGCGAGCCGTTCGGTGGCTTTGTAAATGCTGTTGCCACAGTTCAGGTCCGGGAAGACCAGCACGTTGCAATGTCCGGCAACCGGGGAGCCGGGAGCCTTCTTGGCGGCGATTTCCGGAATCACGGCCGCGTCGAACTGCATTTCGCCGTCGATCAGCAGATCGGGCGCCATTTCCTTCGCCAGCTTGGTCGCTTCGATCACTTTGTCGATGATCGGGTCATGCGCCGAACCCTTGGTGGAGCAGGAGATCATGCCGACTTTCGGTTCTGCGCCGGTCAGTGTCTTGAACGTGCGGGCCGTGGTGACCGCGATTTCCGCCAGCTGTTCGGCGGACGGATTGATGTTCAGACCGCAGTCCGCATAGAACAGCGCGCCGTTGTAACCCCATTTCGGATCGGGCATCTGCATGATGAAGCAGGCGGACGCGGATTTCATGCCGGGAGCCGTCTTGAACAGCTGCAGGGCAGGGCGGGTCTTGCCGGCCGTGTTGTGGTTGTAACCCTTCGGATTGCCGCCGCCGGACACATAGCCGTGGGCATCGCCCGCGCAGACCATGACCGCCGCAAATACGCAGGTGTCTTTCAGCCATTCACGGGCCTGTTCCTGGGTCAGTCCTTTGTTCTTGCGGATCTCGCACGCCAGATCGATGTATTTCTGGAGATTCGGGGTTTTCAGGATATCGACGATTTCCACACCGTCGAGAGAGATGTTGTTTTCCGCCGCCAGTTTTCTGATGGCATCGGCATCGCCGACCAGCACCGGTTTCGCCACCGCGGTCTGCGCCATTTTGGACGCTGCGATCAGGTTCCGGGGGTCATCGCTTTCGGTCAGGACGATCTTACGTCCCATCTTTTTCGCTTTCTCGCGAATCGATTCAAGAAGTGTTGCCATTTTTACCTTCCTTTTTTAGGTTTAAGGGTTCTTTTCGTTAATTCAGATAATGTATCACATTTTTCGCAGGATAAAAGAGAAAAAACGGAAAAAAATCAATTTTTTCTCCATCCTTGCCGGCGGAAGAAACGGATCAGCGCACGGAAACGCGGACATAGACCCTTTTCCTGCCGCATGCCAGTTCGACCGTGGTATCGCCGGGCCGCAGTGCTTTCACCTCAAATTCGGTCTTGTCCACCCGGAATGGCGGAATCCTGTCGCGGTCCTGCCGGTAACTGATCCGGCAGATTCTGGCATCGTAACTGACCACCGTCCAGTACTGTCGGCGGAGAGGATAGTTCTGCAGTTTGAATCTGATTTCACCCCGGACCGGAAGCAGAGTCTGAAAATGTTCAACGGGCCTCAAAGCCTTCAATTCGAAATATTGATGATGCTGGAGCGTGGGCGCGGAAACCTCCGGCTGGGGCGGCGGAGCTGCAATGGTTCCCGGAGGCGGCGGAGCTGCAACCGTTCCCGGAGGCGGCGGAGCTGCAACCGTTCCCGGAGGCGGCGGAGCTGCAACCGTTCCCGGAGGCGGCGGAGCTGCAATGGTTCCAGGAGGCGGCGGAGCTGCAATGGTTCCAGGAGGCGGCGGAGTGGCTATGTATTTCAGTTCCGCTTCGACATCCCGGAAAAACGCCGCCGACCCCGCTTCCGCAGTCAGACGGATCCGGATCAGCCGGGCAGGACCCGGTATCGGAAAATAGGCCTTGAGTTTCTGTTCGGCCCGGTGGCTGAGCGTGCAGCTCCGCTTGTCCGTGCCCAGCAGACGGCTTCCGGATTGGTCGAAGGCTTCATAAGCGATCGCGGCATAACCGCGCCCGCTGACATCCGCTTTGATCTCGATGGTGTTCCCGAATACCGGATGCATTCCGGATACCACCGATTGCGGACGGCTGGGGTCAGCCTTGATTTCCAGCATGAATTTATCCGGTTTCCGCGTCGGCAGGATCTTGGCGCTGCCACCGTCCGCCGTGAGTGTCCACCCCGGCGCCGGATCATATCCCTGCGGCGTCCCGCGGAAATGTCCGTTGATATGCAGGTCCCGGTCCGGTCCTGCCTGTACGGCCATTGCCAGCAGCGCTGCGGCTCCCAGCAGTGACCCCGTCAGAATGTTTTTCGTCTTCATATTGTCCCGCCTTTCTTTAGGTTGAAGACATCAACTTGATTGTCGATCGCTCTAATATAACCTCGTTTTGCCTGATTATCAAGCCGTTGTCACCCAAGTTTTCCGCTTTTCTCGCTCATTTCGCTTGATAAACTTCAATTCCGTTAATATATTACCGCCATTCGGAAGCTGAAATCAAAGGAGGAAATCATGTCCGATAAATTGAAAAATAAAACCGCGTTCATCTCCGATATGGACGGCGTCATCTATCACGGCAACCATCTGCTCCCCGGAGCCGCGGATTTTGTCCGCCTGATGGAGGAGCGCGGTCTCCGTTATCTTTTTCTGACCAATTCGAGCGAACGCACTCCGCGCGAACTGGCGGACAAACTTGCCCGCCTCGGCGTTAGCGTCGCTCCGGAACATTTTTATACCAGTGCGCTGGCCACCGCCGACTTCCTCTCCCGCCAGCGGCCGGGGTGCACCGTGTTCGCCATCGGTGAGGCCGGCCTGGCCAATGCCCTCTACGAAAAAGGCATTTCCATGAACGACATGAATCCGGATTATGTGGTGGTCGGCGAAACGCGGACCTACAGTTTCGAACGGCTGGAAAAGGCGGTCCGGCTGGTCCTCGGCGGCGCCAAGCTCATCGGCACCAATCCCGACCTCACCGGTCCCACCGAAAGCGGCATCGTGCCCGCCACCGGTTCCCTGATCGCTCCGATTGAACTCGCCACCGGCAAGAAAGCTTATTTCATCGGCAAGCCCAACCCGTTCATGATGCGCCGCGCGGTCAAATATCTGAACGCCATGTCCCGCGAGACGCTGATCATCGGCGACCGGATGGATACCGACATCATCGCCGGCGTGGAAGCGGAAGTCGATACCGTTCTGGTCCTGTCCGGCGTGACCGGCAAGGCGGAGATCCCCAATTTCGCTTATACTCCGAAATATGTCCTGTCCGGTCTGGACGAACTGACGAAGCTGCTGGCCTGAATGACCGGGCTTACAGCGGGATCGGCACGCAGGTCCCGTCGGCCCGGTATTCGACGGTCTTTACCGGCTTGTCCCGGTAGAGCAGCGCTCCGGAATCTGATTCCGTGAACATCCCGGCGGCGAAATCGTCGATGACCCGATGATAGACGATATGATCGCCTGCCGCTTTCAGCAGTTCCTGATTATGGTTGGCCAGGTCGAAAAGCAGGTCGCGGTTGGCTCCGTGGAAATGGCCGTGCGTGCGGCTGCGGAAAATCGCGCGCAGTTCTTCCGGCGAGTGCCCCTGCAGATCCATCGGCATTTTTTCGGAGATGCCCAGGATATGGCCGCTGTCGACCTCGTCGGCTTTGCCGGAGAACGGCCGGACCAGGATCACGCTGCAGCGGAGATGGTCCAATCCTTCGAGGATGGCCAGTTCGATGGGGACGGTATGGAGGCCGGTCAGCAGCCGGCGGCCGTCTTTCTCATACGTGAGGTCGCCGGGATGAACATTGAGGCACGGCAGGACCGCGGCGATATTCGTGAGGGTGATGAATCCAGCCAGAACGGCAAAATCCAGATCGAACGGCTGGAGTTTTTCGAGCAGGGCGGCGGTCCAGAGTTCGCGGATGCGGCGACCTTCCGGCGTCGCGACCGTGACTTTGTCGGATCCGTGGCTGCGGTAGAAGGCGGCGATGCCGTGTTCGACCAGCGGCAGACCGTATTTTCCGGCGATCTCCGCCGCCCGGCTGGTCTTGGGCCGGTCGGTCACCAGCACTGCCGGGATCCAGTGACGGAGCTCTTTATGTTCAGAAAAATCGGAGAGGATTTTTTCCGTGTCGGAGCCGTTTCCGCTTAAAAAAATGGCCCCACGGGGTTTTTTCTCCGTCTTTTTTATGAAAAACTTGCTCATTCTCACTTCTTTCGATTTGAAATTCCGCGAATTGTGTAATAGAATATATGGTCAATGAAGAAAAATCAACTGGAAAGATGAAAAAAATCAAAAAATACCTGCATCAGGAGGAATGAATCATGCTGATCTTTTACAAGCTGGCCAGAAATACTTTTGTGGAATGCATCCGGGAACCGGTTTATTTCCTGATGCTGGCGACCGCATTGTGCATCAACGGACTGTTCCCGACAGCCGCCATGTTCGTGTTCCGCGAACAGATCAAATTCGTGGTGGACAGCGTGATGGCGACTTCGCTGGTGTTCAGCCTCGTGGTTGCGGTCATCTGTTCGGCGCATACCATCAGCCGCGAGATGCGCAACGGGACGGTCCTGCTGCTGCTCTCCAAGCCGGTGACCCGTTTTTCGTTCGTGCTGGCCAAGATCGTCGGCATCATGGCGTCGGTGACCGTATTCCTGTTCATTTTGAATGCTTCCGCACTGGTCGCGGTGCTGATCGCGAAAGATCAGTTCAGGCTGGAATTCGGCCTGATGGCGGTCTATTACGGTGCGATCGCCGCGGCGGCGATCTTCGGCGGACTGCGGAACTATTTCCGGCAGGTCTCGTTCACCTCGAACACGCTCGTCGCCCTGCTGATCCTGATTCCCGTGATCGCGGCGATCTATTATTTCGTCCGGGTGAGCGGGATGGATGCGCACGGCGAGATTGATCCGGAGGAATTCATCGAGGCGCGTCATCTGATCCCGGCTTTGCTGCTGCTGTTCCCCGCGGTCTGGACCATGGGGTCGATCTCTGCGGCGCTGGCGACCCGCCTCGAACTGGTGTCCAATCTCACCATCTGCACGCTGATCTTCCTGCTGGGCCTGGTCTCCAAGTTCTTCGTCATGCAGTGGGTGGGAGACAGCATGTTCGGCTCCTTCCTGCGGGCGCTGCTGCCGAACTGGCAGTATTTCTGGATGGCGGATGCCCTGGCCGCGAGGCAGGTGATCCCGTATTCCTATCTGCTCTGGGCTGTCCTTTATGTGCTGTTCTATATCGGTTTCTGGACTCTGCTGGCGCTGGCGTTTTTCAACGAACGCGAACTGGCGAAAGATTCCCGCTGACAGGTTTTTCGTATGGGGATCACGGCGGAACACCTGATCAAATGCTATGGACGCCGGACCGTGGTGGACGATCTGAGTTTCACCCTGGAATCCGGCTGCGTGCTGGGTTTCATCGGCCCGAACGGCGCAGGCAAGACCACGACCATGCGGATGCTCTGCGGCCTCAACCGGCCGACTTCCGGACGGGTCCTCATCAATTCCGTCGATCCGGCGCTCGATCCGGTGGCAGCCCGCCGGCAGCTCGGTTATCTCCCTGAAAACGCGCCGCTTTACGGCAATATGACCGTGCAGTCTTTCCTGTCCTGGTGCGGCTCCATGCGCGGCCTCACAGGGGATGATCTTCGCACTGCCCTGAAGCGGGTGATGTCCGACTGTGCTCTGGAAAACGTCGCAGGCGATGAAGTGGAATCGCTGTCCAAAGGTTACCGCCGGCGGGTCTGTCTGGCCCAGTCGATCATCCATCGGCCGACCGTGCTGGTGATGGATGAGCCGACCGACGGCCTGGATCCGAACCAGAAACGCGAGATCCGCAGTCTGATCCGGCAGATGCGGGAAAATTGCGCGATCATTGTTTCCACCCACATCCTCGAAGAGATCGATGCGGTCTGCGACCGCGTGCTGGCTATCTGTTCCGGACGGGAAGTCTTTTCCGGCAGTGTCGCGGAATTCCGGGCGGTCTCGGGCGGCACGCTGGAAGATTCCTTCCGCCAGCTGACCGGGGCAGGGGAAGGCGGTGTTGCATCATGAGCATGCGTTCCTTCCGGGTCATCCGTGCCGTGTGGAAACGGGAATTCGCGTCCTCGGCCGCTTCGGCCGCGCCGTGGATCTTCCTGATCATCTTTCTGGTTCTGGCGGGATTCCTGTCCTTCATCGTGAGCGGGATCTTCACCTACGGACAGGCTGACCTGACGCCGTTTTTCGGCTGGCTGCCGTGGCTGTTCGTTTTTCTGGTGCCCGCGCTGGGGATGCCGTTCTGGTCGGAGGAGCGGCGGACGGGGACCATGGAACTGCTGCTGTCGTTTCCCTGCACGATCCGGGAACTGGTCTGGGGCAAATTCCTGGCGGGAATGTCGCATCTGGCGCTGGCGCTGGTGCTGACCGCCGGGGTGCCGCTGAGCGCAGTTTATCTGGGCAAGCCGGACATCGGGACGATCTTCTGCGGCTATGCCGGCGCGTTCCTGCTCGGCGGCGTCTTTCTGGCGGCGGCGAGTTTCTGTTCCGCGCTGACCCAGAGTCAGACTGCGAGTTTCCTGCTGTCGCTGGTGATCTGCGGTCTGTTCATGGTGATCGGCGCCCCGGATGTGCTGGACTGGCTGAGCGTATATCTGCCGGACAGTCTGGTGAATCTGCTGGCCTCGGTGGCGTTCCTGCCTCATTATCAGGCCTTCCAGCGCGGATTCGTGGATACCGGAGACCTGGTTTACTGCCTCAGCGGAATGGTTTTCTTCCTGTATCTGGCGGAGATCGTGCTGAAGTTCATCGCTTCGGGAACGGGGAATGTTTTTGTGTCCGGCGCCTGGTCGGTGCCGGGGGTCCGCCGGGAGATCGGTCTGCTCTGTCTGCGGTTGATCCCCGCATTGTATATTCTGCTGTGCGTCAACCTGATCGGTTCGGCTTTCTCGCTGAAAACCGATCTGAGCCAGGACGGTGCTTATTCCCTGTCGCCGGAAGCAAAGGAATTTGCGCGCAGCCTCAAGACCAATGCTGAGATCCGTTTTTACGTGTCGTCTTCGAGCCCGCATCTGCCGGCGGTTTTCAAGCGTTACGCCGAACGGGTGGAATGGCTGCTGCGCAGTCTCTGCGAGGCCTCGGGCGGCAAATTGACCCTGGTGGTGCTGGATCCCGAACCGGATTCCGGCGACGAACAGGCTGCCGGACTGGAAGGGATCACGCCGATCTCGATCAATACCGGCGACCGGGTGTATCTGGGCCTTTCGGTCTCCTGCGGCGACCGGACGTTGAGTCTGCCGTTCCTTTCCCTTCAGCAGGAAAAGATGCTGGAATACGACGTGGTGCGGACCGTCCTGAACGCCGTGTCCGCGAAACGTCCCAAAATCGGCGTCATGAGTGCGTTCAAAGTGCTGGGCGACCAGCTGCCGACGGAACTGACCGCCATGGATCCCTCCCAGGTGAAAGTGTTTGACCGGGCGTGGTATGTGATCTCTGAACTCGGCGCGGATTATGAACTGGTGCCGCTGGCGCTGGATGCCGGAGAGATCCCCGCCGATCTCGCCGCGGTCCTGATCATTCATCCGGTCGGGATTCAGCCCCGCGCGCTTTATGCGCTGGACCAGTATCTGATGCGCGGCGGACGCATGGCGGTGTTCCTCGATCCGCGCAGTTTTTATGCCGTGCTCAAGATCCGCAGCGATTACTCGATGTCGGAAAAGATCACTTCTTCGCTGGATCCGCTGACCTCGGCATGGGGGGTCTCCTGCAATCCCGGAATGGTGGCGGCCGATCTGATCTATGCCCACCGCCGCGTGCTGCCGGAACGCATGATCACCAATCCGACCGCGCTGGAACTCTCCGGCGATGCGATTTCCCGGCAGACGCCGGTGACCGCGCTGTTCAATTCCGTTTCCATGTGGTTCGCCTCGCCGCTGACCGTGACTCCGGTCAAGGGCATCCGTTCGGAAATCCTGCTTCAGACGTCCGCCAATTCCCAGCCGGTGAGCATGTATGTGGCGGAACGGCCGGAACTGGTTATCCGCAATTTCCGTCCCGGCGGCAAGCCTTTGGCGCTCGGGGTGCATCTGACCGGCGATTTCCCGTCCGCCTATCCGAAGGGGCCGCCCCTGGTCATGCCGCGCGGACATAAGCATCTCCAGCGTTCCGGCGGCAAGGGCGAGGTTTATCTGTTCGGGGACAGCGACATGCTCTTCAACGATCTCTGCGTGAAAATGACTCCGGATGCTTATGGACAGAAGACGCCGGTGCGGCAGAACGACAATGCCGCCTTGCTGCAGAACATCATGGAGCAGCTGACGGAAAGCAACCGTTTCCTGAGCCGGATCCGCGGACGCAATCCGATGAGCCGTCCGCTGACCCGCTACAATGCCCTGCGGGCTCAGGCCGAGCTCAATTACAAGGACCGGATCCAGGAACTGGAGCAGGAACTGCGCTCGGCCACCTTGCGGATGAACCGGATCCGCGCCTCGCTCGGTGCCTCGAAAGGCGAGATCCGCCTGTCGCCGGAACAGAAACAGCTGATCCGGGAATATAATGCCAAGACGGCGCGGGTCACGCGTGAACTCAAAGAAGTGCGCAAGCAGCTGCGGGCCGATCTGAACCGGCTGGACACCTGGCTGCGGCTGATCAATCTTGCGGCAATCCCCCTGGCCGTGGCCGTCATCGGCCTGATCTGGGCCTCGTTCCGCTTTTCCAGATGGAGGAAACGGTCATGACCCGAAAAAGCATCATCATAAGAATCCTGTTTCTCCTGGCGCTGACCGCTCTTACCGCGGCGGCGCTGTATTGCGGCACGCCGATGCGGAGACGTTATTCGGCGCGCGGTCTGCATATTTCCCTGCCGGCGGCGAAAGCCGAGAAGGCGGCGAAGATCGTCATCCGCTGGCGGGATGTCCATACCACCCTGCTGCTGAAGGACGGCCGCTGGGTCGTGGAGGAGCGCGGTTCCCGGCCGGCTTCGGTGCCGCGGATCTCCGCTCTGCTGAATTCGCTTTCCTCGCTGGCTCCGGTGAAACAGCTGCACAATGTGGATCAGGCCGCCTTGCGTCAGCTCCGGCTGGTCGAGAACGATCCCAAGCTGATTCCCGGCGTCAGGCTGATCCTGTATGACCGCGATGACCGCGAACTGTTCAGCATCCTGCTGGGCAAAGGCCATTTCGTGCGTCCCGAACCGGGCCGGACCGCTTCCGGCGAAGCGGAAGGCCGTTACGTCCTGATCGACGGCAAAGTCTATCTGATCCCGGTCGTGTTCGAAAATTGCCATCCCATCCCCGCGGTCTGGGTCGAACCCCTCCGGCTGTATGAACTGCGCCGCGCCCTGATGATGACTTGCCAGAGGTTCGAGAACGGCAAGGGCCGTCTGCTCTGGTCCGTGTTCCGGAAAAGCACCGCCCATCCCTTCACCCTGGCCTATCCGATCGGCAAAAAGGCGGAAAATCAGCTGCTTTCCGGATTGGCCGAACGTCTGTCCAATCCCTTCACCATGGATTATTACATTCCGGGAAAAGACGGGAAAGAGCCGGTTTTTCAGCACAAACTGACGATCCGCTGTGCGGATGGATTCAATTACGAGCTGTCAGTGGCTGATGGTCCGGAACAATATGACATTGTCTCCCTGAAAGTCGAGTATGACGAACAGAAAGTGCTGCGGATCCCGGGCGAGACCGATGCACAGTTCGAAAAGCGGCGTCGGGCTTTGCGCCAGCGGTTCGATTTCGAGCGCAGTTATTCAGCCGGACAGTTTTTCAAGACGAAGAAGAAAGAACTGAGCCGGATGTTGGAGATCGTGCCGGAAAAAATCCATTGAAGACAAGTGCGGCCTTCCCCGATTCCGGCGACGTCATGCCGATTTAAAAATATTCGTTATAAAATCGTTTTTTTATTTGACAATAGTTTTTTCTGGTGATATATTTGCCTAATATATTATGAAAATAAAACAAATTTCTAATATTCAGGAAAGCGAGGGAACAATGGCGTATTATTATGTCAGAAACGGCGTGTCCAGCAGTGGTATGGTTCTGGGGTCTCTTGATTCGATGTATGTATCCAGCGGCGGAACCGCGGTCAGTACTACGGTTGATTCGGGCGGCTTTCTATATGTACTCAATGGTGGAACCGCCTATGATACCCAACTGAATTATGGGGTGTCCGCCACTGTTTACGGGTCAGTTTCCTCAATACGGATCGGGAGCCGTTCCCGTTTGATGTTGTATTCATCGGGCAGTGCAGTCGATGTGACCATTGAATCCGGCGGCCGGGTTTATCTGAAAGGGACTCCCGAACTGGGGAATACCGTCATTTCCCGCGGCGGAGTGCTGCTGACGGTCTCTTCGGGCGGTAGCCTGAGCGGCGATCTTACCATCAAAGGTGAACTGCGGACTACGGATCACATGAACAGAGGTACGCTGGATGCGCAGAATCATATGATCAAGCTGGACTTGAGCGGTCGGCTTCTGGACGAAGTATCCTTTATCGACAATTTGGCGCAGCTGTCGAATTATACCTTGTCGGTTACGGTTTCAAATACCCAGAGTTCGGGGATTTATAACCTGGCCGGCGGCGCAGGTGATTTCAGCGGAACGATCACGGTCTGCAGCGAAAACGGCACGTGCCAGAGTCTTACGGTCGGCGGCAGTGTCGCCATCGGGACCCAAACCTTCACTCTGAATGTGACGAATAACATTTTGAAGCTGAACGTTACCAATACCGGCACACAGGAAGCTGTCACGCCCGGGGAATATGTGCCCGGTACCTGGTCGACGGACTGGATTCAGGCTTCGGAATATGCCAAGGCGCACAATATGAAGATTTTCGCCTATTTCGGCGATAATACCTGGTGCAATTATTGCAATATGATGACGACCCAGCTGTTTGGTTCTGAAGACTTCCAGGAGTTCTCCAAATCCGTGGTCCTGTTGTATGATACCCCGGTTCCAGGAAAAAATCCCGGTGGATTTCCTGCCGTTTTTCTGGTGAATCCGGACGGCAGCACTGTAGCTGCCCGTTCCGGTTTCGGTTCGGGATCCCATGATTCCTGGATGACCTGGCTGAAGATCCAGCTCAATCAGACCTCCGGCATTTTCAACGTTTCCGGTTACGTTTATGATTCGCTGGGGCTCAATTACAACGGGCTGACAGTTTCCAGCGGTTATTCCGGTTATGTGGTTTCGGCGAATCTGAGCAATGCCCAAGTTGATTCAACCGGCTGTCTGTATCTGCAAGACCGCGGCGCGGTCAGTTCCGGAACGGTCTCTTCAGGCGGCAGAATTTATGTGAATGAAGGAGGACTGGCAGCTGATGTCACGGTCAACGGCGGCGGATATGTTTATGTTTCCAGCGGCGGGACGGTGTCGAATACCACAGTCAACAATGGAAATGTTTATGTTTCCGGCGGCCTGGCCTCGAACACCATTTTTGCCAGCGGATATGGTCTCATTTCCAGCGGCGGGACGGCATCGGACACCACGGTAAACAATGGAATTCTTTATGTTTTCAGCGGCGGCCTGGCGGCAGATACCGCAGTCAACGGCGGCCGAGTTTCTGTTTCCAGCGGTGGCACGGCATCGGATATCACGGTCAACAGCGGATTGATTTATGTCTACAGTTCCGGATTATTGAGCAATACCGTTGTCAATACCAACGGCAGTGTATATGTCAACAGCGGCGGCACGCAGACCGGTTCGTTGAATATTTCCGGCGGACGATTCTATGTTTACACCGGCGGCGTGGTCGATTTCGATATTTCCGACAGAACTGCGGCCTCAGATGTCCTGATCAACGATCTGTCCCTGGTTACCGGCTATCCGTCCTTTACGGTAACGGTGTCCGCCTCGCAGGCGGCAGGACAATACAAGCTGGCCGCGGGAGCATCATCCTTCAGCGGTTCCATCTCAGTCGTTACCGATTCGGGAGATGTTCTGGGAACCGTTTCCATTGGCAGCAACTTGACGGTAGACAGCCGGGTCTATTCCCTGACGGTGGACAGCGGCATTCTGACTTTCCGGATCGGCACGGATGCCGATGCTCCTGCTCAGGATACGCTGCTTCCTTATGTCCTCCCCCAGGCGGAATACATGTATGGCTGCGTTGCCACTGCGGTCGGCATGCTCGTAGGGTATTATGACCTTTACGGTTATACCTTCAATGGCCAGACCTATGATTTTTCGAATCTGATCGAGGGAACGATCAGCGTGGATTCCCGCGGCAGCGACGGCGGCTCGATTTATAATATGAGCGATCCTTCCGTGTTGGCCAATTTCATCGCCTCCACCGGCTATGTGTCCCGTTTCTATAATCAGACTCCTGAACATGAAAAGCCCTATTCCTTCGTGAATGGCGATCCGGATCAGGGTCTGAATGTCAGTGTGTGGGATTGTCTGGCCGATTATCTCGGCACCGGACAATACTGGCGCGGCTGCGGCGACCTTTCCACCAGTTATTATCTCGCCAGCCTGGATTACATGCTGAACAATAATTTTACTTTTTCGGTGCAATCAGATTTCAATATCCCGGCCAGGGATCATGATTTCAAATACGGTCTGTATCTGTATACGCAGGAGCGGGGATATCAGCTTGACACGGAAGCGACCCGGACGGTTGAGATCGCCAATTTCTCCTTCAGCCAGTATATGGCGGAAATCGATGCCGGACGGCCGGTCCTGCTCAGCATGCAGGCTCCCGGCGGTTATGGTCACATGGTCACCGGTTACGGTTACAACAGCGAAACACAGGAAGTCATTTTCGATGACACCTACCGGTCCGGCTGCCGCATGGCCTGGGACGGCACTTACACTTACAGTGGAAGAGATTATTCCCTGAGCGCGTTTTCGCTGATCGTCTTCGAACTGTCCAGTTCGCCGCTGCCGCCCGTTTCGTCAGCCGGTCCCGTCAAAACTTTCAGCGGAGACGAGCTGGTATCGTCGGCGGTTGTGATGACCGGCAAGACGCTGGCGTTGGGCGGAACCGAGGACATCATGCACGTTTCCTCCGGCGGCACGGCCAACTCGACTACGGTCGACGCCGGCGGTGAACTGCATGTTTTCAGCGGCGGCACGGCAAGTTCGACCATTCTCAGTTCCGCAGGCGATTTCAGCGTTTACGCCGGCGGCACGGCATACATGACAACTGTTGATTATCAGGGCTGGCTGGGGGTCTCCAGCGGCGGTACGGCGCTGCAAATCGTCGAAAACGGCGGTTTTGTCTCGGTCGAAGAAGGAGCAGAGGTCTCTTTCGTTCACAATGTGATGCAGGATCTCACGCTCAGCTCCTATGACCGGGCCACTCTTCACTCCGGCACCAGCGTGCTCAAGGCAACGGTCGGGGGAGGGTATATCTACGGAAGTTCGATCCTGCATGTGTTTGACGGCGGCGCCGCCTCGAATGTCACCTTGACATCCCGCGGCAAACTTTTCGTCAGCGGCGGCCGCGTTTCCGGGGTTGTCGTAGATGCCGAGGATGCGAGATTGACGATCCTGAGCGGCGGGACTGCGGAGAACACGACTGCGAACCTCGGCTGGGGTCACGTCAGCAGCGGCGGCACGGTGAGCGGAGTCGTCGTGAACAGCGGCGCCGACTGGGTGGTCGAGCTCGGAGCTTCCGCGGCGGGTATCGTGGAAAACGGCGGCGCGATCCGTATGTATGACGACAATTCCAAAGAGTATGCTTCCATGGCGAATGTCTTTTTCGTGCCCAATGTCATCAGTGGGCTCTCGCTCGATTATCGCGAGGCGACTCTCCACTCCGGAACCACGGCCGTGAGCACGGTTCTGAACCGCGGCTGGCTCTATGTCTACGACGGGGGCAGGGCGGACAACACGGTCATCAACGAGAGCATGTCCCTGTTGAGTGTTTCGGGCGGGACAGTGAATTCGACTGTCATCAATACCGGAAGCATGTATGTTTTCAGCGGCGGCACGGCGAATGCCACGACCGTCGGTTCCGACGGCACTGTCCGGATCTCCAGCGGCGGCATTCACCGCGGAATTCTGCAGATCGGGTCCGGAGCCCTCGTTTATGCCGCTCCAGGTGCGGTGATCGATTTTACCGTGTCGGAGCGCTCCTGCGGAGATGATCCCCTGATCAACGACCTGTCCCTGATCAGCGGCACTCCCGGTTACACCATCACCGTTTCCGCCGATCAGACGGAAGGTGTTTACAGCCTTGCCGGCGGTGCGTCTTCGTTCACCGGCAGCATGCAAGTGTGCACGGAAATCACCTGTTTCGGAACCATTACGGTGAACGGCAGTTCGCTGACGTACAGCGGGAAGACCTATTCGCTGACTCAGAGCGATGGTCTGCTGTCACTGGAGATCGGCAGTGCGGGCAGCAGTCCGGTGTTGTCCGGCGCGGTCAAGACTTATCGGGGCGACATGCTGGTTTCCGCGGCGGATGTGATGACCGGCAAAACGCTGATCGGCGGCGGAACCGAAGAGGCCATGCGGGTATTTGACGGCGGCATTGCTTCCACCACCGTGGTGAACTCGAGCGGCCAGCTCATGGTGATGAGCGGGACGGCGATCGGCACTACCGTGAATTCCG
>Ga0265298_10000662_pt1 | contig 50326 bp, 43 predicted proteins | sample AusTroGonzalo_MG_3_FD_193486 | JGI IMG/M metagenome (GOLD analysis project Ga0265298, IMG submission 193486) | Bovine rumen microbial communities from tropical cattle in Woodstock, Queensland, Australia - Gonzalo_01 | ecosystem: Host-associated > Mammals > Digestive system > Stomach > Rumen ...
TGGTAATTACCTCGACACATTGAATCTCATTGCTCTGAAGGCGGTCCAGTTCGCTGCTGTCCGTTACTTTGCGGCCGTTGATATACACCAGCGGCGCTCCCTTACCGATGACCTCCAACCCGTTCTGGCTCTTAATCATACCCGGCGTCTTGGACAGTACGTCTTTGGCTGTACCGGCATTCTCCAGCACGGAACCTTTCACAGCCGTCTGCAAGCCCTCGCCTGTGAGTTTGGTCTTGGGCATCACGGCCGTAATGGCCGCACCTTCCAGCATGGCGGTGTCTGCCTCCAGCGTAATGACGGCGTCATCGATTGGAGCCAGATAAACGGTCCGGTAGCCCATCATGGCTACCATCATGATGCCGTCGGTTTCGGAAGTCACTATATTAAAGGTCCCGTCATCGGCCGTCACGGTTCCGCACACCACGGTGGAATCGGCTTTGGAGAGAATGACCACATTGGCATAGGGAACCACTTCCCCGTTTTCATCTACCACTTTCCCTTTCCAGTCGCCTTTTGCCAAGGCGGGAAGTCCTATCATAACAAGTGTAAGAATTGCAATCAGTCTTTTCATGGTCTGTCCATATTTTTCTGATGGCAAAGTTAACGGGTATTCCGTTCCGAAATAAAAATCGATATGGACAATAAAGTGGACAATTACGGGATATCGGCCTATAGATGCTTGGACATAGCCGGTGTTTTTTCTACTTTTGCATGCGGATATTTCGGAACAGGAACTATGGCAAGACCAGTAAGTATCACCAAAGAAAAAATCCTTGCAGCGGCCCTTAATGTAGTGCGCACAAGTGGAGCATCGGACCTCACAGCCCGCAGCCTTTGTGCGGCCCTCGGCTGCGGCGCCAACGCAGTGTTTTCCTCCTTCGGCTCCATTCAAGGCGTACGGGACGCCGTCAAGGAAGAGGCCCGAAACCTCTATCAGAAGCGCGTCGGGACCGGTTTCTCCCTCAATCCGCCTTTCAAAGGATTTGGCATGGCCTTTCTCTGGTTCGCCATGGACGAGCCCCGGCTGTTCTCACTGATCATGGATACAGACACTCCCGCATCCTCGTTCGAGGATTATATCGACAAGCACGTAGGGTTTAAGAAAGAATGCCTGGCTGCCATCAACGCCTCCTTTTCCCTTCAGGGACCGGATGCAGAACTGCTTTATTACCAAATGGTTCTGGTGGTCCTCGGACTGGCACAGACCTGTACCCGGGGCGGCAGTACACTCAGCATACCCCAGGCTTCCGAAATCCTGGGGAAAAACGTCCGTGCCTTGCTGATGGTTATCCGCGCCGGAGCCGATGACAGGGAAAAATTCATTCCCGGAGCGGGAGCGGGCCCTGTTGGAGACGTGGACTCCTATGCCATATTGCACACCCTGACCGGTCAGAACCATCTCCTTCAGCAACTCCACACTGTCCCCCGCTATATCCAGGACGAAGAATGGGTCGAATTGGAACGCGTGTTCCGGAATTCCTTCAACCATACCCCGGAATCCCTCCGGGAAGCCTACCCCGGACTCACCAAGGGCGACATCCGCATCTACATCCTCTCCCATTTCCAGTTCCCCGTGTCGGAGCAGGCTATCCTGCTTGGGATTTCGCCCACCTCCGTTACTAAAGCCCGCCAGCGACTGAAGGCAAAACTACACTAAAAGGGAATTTACGTGTATTTTCAGCCCCCCCGATACCCCCCTCGGCCTTCGGCCGTTTCGAGAATCGCGAGCCACTTTTTATAAGGCAGCAATTTGGTGGATAAAGCCAGAGAACTCCTCAGAACGCGATTCAAGGAGGCCGTGAGTGGCATTTTTCATCACGAACAGTTGCTTTTTGGGAGCGTTCACCTGCTTGAAATACTCGCAGGCAATCTCGAAGTTGGTCTGATAATCCATGTCGCCATTTATGTTATAATAGGGCATGGCATAATCGTATCTTCCCAGCAAAGACATCTCTTTTAATCCTTTGGCTGCCGCAAGAGGCATGTACTGTTCGAATACATCCTCTTGGGAATTGAGAAAAGCCCGGATATCCCCCAGCGAGTAGCAGGGATTAAACAGAACCGTCGTAAGCAGGTTATAATCGGTGCCGTCCTTCATCATCCCATAGCCGTATCTCTTCATGATGGCGTTTCTCAAATCGAATACCTCCGAGTCTCCCGCGTTCCTGTTTGGCGCCCATTTTTCCACCATCTCTCGCCCTTCCGGATCGTTTTCCGACCAGGTCAAAGCGGCTTCGTACAGACGGTCTTCATTTTCTTCCCAGTCTATGAACTGCCCTGTGCCGATGAAGGCGTCGTAGTAATCCGGGTGGGCAAGCGCCAGGTTGGCACCGAAATACGACCCCCAGGAATGTCCGAGGAGCGTGATCTTATCGACCTGCAAATAGCCGCGCAGAAACTCGGTCATAGCTTTTCCGTCCTGCATCATAATGCCGGCCGTGATTGTCTGAGGATGTAACTTGTCGTAGCTCTTTCCGCATCCGCGCTGATCCCAGGTGACGACGGTATAGACATCTGCCCACTTACGTGTAAAAGCATAATCATAAAGACTTGAGGCGCTCCCGGGCCCGCCGTGCAGATAGAGCAGGACAGGATTATCCATATCTTTTCCGTAGATGCTTATCCACTGCTTCGACCCGTTGATATCGACGTACATCGACTTGTTGATGCCACCCTTGGGCGTAATCTTATTTACACCCTGGCCGATCCACCGGGTGGCGAAGAATAGCACGACGAGAGAGAGAATGACAATTCCCACCCATTTCAGAATCTTTAACGATACTTTAGCAATACGGTTCATGTCGACTTATTCTTATAGATGTCTTTGATAGTCCATCTTTTCATGGAGAATACGATCCACCCAGATAGAGCCATCTTGATGTTTCTTATAGAAAACGATGTGATGCCCGACCTTGTAACCAAAGAGCCCGGGCTTTATGACATTATATTCCTTTTCAAGGAAAACCGGCAAACTGTTCAATCCTTGTATAGTGGTGTAAATCTGCCGATAATAGATGACAGCCTGATCTTCTGACCAGCTTTCAACGGTGTAGTCCCAAATGCCGTCCAAATCGGCAATGACCTTTCTGGATAATCTGATCTTAGCCATTGTTCCTCCGCTTAGCCTTCAACTCCTCCAAGTGGGATTCGAAGTCAAAGTCTTCGACATACCCGCTTGCTTCTCCTTCCTCAATGGCAGCACGGAGAGCTGCTATCTTTTGCTCATCTTCCTCCAGTCTTCTTAGTCCGGCACGGATAACCTCACTGGCGTTCGTGTACCGGCCGCCAAGAACACAGGCCTGGATAAATGCGTCAAAATGAGATCCTAATGCGACAGTAGTTGTTTTCATTTCTATTAATATTTGTCCCAAATATAAGAAATATTCTTATATCGCACAACTGTTTTCACTCCACAACTTTGTGGGCCACAAAATTGTGGACCGGCCCACATTGATAGTTTTTTGGTCGCATTTGGTCGCATTTTCCGCTCACTATTTGAGTACACCGCTGAGTAATAACAACCAATTGATAGACAGATCCTTCAATCGCCACCAAGAGCACACAATAGCCACAAGTCTTCTAGCTCCTGCCCGAGGTACAAAAATAGAGCAGCGAAATTTCGCTGCTCTTTTTGTTTCATTAACTATAGGACAAAACTGCGTGGATAGAAATCGCTGTAGAAGCGGCCGTCGTCAGGTACAAGCGATATGAAGCAATTTCTTATTCTTCCCAATACTCCACTCTGGTTAACGCGAAGGAAGCCGTATAGCGCTGGCCGTACTCGTCCTTGCGGATAGCACTCCAGATCATGGTCTGGTCATCCAGGGACATGATTTCCCACCACTCGCGGTACTCAACGCCATTGTCAACCCAACGCGTGAGGAGAAGTCGCCCATCAATGAAGTACTCGTTAGAGGTGTTGCTGCTGGGGACCCAGTTGTCACCATCCTTCACGTAGTAAATAAAGTTGGAGGTTAATGCTTCGTACTTCCAGCGATGCACCTGGCCGTCGTCATACTGCGAACGCTCACTGGTAGCGCGTCCCTCCCAGGTGCCCAGGATATAGGACGGGTAGTTGACCGGTGTCTTTTCCTGTTTTCTGAGCTCAAGGTTCACCCCGGGATAAGGAAGCGTCGTTCCGTCTTCGTATACAGTGCGTCTGAACAGGCAGTGGAGGTCCTCGTCGTCAATGACTCCTACAATCATCTCGTCAACAATGGTGGTGTTCTCGTCCACCTTGCAGGTGAAGGTGATAACATTGTCTTCTATCACGAAGTCGAATACACGCTGTTTGACCCATGCTTTTTCACCGGTGACTGCGTCATCGTCAAACGAAGCGCTGATGGCAGCCTGGGTTTTGGAGAAGAAGGTGAATACGGCCTTTTCGTTGGTGAGGGCCTGCTCGCCGTCAATCTTCTCCGTCATCCACTTGGTGGCCTTGATTTTCTGCATGATTTCGTCCGCCGTAGGAACATGTACCCTGTACATCACAAAGGACTCTACATACCTCTCTCCCAGCTCGTTCTGGCGCAGTGCAGTCCAGATCATGGTATCGTCTTCGATACTGCGGATCTCCCACCATTCACGGTTTTCCACGGTGCCTTCGCCGGCATTCTTCCAACGGGTGCACAGCAGGCGGCCATCCACAAAGTATTCGGAGAACTCGTCCTCCATCTTGGTCCACTGGCCCTCTCCAACCTTAATATAGAAGTTGTAGTAGCCGTTTTCCAGATACTCCCAGCGGTGATACTCTGTGGAGCCCCCGGCGGTTCTCCTGCCTTCCCAGAGACCCCGGATGGGTTTGCGGTAATTCTCTTTTATCTTTTCATAACGGATATGGTCGTTGACGGTACCTGCCACCACACCATCCACCTTCAGGGTGGCATGGACATCGGCATGCATCTCATCGGCGTTGATGGAGGTGACCGTCATCTCGATGGTCATCATCTTATGCTCGTCCAGTTGGTGGGTGAGCGTGACCACGTTGCCGGAGATGTTCACATCCAGCGGGGTAAAATCGTGCCACAGGTCTCCCAGTTGGGGACGGGAGTTCACAGAGGAACTCATGTGGGCCGAAGTAGTAGTGATGAATGTGTACACGCCCTTGTTATCGGTGAGGAAAGGCTCGCCGTTAATCTCGGCACTCATCCACTTGCCGATGATGGCTGCCTCCACTTCTGCCTGCGTGGGAACGCTGACTTTGTGCATGGTGAAAGCGGCGGTGTACTGGCTGCCGTCTGCCTTCTCGCGCAGGGCGGTCCAGACCATGGATTTGTCGCCTGCCGTGGCGATCTCCCACCACTCCCGGCACTCCTGCGTGTCAACGCCCGCATTCTTCCAGCGGGTGCAGAGCAGGTCGCCTGCCACGAAGTATTCGGAATACTCATCATTCTTCGCCTCCCAGATGCCTTTATCGTTCTTGATGTAGAACACGAAGGTGCCGTCATCCATGAACTCCCAGCGATGTTCCTGTCCGTCATCGAACTCGGACTGGTCGCTGCTCATTTGGCCTTCCCAGAGGCCCAGGATCTTCGTGCTGTAGTCTACGTCCACCTTCTCGCAGCGGATCATGTTCTCTTCGGACTTGACCAGGCCACCGTCTTTCCGGACGGTCACGTTGCGCTTGCCGATCATTGTCGTGCCCGTGATGGCATCGACGTGGAGTTCGACCACCACCGTCTTTCCGGGTTCCGGGTTGTGGGTGAGGGTCACATAGTTGCCGACAATGTCCACAGTGACCTCTTTCCGATCAGTCCAAGGGTTTCCATCTGATGCATTCTCGGTGAATGAAAGGCTCATATAGGCCTTGGTGGCAGATACGAACTCATAAACGATTTTCTCATTGGTGGGCAAGACCTTACTGTCGGTCTCGGCGGTAATCCATTTCCCGATAATCTTGTGGGCGACATCCCGATCGGGTTCCACATCGATTATGTTGCATCCCACGAAAAGGATGCTCATCATCACCATGGCAATGGCCAAGAATACTTTTTTCATACGATATTATTTCTTGAGTATATGCATATTACGGCAGAACAACTTCATATAACCCGTGTCTCCCTTCACGTCGATTACCTTGATCTCCAAGGCAGAAATAAAGACAATAATTATTGCAAAGATAGTAAATTAACAGAAATTATAAGGCGGCAATCTGGTGGAGATAGCCAGAGAACTCCTCAGACCGTGATTCAAGGAGGCCGTGCATTGCGTAGTCTTATCGGCCCAGGAGTGACATCTTCTTGAAACCATCCGATGCCACAAAGACGGAGTAGGGCACGAAAGCCTCGGTGTCATCTTTCATGGAAACCGGGAGGTCCTTCAGGGAATCCTCCGTCGGGGGTACGCGGAGTTTGCTGTCCGTTGTTAATAGCTATCTATGGTCATCATGGTGATCTTGGAGTAGAGGACCGGGATGCTGGATATGCTCTGGCTGGTCTGGACGGGAGAATTGGATATCAGGCTGTTGATGATGAGTCCCGTATTATATGCCATGTCATTCAGGTTCTTGTCAATGGTCATGGCCTGCTTTTGGTCCTTGATGTTGCTCTGCGCCATGGTGGTATTGTCTTGTCCTGTGATGACAGGCATGTCGGTAATACCCGCCTCTGCCAGCGCCTCAATGGCTCCCTGGGCCAGGTTGTCATTGGCCGCGAGTATCATGTCCGGGCACTCTCCCGCTCCGTAGCTTTCCAAGCGGTTTTGCATGGATTTCTTACCGTCTGCAATGTTCCAGCTGTCGGACTTGACCTGGCTATACTCCTTCTTGCCGCTCTTGACGACCAGATTTCCGTTGTCAATGTACTTCTTGAGCAACTCCATGGCGCCTTCATAGTAATCCTGGGCATTGATGTCGGTTTCAGGGCCTTCCAGAAGTTCAACGCTCATGGACGCGGCTCCGGAGGAATGGTAATGATTGAGAAGGAACATGGCCTGCATACGCCCTATCTCCTTGGTGTCGGATGACGAGATATAAGCGATGTGGGGATTGTCAAGCACGAACCGGTCGTGGCAGACAACCTTGACATCAGGATTCTGTTCCAGCAGCCCGGACTCGTTGATGGTCTTATAGTCGATGGCTGTCAGCACGATATACTTGGCTCCGTCCTCTATGGCTTTTCTAAGCTGATCAACCTGTTGTACCGCGCCTTCTGCCGTCTCCGGGGCAATATAGAATGTGGTATTGAATCCATACCTGTCCATGACCGCCTTAAGGTTTGTCTTGTCTGTGGCCCAGCGGTCAACAATGGAATCATCGGGAAGCAGCACAGCTACTTTCTGGTTCCTGTCGTCATTAACTATTATTATACAGGCTGCTGCCTGCAGGGCGACGACGGTAAATAACAATACTTTACTTAAAATTCTTTTCATATAGTAAAGATAGAGCGTCTACAACAACTATGCAACCTTTCAGAGCGATTTTTGACGCAGAATCAAGAAATCGGGGTGTTTTTTTACGCAGAGTTGATTTTTGGCCATATTAAATGACTATATTTGTAGAGGATAACCTTTTGATTATGAAGACGACTACCCGCTCTTTCATGATGCTGGCCTCCGTGATGGCATTGCTGTTTGCATCCTGTGCCTGTTCTGATGTTTTCAAGGAGGATGACAGCAACGACAACGTGAAACTCTTCGGGACCAAATGGTTCAGCAAGGAGGGAGATATGGGCCTTGAATTCACCCGCGGCAATAAGGTCTTCTTCATCCTGGACGCCGAGGATGTCGGCTCGGGGACGTTTGAATACTATACCTCTACCGGTATCATCACCTTCGATGCTTTCAACGTGGTCGGCCGTTCCGGCCAAGAGTTATTTGAAGGCCGGACGATCCAGATACAGATAACCGATGCGGAAGTGAGCGGCAAGTCCTTGAAGGTTTACTTCCACGAGCTATCGGAGACGGAAGAGTATTATATGACCCTCTATAAGAAATAGTTATAGACCGGCCGATTCTTTCCGGGCTGTCCAGACCTTGGGCGTGAACCCGGTTATTCTCTTAAATGTGCTGTTGAAGGAGGAGGCGCTCAGGAATCCGCAGGCATTGGCGAGTTCCTCCTGCGATGCTTTCGGATGCGTGCGGATGTAACGCTGCGCATGGTCGATGCGCAGGATGTTCATCAGCTCGGGGAACCCCATCTTGTAAGTCTGGTTGACCATCTTGGACAAATAGGTTTTGTTGGTCTGGAGGCGCTCAGCTACGTCGGCGAGCGTAAGGCCCGGCTGGAGATAAAGGCGCTCCTGCTGCATCAGTTGCCGGAATTGGGTGGCCAGGTTGCGTTCGTCCAGGGAATGGGGAACGACATTGAGGACGGCGGCTGCGATAGAGGAACCTGCACCTGATTTTGTTCCCGTCTCATGGCCTGGTACGACACCGTGTTGTGAGTTAAGCCGTGAAAGGACACGGGTCAGCGACTCTCCGCTCAGGTAGCCCGACATATCGGTGATAATCTCCTCCGCTACCTGCGAACGAGTCTCCGGTTTATAGTTGAAGCGCAAGGCTGTGGGGATATCGTGCAGGGTGATGAATTCTTGCGCTCCGAACAATGCGAAGAAACCGAACAGGAAATATGAAGCAGTATTAATCGTGGAGAAGGAAAGCGCCAATATGGGGTTGTCGTGGAAAATGGAGGCATGCAGCAGCAACTTCAAGATAATGATGAAGAATATAATACCTGCCAGGACGACCTGGATCTCCAGCACGCGGATGCGTTCTCCTTTGAAGAGAAACGCATAGAAATCCCGCGGGCGGAAGTGGAGCTTGACGCCCAGGAAGATCATATAGCCCAGAAGGAAAGCAAACTCGGCGGTCAGGATTAATTGAAAAAGGAAAATCGTCCAGATGTAGTAGATGCGGTTCAAAGTGCTGTTCGTCGGGTCTGACAGATGGAATGAAACAGAATGGACACGCGCGAGCAGCGCATCTGTCTCGTCAACTCCCATGATAGTTGTAAGTATAATGGACGCCGTTGCAAGGACGACGGGGAGGATAATCCAAATCAAGTGCCTGGGCCTGAAGGAAAATGGTTTGTACAGATAGAGGAAATAGAGACAGGTCAAAGGGATCAGGCTCGGCACGGAAAAGACGACGACGATATGGGCAATGGCAATGGAGCCCAGCAGGGGAGTTACGACGACGTCTCCAAGAATAGACAGGATGATGAATAGGAACAGGATTGCCAGCAGCCTGGAAGACACGGTTCGGGCCGCAAGAAGCGCATGTGTGATAATCCAGAACAGACATGTAATTGCGGGAACGATGAGGAGAGGCGTAGTAATCATCGGTATCATTATCTGCGGCAAAGATAATAATAATTATAATAATTGCTAATTTCTAAAATTGAAAATATTATTAAAACATAAATTACGGCTGACTGGCCTGAGGGGACGATTTTGAAGTAAAACGTCGATTTAATTCGGATTTTTATGGTTTTCCGCCGGGATTAAAATCGCTTTTCTACCCCCCCTATGAATAAAAATTGTTTGTTCGATAATCAAGAATTGGCAAAAATTGCTGAAAATATTTTAAATAAATTTACCCAGAGTAAAAAAACATGTACTACATTTACATTCACGTACCTGATAAAAAAGGTGTCGATTCGACTGTAAATATTTAGAAATGAGACAGTTGCCGCACAGTGGCCGTTCGTTGACGAGACTCTTTCGGGTCTTGATGGCATGTATGCTGTTTGCCGCTGCCTCTTTTTCTTTGCGTGCGCAAGATGTAGATTCGCTGTTTATCCGTTTTCAGCTGGACAGTACGAATGTCAAATTGTTTTACGGTGGCAATGCAGAACGCCTGCAGCGATTCGAGGAGTCTTTCAAGCAGCTTTATGCTGACCGAAATCCCATCGGTATCCAGATCGATATCTATGCCGGCGCTTCCCCCGAAGGTTCCTACAACCGCAACATGGCGCTTGGGCAGGCGCGTGCTGAAGCCATTGCCGCACTCCTTCGGGAGCGGTTGGGTGATATGGTCGGAACCATCGAGTTGCACAACCTGGGACCTCGTTGGGATGATCTTTACAATCTTGTAGCTGCCAGCAATGAGCCTTGGCGTGACAAAGTTCTCGAAATTCTGAAAGCCAAGTATTCTGCGGATCCCCGCTATCTGGATCCGCGCGAGATGCGGCTCCGTTCGCTGCAGGACGGAAAAGTGTGGCCTGTGCTGCTCCAACGATATCTGGCTCCTTTGCGCAGTGGCGGTGGCTCGGGTGTTCCCTCAGCTGCTTCTGCTGGTACCGTCGTGGTCAGTTGGCATCCGGAACGCGATACAGTCGTTATCCGTGACACGGTTTTCGTTCAGCAAACCGTTGTCGTGCCTGTAGAATCCGCACCCCGCGAAAAGGATACCGTGGTCATCATCCATGAGAACTATAACACGTGCGTCCCTGTCGTTGTCCCTGTCAAGAAAGAGCGCCAGGTACAGGACCAGAATCCTGCCTGGGCAATAAAGACCAACTTTGCGCTGTGGGCCGTGGTGGCACCCAACCTGGAAGTGGAGATTCCGCTTGGGCGGAATAATCGCTGGAGCCTCGAATTCGAGTACTTCCAGCCGTGGTTTATCTGGAACAAAAATGCACAGGCCTCGCAGTGCCTCGATTTCGGCGTGGAGGCCAGGCTCTGGCTGGGCAATCGCCAGTACCATCGCTGCCTGGATGGCTGGCACCTGGGCCTGGCTGTCGCAGGGGGCCTGTATGATTGGGAGTGGATGGAGAGCGACGGCTATCAGGGAGAATTCCTTAACGCGTATTTCAATATAGGTTATCAGGTCCGCTTCGGGAAGCACTGGGCCATGGATTTCGGTATCGGCCTGGGCGTGATGGGTACGAAGTACCGTCACTACTATGGCGGTTCGGTCTATCCGGAAGGGCGCGAAGAGGAATGGGACCAGCATCTCATCTGGCACGACACAGGCTATTTCCTCTGGCCCGGCCCCTGCCACGCGAACATTTCGCTGGTCTATATGTTTAATTTCAAGGACAAGAAGCAGCAGCGATGAGAGAGAAGTTACATAGCATCCTGGTTCCGGCGCTGCTGTTGGTGCTCGTCCTCACGTCGTGCGAGCGGCGCGAACTCTGGGTCTACACCGACGAATTCCGGCAAGTGGAACTGTTCACCGACTGGTCGCAATGCGACAGCCGGCCCGATGGCATGACCGCCTGGTTCATGTCCGAATCGCTGGATGGCCGCAACCGCCGCATCACGACGGCGGAAGTGGAGCACACATGGCTTAACCTGCCGCGCGGTCGCTTCACGGGCGTCATCTTTGACTGGTCACCTGCAGAATATGCCAACCAGGAATTCAGTGGAATGACGCGTCCTGACAGCGCGCTCGTCCGCGTGCGTCCCGCTTCCGTGCAACCGGAACCTGACAATGATCTGTATGGTTCGTTGGCGGTGCCTTCCGACGTCCATATTCCCCTCGTCGATTCCACGGGCATGCACCTGCTTTGCGTGACGCCCGACCCGATGTGCGCCGATACGCTCAAGCACATAGAGATCATCACCGGCGTGGAAGGAGACCTCATTCCCTGGGATACCCGCGAAGAATATGAAGCTTCGCTGGTCACCCAGACTTTCTACTGCCAGCCGAAGCCCATCACATGGGACCTGCGCATCCTGATCCATGTCAAGGGTGTCCAGTTTATGCACAGTATACAAGGAACGGTGGCCGGCCTGGCGGAAGGCATGTGGCTGGGTTCGCTGGAGCACACGACTTCAACCTGCTTGCATCCGCTTGACAAATGGCAGGTTCAGTTCCTGACCGACAGTACGAGCGTGCTGATGACGACCATCCATACGTTCGGCCTCCCGAATAAGATCCAGACCCGTGCTGAAGACGATTTTGACCTGTCTTCGCTGCGGCTGAACATCCGGATTCTGCTGCGCGATGAAGAGACGGTGCTGTATTACCACTTTGACGTGGAGTCCAAGAACGTGACGATTTTCGAAGATCAACTGGTGGCCCGTGTGGAGATCCCCATCGAGGTGGTCCTCCCGTATGTGGACGCCAAAGGTTCGGCCGGCTTCGATGCCACGGTGACCCCGTGGGAGCCGGGCGGATCGGCAAGTGTAGATATTTAAAGGAATACAATATTATTAAGTTATAAATTTTATTAAGATGAAGCGTACTTTTGTGATTCTGGCAGTAGCGGCGGCAATGGCTGCTTCCTGCAATTTGAACATCGATTCCGCGGACAATGTTGCAAAAGAGCAACAGGCGGTGGGTTTCAATGCATACCTCAACCGTGGTGTGACCACGAAGGCCGGCATGTCAGGTGAACTGACGACGGTGGGCCTGCAGTCAGCGGCCGCCGGTTTCGGCGTGTTTGCTTATTACACGGCTGATGAGCCGTATACGGGCGTAGCGGGTCCCAGCTTTATGTACAACGAAAAGGTGTGGTGGGATGCAAGCGCCGGCACGAGCGGTGCCTGGATTTACAGCCCCATCAAGTATTGGCCCAATGAGTTCGGTGCAGCTGCCGCCAGCGACGAAGTGGACCGCCTGACTTTCTTTGCTTACGCACCTTATGTGGAAGTCACGCCGTCCAGCGGCATTGTTACGGGTGACAGCGCTAACGGTATTGTCGCTCTTTCCCGCAATAGCGTGGGCGGCGATCCGATCGTCAAGTATATCGTGGACATGAATCCGGCGAAGGGTGTGGACCTGTGCTGGGGCGTCTCGAAAAACGGCATGACCGCTTCGGTCGATGGCAACAACAACCATGTGGCTGCCGGCGCTCCCTATATCGACGTGGTCAAACCCAAGCAGGGCGACAAGATCGAATTCGACTTCCGTCACGCGCTTTCTGCCCTGAACGTACAGATTGATGCCGCCGTCGATGCAACGACGCCCGGTACGGCCGTGGATACCGCCAATACCCGCGTCTTCGTGCGTTCCGTCAGTTTCGAAGGCCTGGCGATCAAAGGTGCGTTGAACCTCAACAGCACGGTGGCGGCTGGTCCGCTCTGGACGGATTTCTCCGGAACCGATGTTCCGTTGGAAGGATCATTGACGGTCCATGACGGTCGCCGTGACGGAAAGGAAGGCGTCTCAGATGCTGAAGCCCGCAACGAGAAGCCGCTCGGACTGAACCCGGTGCTCATCCAGTCGAAACCCTACGGCTCCGCTGACCTGTCGGCCGGTGTGACCAAAACGGCAGTTAACCTGTTCAATAGCACGACAACCGATGCTCCGGTGTTCGTTATCCCGACCAACGAGCCGCTGAAGGTGACCATCGTCTATGACGTGGAGACCAAGGACGAAAAACTGGCGACCCTGCTTTCCGACGGTGTGACGCACGGCAGCACGGTGGAGAACGCCATCAGCAAATCCGTTCAGATCGGAGGTTCCGAGTTTACGCTGGAAGCCGGCAAGAAATACACCATCGCCCTGCATATCGGCCTGACCAGCGTCAAGTTCGACGCCTCTGTCAGCGCTTGGGATGCCAGTGGAGCCAGTGCGGGAGCAGACGTTCCCCAGAACGCTGACTAATCTATCTGTATGATGCGCATTCCGTGTACCATAGCAGCCGTGTTCCTGCTGGCCCTGCTGGCCGGACAGGCTTGTGCTGACGTCGAACGGCAGCAGGAAGAGAACCTGGTGCCCATCGCCTTCTCCGCTGTCGTGTCGGGCGACATGCCCCTCACACGCGCTGCGCATGAGATCGGCGACGACGCGACCCTGCAGGCCAACGGTTTTGGCGTGTTCGCCTGCTACACGGGATTGCACAAATACAGCGAGAGCGACGCCAACGCCAGCTTCATGTACGATCAGAAGGTGGAATGGTCCGCTGCGAACAGCCATTGGGTCTACGAACCGCTTAAATACTGGCCGAACGGGGAAGGAGAGGCGACCTCTGTCACCGGTGAGAATCCTCACTATGTGAGCTTCTTCGCCTATGCGCCGTACAGTGACGGCAGCAACCCGTGCATTCCGTCGTACATCCTTGAGCAGGAAAAGGGAAATCCCTGGATAATGTACCGGCTTTCGGACGATCCAGCCGATCAGGTCGATCTGCTGTATGCCCAGCCGCTGCTTGACCAGACGAAACCCCAGATCGGTTCGAAGCTGGAATTCACGTTCAAACATGCGCTGGCTTGTGTGGGTGAGAACGTGACGATCAGCAGCACGGCCACCGGAACGGGTTTCGAGGTCCGCCTGAAAGAAGTCAAAATCGACTACACGCTTACTTCGAAGGGCCGTCTTGTACTCTGGAACCGGGGAGCAGCCAACTGGTCTGTCGTACAGAGCGAAGACGTGGTGACCACGCGCAGCCTCACGCTGTTGTCGAATGGAAGTGCATCCTTGCCCAAGACGTTTGAGGGGAATGGCATTTTCTGCATTCCTGTGGAAGCGTCCGGATATCCGCAAAAAGCGACTATCCACGTGACCTATGTGGTGGTATACGACGATACGTCCATCGCCCCCGTGGAACGCAGCGCATCGAAGGAGCTTTCGCTGAAAGGCCTTCTTCAGGAAGGTAAGAAACTGGATATCAATGTCAATCTGACAAATATTTAATCTGATGAGAAGAATCGTATTGTCTATATCAATCATTACCGCACTGCTGGCTTCCTGCAATGTGAATGTTGATGTGGTGGATGAAAACGAGAGAGGGAAGGCCGACTCGCTTTCCGTGGGCTTCGGGGTATATGTCAACCGGGGCGTATCGACAAAGGCGGGCAAGACCGGTGACATGACAACTACGTCGCTGCAGGAGGCTGATGCCGGTTTCGGCGTATTCAGCTATTACGGGAACGGGGCCTTGTACAACGAAACCTCGAAGCCGGATTTCATGTATAATGAAAAGGTGTCGTATGACAGTCAGTACGGTAAATGGGACTATCACCCCGTCAAGTACTGGCCGAACGAGTTTGGCGCGGCGGCTTCGAGCGAAGCAGCCGACCGGCTGACCTTCTTTGCCTACGCGCCATACGCCGAGGTGACGCCCTCGACGGGCGTCGTGACGGCGGCCGGCGATGCAGCGACGACCGGCATCATCGGCCTGTCCCGCAACATTGCGGCGGGTGACCCGAAAGTGATGTACAGTGCCAACCTGATGCCCGGAGCAGGTGTGGACCTCTGCTGGGGCGTGGCTGCGTCCGACTTTACTTCATCGGTGGACGGCGACAATAACCATGTCGCCAAAGGAACCCCTTTCATCAATGTGGTCAAGCCCAAGACGGGCGACCGCCTCACGTTTGAATTCAACCACGCGCTGACGCAGCTCAACGTGCAGGTGGATGCGGACATCGACGTAGAGAGTCACGCCGCGAGTTCACTGGCGGCGGAGACGCATGTCTTTGTTCGTTCCGTCACTTTCACCGGTTTCACGCTGCGGGGTTCCCTTAACCTGAACAGCAACACGACCAATGGTCCGGCCTGGTACGACATCTCCGGCACCGGTCGCTTGAAACGCGACCCGGTTACCGTCTACGACGGTCGAACGGATGGTCTGGAGGCTATGGCTGAAGACATGAACGAAGTTCCGACCGGCCTGAATCCGACAATCATCCAGAACGGCACTTCCGAAGGCGTGACGAATACGACCGTCAACCTGTTCAACAGCACCGAAGCAGAGGCTCCGGTCCTGGTCATCCCGACATCGGGCGTTCCTGTGAAAGTTACCATAGTATATGATATCGAGACGGCCGATCCGAGCCTGCCCGGCTACCTGAGCGACGGAACAACCCATGGCGTCAGCGTCAAAAACACGATCACGAAGACCGTGCAGCTGACTGGCGGCGGGAACATGACGCTGGAAGCGGGCAAGAAGTATGTCATCGGCCTTCACCTGGGCCTGACGAGCGTGAAGTTCGATGCCAAGGTGTCCGACTGGGACAATGAATCGTATGCGAATACCGACCTGCCGGTGAATACCTCTTCCATCGGCTCCGTTACTTTGAGTTCTGAGACGGCTACGGTTTGGAGGAATGAATCGGTTACGAAGCCGACGGTGACGGCTGTCACAGGCTCCGACGGTACAGACCTGACCAGCCTTGCCACGATCGCGTGGTCTTCGTCCGACGCTTCTGTCGCTGCCGTTGACGCAACAACCGGCGACATCACCCTGACCGGAGCTGCCGGCTCCGCCGACATCGTTGCCACGGCAACTTATGAAGGTTCTTCCCAAACGGCGGTATTCAAGCTGTATGTCAATGAAGTGACGGGCATTACGATTTCTCCTTCAACAACGGAGATTGCGTCTGAGGGCCGGACAAAGGTATTGACGGCGACGTTGGCCCATACCAGCAACGGCACCATCGCCTCTTGGCCGACGATGTCCTGGGCTACGGACAATACGGCCCATGTCACAGTTTCCCCGACCTCGTCTGATGTGTCCCTGGTCGGAACGGTTGCGAAAACGGCGATAACCATCACGGGTGTCGGCGCAGGGGATGCCGTCATAACGGCCTCGGTGGATGATTCTTATACAACATCTTCTGTATCGGGGACATCGACGGTTTCTTGCATAACGGTGCCCGCCGGTACCTCCGGCGGAGCGTTCTCCGTGTCAGCGACGAAGAAAGTCTACATCGCGACTTCGAATTTGATGTGGGAAGGAACGACGGAGAGCGGTGCTTATTCCTTGATGGAGCATCCTTGGACAATAATTGAGGAGGCCGGAAGCACGATACCAGCTAATTACGGCATCACCGAAACCAATTCGGTTCAGGTTGGCTATTTTGGTTGGGGAACTCCATCGACTCCCTATTTAACATCAAACAACCTTAGTGATTATGCTTCGAGTGGATTTGTGGACTGGGGTTCCATGTATGGAGATGGACAATGGCATTGTTTATCTTTTGATGAATGGAATTATTTGAGGCAGAGAAATAGTGGCAATTTATGGGGAATTGCGACAGTTAACAATGTACATGGAGTTGTTTTGGCTCCGGACGATTTTGTTACTCCTTTGGATGCCACATTTATTTCTGGTTGTTCAAATGGCTGGGATACAAATACATATACTGTTGCCCAGTGGGAGATTTTGCAGAAAGCGGGTGCCGTATTTGTACCTGCAGCCGGCCATAGAGACGTTTTTGACGGTAATATTATTAAGGATGTTGGGTATGAGGTGTGGTTTGTTACGACTACGCCGTATACACAAGTAGCAGGGCTATCATATAATCTTAATGTCAAGGCAACCGGATGGGGAGCTGCAGCAAATCGTTATTATATGGGCGCTCCTGTCAGACTGGTGTATGATAAACAATAGAACGAAAATGAAACAGATTCTCATGGGATTGACCCTTGTCGCCCTACTGGCGTCCTGCGACGTCAACATAGATTTCGTTGACAAAGACAAGGCGAAGCTGGATTCGACGTCCATCAGTTTCGGCGTCTACGTGAACCGCGGCGTGTCGACGAAGGCCGGCAAGACGGGCGAGCTGACGACCACGACGCTGCAGCAAGCGGATGGCGGCTTCGGCGTGTTCAGCTACTATGGCAATGGAGCGCTGTACGGCGAGTCTTCCAAACCCGACTTTATGTATAATGAGAAGGTGACGTTTGACAGCCAGTACAATAAATGGGACTATCATCCCATCAAATACTGGCCGAATGAGTTTGGCGCCGCTGCTTCGAGTGAAGCGGCCGACCGGCTGACCTTCTTTGCGTATGCGCCTTATGTTGAGGTGACGCCCGTTACGGGCATAGTAACGGGTGACGCCACGACCGGCATCATCGGCCTGTCCCGCAACATTGCGGCGGGTGACCCGAAAGTGATGTACAGTGCCAACCTGATGCCCGGAGCAGGTGTGGACCTCTGCTGGGGCGTGGCTGCGTCCGACTTTACTTCATCGGTGGACGGCGACAAAAATCACGTCGACAAAGGAAAGCCTTTCATTGACGTAATCAAGCCGAAGACGGGCGACCGCATGACCTTTGAATTCAACCACGCGTTGACACAGCTCAACGTACAGGTAGATGCGGACATCGACGTAGAGAGTCACGCCACGAGTTCGTTGGCCGCCGGGACGCATATCTATGTCCGTTCCGTCACGTTCAATGGCTTTACGCTGCGCGGTTCTCTCAACCTGAACAGCAACACGACCAACGGTCCGGTATGGTACGACATCTCCGGCACCGGCCGCTTGAAGCGCGATCCGGTCACGGTCTATGACGGCCGCACGGATGGCCTGGAAGCCATGGCCGCGGACGTGAACGAGGTTCCGGCGGATCTTAATCCGATGATTATCCAGAACGGTACTTCCGAAGGCGTGACGAATACGACCGTCAACCTTTTCAACAGCACTGAAGCGGGAGCTCCGGTCCTGGTGATCCCGACTTCGGGCGTTCCGGTGAAGGTTACCATAGTATATGATATTGAGACTGCCGACCCGAGTCTCCCCGGGTATCTGAGCGATGGAACGACGCGCGGCATCAGTGTAGAAAACACGATCACGAAGACCGTGCAGCTGACCGGCGGCGGGAACATGACGCTGGAAGCGGGCAAAAAATACGTCATTGGCCTCCATCTGGGTCTGACCAGCGTGAAGTTCGACGCCACGGTGGCGGATTGGGATAATGCATCGTATGCGAATACCGACCTGCCGATAAATACCTCATCCATAGGCTCTGTCACTTTGAGTTCGGACGCGGCAACTGTTTGGAGGAATGAATCGGTTTCGAAGCCGACGGTGACGGCTGTCACAGGTTCCGACGGTACAGACCTGACAAGCCTGGCTACAATCACCTGGTCGTCGTCCAACACATCTGTCGCCACCGTCAACGAGACAACCGGCGACATCACCCTGACCGGAACCGCCGGATCAACCAATATCGTTGCGACGGCAGCCTATGAGGGTTCTTCTCAAACGGCTACTTTCAGCTTGAATGTCAACGAAGTGACGGCTGTTTCTATTACGACGGACCCTTCCGACGCCAAGGCGGCGCCCGGTGGCACGATTGCCCTGACGGCGACGCTGACGCATACGAACAACGGTACCATCGATACGTGGCCTACCGTTGCATGGGTCTCGGGTTCTACCGATTATTTCACGGTTTCTCCGGCAAGTGCCACTGCTTCTCAGAGCAGCGGTGTTACGACGGCCACAACTACGGCCACGGCTGTCGCTGCCGGCACTTCAACGATTACGGTGACGGTAGGCTCCGATTTCACGTCCTCGACGGTCTCCAACACCAAAGACCTGACCTGCGAAAACGCTGCCCCCACGGTTGGCTATTTCAGAGGATATGATATATCGTCCGGAATATTGATGCGTACTGATGACGGCAGCAATGTGACCTACTCCTTGACGGATGGTTCTAATCCGTTTGAACTATATACCTATTATGAAGATAATAGTGCTATTAATAAGTACTACTTTAGTTGGGCATCATTACGTGACGAGAACGAGTTAGGGGCTGATGGTAATAATATTAATGTCAATAGCGATAAACTCCCGGCATATTCGGGTGGCGGTCGTTGGACGATGCCTTCTCATGAAGATTGGGCAATCATTCTGGAAGGAGCGCCCTTGCTGCCCATCAAGGTTGGTAATACGACTATTTCAACAACGGATGAAAATATGGCATGGGCACTTGTCACTGTCACAGATAATACCAATAGTTATTATGGCGTGATTCTCCTTCGTGACGGATCCACTATACCATCTGGACTTTTAGATGAGAACTATTTGGGCTCTGAATACGGTGGTTTTGATGATAACGAGCTTGACATGGATCAATTTAATCAGTTAATCGAAGCAGGATGCCTTTTCGTTTCTTGTTCTGGTAAGTATGATTCATTATTTAATGAATGGCGAGACATGAAAGATAGTTATTGGGACGATATAGGGTATTACTGGAGCGGGAGTTATTGGGCAAACGACGAGAACACAGCATATTTTATGCAAATTGACGTTGATTCTTATGGGGCTGGCGCCAATACACATGGCTCAAATTCGGATTATTATCCTGTACGCCTCGTTAAAAAAATCAATTAAGCTATGAAAAGGTTTATATGGATTTTAATAGCAGTGACTGCACTGCTGGCCTCCTGCTCGATTAATATCGATTCGGTTGATCAGCCCAAAGACTCGAAAAGAACAGATTCGGTAGCGGTCAATTTCGGTTTCTACATGAACCGTAATGTCGCCACAAAGGCCGGCTTGGCGGGCGAGCTGAACACCGACCGCCTGAAAGGCGACGGCGGCGGCTTCGGCGTCTTCAGCTACTACGGAAACGGCGCCCTCTACAACGAGACGTCCAAGCCCGACTTCATGTACAACCAGCTGGTATCGTACAATACATCGTACGGGGTGTGGACCTACGAGCCCATCAAGTACTGGCCCAACGAATACGGCGCGGAGGCTTCGAGCGAAGCGGCCGACCGGCTCACCTTCTTTGCCTATGCGCCCTATGCGGCCGTAACGCCTTCGACCGGCCTGGTCACGGGCGACGCTACGTCCGGCATCATCGGCATGTCGCGTAACATCGCGACGGGCGACCCGCTGGTGATGTACGAAGCGAACCTGACGCCCGGCAGCGGTGTGGACCTCTGCTGGGGTGTCGCCGCCGCCGACTTTACTTCGTCGGTCGACGGGAACAACAACAATGTCGTCAAGGGGTATCCTTTCATCAACCTCATCAAACCCAAGACCGGCGACCGGATTGCATTCGATTTCCACCATTCCCTGGCACAGCTCAATGTCCAGGTCGACACCGATATCGACGTGGAAAGCCACGCCGGTGAAGAACTGGCCAACGACGGGACCCGGATCTATGTCCGTTCCGTCACCTTCAACGGCTTTGCGCTGCGGGGCTCCCTCAACCTGAACAGCAATACGACCAGCGGACCGGCGTGGTTTGACATTTCGGGAACCGGGCGCGTGAAACGCGATCCCGTAACCGTCCACGACGGACGTACTGACGGCATCGAGGGCATGGCTACAGCGGCGGACCCGAACGAGACGCCGGCCGGCCTCAATCCGGCCATCATCCAGTCGCAGCCCTATGATCCGGCCGTTTTGGACGGCGTGAAGCACGAGAAGGTCAACTTGTTTGCCAGCGATTCGGTAGAGGCTCCGATCATGGTGGTCCCCACTTCTGGTGTCCCCTTGTCGGTGACTATTGTCTACGACATCGAGACGGCCGACCCGAAATTGCTGGGTTATGTGAGCGACGGCGTTACGCGCGGCGTCAGCGTGGAGAACGTCATTACCAAGAGCATTCCCGACATGATCCTCTCGGCCGGCAAGCGATATGTCTTGAATCTTCACCTGGGCCTGACCAGCGTAAAGCTTGATGCTGATGTCAAAGCGTGGATTGATATGGATCCGGCCAAGACGGACCTGCCTGCAAACACGGCTGCCATCGGCACGGTGGAACTGACCCGTGGCGGCAACCCCTTGTCTGCTCTCACAGTCTGGAAGAACCAGACGTCCCTGGCTGCTCCGGATGTGACCGTGAAGGATTTGGCGGGCAATCCGATGACAGATGTCACCGTTGCATGGGAGTCCGACAACGCTTCCGTCGCCACGGTCGCCAGCAACGGCGCCGTGACCCTGACCGGCGTTTACGGTACAGCCAAGATTACGGCCACAGCGACGCGTCAGGGCAGCAGCGGCTCAGCAACCGCTTCATATAATGTTTACGTCAACGCGGTAACGGGTATTTCCGTCGCACCGGCTACTTCCTATGTAGCTCCGGCGGGAAAGGTTACCTTGACGGCTACGCTAACCCATACGGATCTGGGTACGGTCTCTTCTTTGCCGACCATTTCCTGGGTCTCCGGGTCTACGTCTTATGTTACGATTTCCGCATCTACCGGCAGTTCAGTCCAGGCGACGGGTGTGACTGATGGTTCTTCCGCCGTCATTGCCTCCGTCGACACAGCGTATGTCGCGTATGGCATCTCAGCCTCCGATACGGCGACTGTCGATTGCCGTTCTTCCTTGAACATGGCATTCCGCGGCTACTGGGTGTCTCCGGGTATCCTGTATCGCGATAACAGCGGGAATTATGGCCTTACCAATGAACGGGACGGGGCCGGTTTCAATGTATTCGAATCCATTGGCTACATTGGCCAGCAGTCCAGCTATGATTTGAATCAAGGTGACTACACCTACTATTTCAAGTGGACTTATCTGAAGGGTGATAGTGAACTGGGCGCAGATGGAAACAATATCAAGTCAGATAGCAGCAAACTTCCTACTGGCTGGATAATGCCCAGCAATAGTATTTGGGAGAACATCATTTTCGGAGAGCCTAAATCTCCAGTGGTTGTCAATGGCAAACAGTTACATGGGAAATACTATTATTCGGGCTCACAACAAGACCAGTATGGCGGTGCCTATGCATTTGTGAGAATTGATGCGGGCAACAGTACCTATTACAATGGTATTCTGTTATTCAAGGATGGTACTAGTGTTACTTGTTCCCATTTGGATACCGAAAACAACAAAGTGGGAACCAAGGCGGCATATGGGGATAACACGTTGACAATGGATGACTATAATGCGCTTTTCAACGAGGGTTGTCAGTTCATCCCTATAACTGCCTATTATAGTTCATTGTCCGGATTTGGCTGGAGAGATAGGGCGGAGGGCTATTACTATGCGGCGAATGTAGCGACTTCTGGACAGCCTTATTTTATGCATTTTGAAAGCAATTTCACCATAGGGTGCGCCTTTTCAACTGCCTATAACAGTAACTATATTCCCGTTCGTTTGGTCAAACTGGCAACCGGCCCGATGTATCCATAGAACCCACAATATTGATGAAGGACGGCCTCGGCCGTCCTTCTTTTTGTCAGTAGAAACATCATTCAACCATGTAAGCTACCGGGCCAGGAGCGATAGGGACATCAGTTCCTCGCCGCAGCGGTGGAGGGCTGTCTCGATTTTGAGTGCCTGATTATCTGAAATGTATGTGCCGCCCGACTTATACTGCCTTAACAAAGACGCATTCACACCGGCATAGGCAGCGAATTTTGAGACATTGATGAAATCATAGTAATTAAAGACTGAGGCGATATCGAATCGGTAATCGAACTCCACGTCTTGCAACTCTTTAGGAAGCTGTTCTCCCGCTTCTTCATACGCCGTTTGTACTTCTTTCATTGAATTCTGAAAATCTGCAATAGCTTCGGCAACAGTGGCTCCATCGCCAATGATCATACTGTTCAAATCGGGTGTGAAAACGCCATAGGATCCATCTTTTCCTTTCTCTATTAATGCTATCGTTCTCATGTCAAAAGTCAATAAGTTTCTTCAAGCTGAAATATGTACCGTTTTTCACTTCCTCAGAGCCATGTCTCGATATCAATATGGTACCTTCCCTGTCAGGATGACGATAGACATCGTGATTGGCCCCGTTTCGCCAGAGATACCACCCGTGGCTCTCGGCAATTCGCCTTATCTCGCTCCACTTCATAGCCAAAAGTCACCGCACAAATATATAACATAATAGTTATATATCCAAGCGTTTTTTCTCACAAATATACATCCCCCCGACCCACAAATAAAAGCTCGGGTGTGAAGTTTTTAGAATCTCAACTTTTCTAAAAAAACACAAAAAAAGCACCCCATGTCAGTGGGGTGCCTGGGTTTTTGAGATGCGGCCGAACGTTAGGCTTTCTTCTCTTTCAGCTCCTCGATCTTGTCTTTGGCTTTGTCGATGCCGGTGCGGGCCTTGTCCATCAGGTCGGCGGCGTTTTCCTTCATTTCGCCGAAGACTTCCTTGGCTTTCGGAGAGGCTTTGTCGTAGATGTTTTTCGCATTATCGACCATTTCGTCGGCCACTTCGCCGAGTTTCTTGCCGGCCACTTCGGCGGCATGCTGGATCTTCTCGCCGATGGTCACTTTGCCGTCACCGTTGAGGTCGCGGGGGTCTTTCAGGGTTTCTTCACTCATGGTAGATAGGGTTTTAACGTGTTATTGTTCTTTGTACAGGCCATCGCGCGAAAGCAGGTGGTCGAGGTTGGACAGGCCGTAGAGGACCACAGCCGTGACGACTGCAGAGTGCTCCATGTATTCAGGAATGCACTTGTTGTAGATGTCGCGCTCGGTATGCCAGATTTCGCGATAGTCGAAGTTGTAGCCCTTGGGGTCGGTCTCACGGAATGAGATGGCCGGAACGCCGTTCATGGTGAAGTAGGCGTGGTCGCTGCCGCCCGCGCGGGTCGGGCGCGGCTGCGGCGGGCCCTGCCGCTTCTCGACGGTGAACGGGAAGTCGGGGTTCATGTTCAGGATGGGCTTGCAGACCTCCACGAAGTCATCGTACATGGCTGGAGGTACCGTGATGCTGGTGGCGCAGAGCGGACCTCCGTCGCGGTTGAAGTAGTTGGAAATCTTCTCGAGCGGAACGGTCTTGTTCTCCACAAAATACTTCGAGCCCAGCAGGCCGAATTCCTCGGCCGTCCAGATGCAGAAGAGGATGGTGCGCTTGGGCTTGGCGCCGGCAGTGGCCAGCAGGCGGGCGGCCTCCATGGTCACGGAAGTGCCGTTGCCGTCGTCGATGGCGCCGGTGCCGACATCATAGGAGTCGAGGTGGCCGCCGGCCAACACGTATTCCTTCGGATATTTGCTGCCGCGCAGGATGCCGATCACATTGTGGAAAGGCACAGGTCCGCGGTAGAAGTGGTTGCGGATATCGAATTCCAGCTGGAACATATCTTTGCGGAGCACCTTCTCCTTGATGATCTTATACTGCGCCTCGTCGAGCAGGATGTCGCACACGTGCGGCAGGTTTTCCATCGTGATGTCGAAGCAGTTCGCCCGGTCGTACATCACCTGGAGAGGCACTTTGGCCGAACGGATGAAGCCCGCCACGCCGGCATCCACCATCTCCTGGTAGAAAGGGGCCGTCACTTTTTCTCCCTTGTATTCAATGAGATCCTTGGGTTCGTCGCGGTGCTCGTAGTTCCAGCGGCGGATCTCATTGTTCTGCCGGTCGATGTCTTCGACCGCCTTGCGCACTTCGAGGCGCTTTTCGTTGGCTTTGGCCGACCAGTCGATGGCCATGCCGTTCGATTCGGCGTCGAGCAGCACCCAGGCGCCCTTGAGCAGGCCTTTCATGCGATCGAATTCACGCTGGGTCTTGGGTTCAAGCAGCACGATGCCCGCCTGCTTGCCGTGCGTGCCCGCCGTGTAGGACGGAGTGCCGAAATGCAGCATCATGCCGTCTTCGCTGAGCATCCGCCCGGACCACGGGCCGCGGTTGAAGCCCACGTTGATCCGGCCGGCTTCCTGCACCATCACCTCCAGGCCCCACGATTCGAACTGCTCCTTGACCCAGGCTTCCGCCTCTGTCAGAGCGGCCGAGCCGACGATGCGTCCGCCAATGACGTTGGCGAGATGGTCGTCGTGCTGCATGGTACGGTTGTCGGTGGTACCGATCTCGATGATTTTCTTGACTGTCTTGTCTTGCGCAAGGGCAAAAGAAGAATTGCTGAAGACCAAAACGGTCGTCAGCATATAGGCGAAAAACTTCTTCATAGGATCCTTTTTATTGGTTTACCCTACAAATGTAGGAAAAAACACCGACAGATGGTCGGAAAAAGGAACCTTTGAGAGAAAAGAACTGCTACAGGCGGTCGAAGATGAAATTGTACAGGTCCTCAAACGAGATGAGGTGGGTGACTTCGACACCTTTGAGTTTAACGCCGGACTGGGCCTCGATCACGGCGATCAGGTCCACAAGGCTCAGGCTATCCAGATCGAGGGTCTCCTTGATAGGAGCCTCAGGGGTAATATCCTTCTCTTCCAGTTCAAACTCTTCGGCGATGGCTGAGCGCAGTTTTTCAATCAGTTCGTTCTTATCCATAATCAATATTATTGTCTATTGCGGGTCATTAACCGAAAATGACGCGCAAAGGTAATGTTTTTTTTGTGACACGCAACGGTTTAAATAATTTTTCTTGGCGTGAAATTTGTTGTAATTTTGCGCTTCCAAATATGCTAATTACTATTAAAAAATGAGAAATATCGTTCGAAGAACAGGTCTCTTTACCCTCCTCCTGCTCCTGGGCACCGTCGTGTCCGCGCAGGACGGCTCCCGGAAGATGGCCTTCTCCCTGGCCGAAGCACAGCAGTACGCCATTGACAACAACCGGACGCTGGTCAACGCGTCGATCGATGTCCGGAAGGCACAGGCCAGCCGCTGGCAGGCCATCGCATCGATGCTTCCGCAGATTACGGCCAGCACGTCCTATTCCAACATGATGGGCTACAAGATGGATCTCGGCCAGATGCAGATCTCGATGCCGCCGTACGCCACCTTCGGTGTACAGACATCCATCGGCCTGAACGGCGCTCAGATCGTCAATGTCGGTATTTCGAATATTTCCCGCAAGATGGCTGACATCACCCTCGAGAAGAGCGAAAAGCAGATTGCCGACCAGGTGGAGACGCTGTATTTCGCGGCCCTCGTCACCGAGGAGACCATCCGCCTGCTCGAAGAGAACCTTGCCAGCCTGCGCAAGCTGCGCGACATCACGCAGGCGTCGGTGGATGCGGGCGTTTCCGAACAGACCGATGCCGACAAGCTGCAGGTGCAGGTCTCCACGATGGAAAACGCCGTGAACAACACCCGCCGTTCGCTCGAGATGGCGTATAATTCCCTCCGCCTCCAGCTCTTCCTGGAAGACGAAGTGGATATCGTGCTGACCCAGGGCATCGACGACCTGCTCAACCTGGGTTCCACCGCTGCGCTGCTGTCCGCCGAGTTCGATGTCGAAGACAACTACGACTACCAGCTCCTGAAGCAGAACACCGAGCTGGCACGCAGGCAGATCGCCCTGACCGGCTGGCAGAACGGTCCGACGTTCAGCATCTATCACCAGTACAGCGGCCGCCACAACTTCAGCGACGAGCCGACCATGAACATGACGCCGCCGAACATGATCGGCGCCCAGCTGAGTATCCCCCTCTTCACCTCCGGCAAGATGACGGCGGCGATGAAGGATGCCCGCCTGTCCTACAAGAAGCAGCTCAATTCGCTGGAAAACACGGAGCTGTCGCTCAATGTCCAGCACCGCCAGCTGGTTTACAACCTGCGTTCGGCCATCGACAATTACACCCTTCAGAAGCAGAACGTGGAAGTGGCGGGCCGCGTGTTCGACAACATCGCCAAGAAATATGAATATGGTGTGGCTTCGAGTCTCGAAGTGACCAATGCGGGAACCAGCCTGATTTCCGCCGAGAGCAACTACATTGAGTCGCTGCTCGATATCATCAACGCCCAGGTTTCCCTGGAACAACTCCTGAATAAAAGATAATACGATATGAAAAGAAGCAGCATTCTCCTTCTGACGGCCCTGGCCGTCCTTGCCACCGCCTGCGGTGGAAAACAGACCGAGCAACAGGTCGAGGACCACGCGGCGCTCGTCGAGACCAGCGCGCTTGCGATGTCCGACATCTCCCGGGAACTGGAATTCTCCACCACCCTTGAAGGTTGGCAGACCCTCAATGTGTCGCCGTCCGTGACCGGCAAGATCGAACACATCTTCGTCGAGGTCGGTACGACCGTGAGCGCCGGCACCATGCTGGTGCGGATGGACCAGAACCAATATACGACCACCAAGCTCACCTATGCCAACCTGGGCGTCGAGATGCAGCGCATGGAATCGCTCCGTGAAAGCGGCGCCGTGTCGCAGCAGGTATACGACCAGACCAAGCTGAGTTATGAACAGACCAAGGAGTCGCTTGATTTCCTTGAAAAGAATACATACGTGCGCGCGCCCTTCGGCGGTGTGATCTCCGCCCGCAACTATGAGGACGGCGAGCTCTATAGCGGCCAGCCTATCCTCGTGCTGACGCAGATTGGTACGCTTCGCGCCCAGATCGCGATACCTGAGCACTATTACCCGCTCGTCAAGAAGGGAATGCGCGTGAACATCGTCTGCGATACCTATCCGGACGAAGTGTTCCCCGCCACGATCGAGATTGTCTACCCGACCGTCGATCCCGCCTCCCATACCTTCCAGGCACGTCTCCGTATCCCGAACGGCGGGCTGAAGCTCCGCCCCGGCATGTATGTCAAGACCCGGATGTCGCTGGGAATGGACCGCGCGATGGTCGTGCCTTACCAGGCCGTGCTCAAGCTCACGGGCTCGAACGACCGCTATGTCTTCCTGGACGAGGGCGGCGTGGCGAAACGCGTCTTCGTGAAACTGGGACAGCGCTTCGACGAGCGGATCGAGGTCATCAGCGACGAACTGAAGGAAGGTGACCGCCTGGTCACCGTCGGCCAGGCCAAACTGGTGGACGGCTCGAAGTTGAACGTAACCAAGGAGAACTAACCGATGAGCATCTACAAGTCAGCGATCAACAAACCGGTCACAACGGCGCTGATCTTCGTGGCGGTCATCGTCATCGGCCTCTTCTCGCTCTCGAAGCTGCCGATCGACCAGTTCCCCGAGATGGAACCGCCGTACATCACGGTGATGACCACCTACGCGGGAGCTTCCGCCAGCGAGATCGAGACCAACGTGACCAAGATCATAGAGAATGCCCTGACCTCCGTCGACGGCCTCAAGGAACTCACCTCCTCATCGCGCGACAACATGTCGGTCGTATCACTGGAACTGGAGTGGGGGACAGACCGGGACGAAGCGTCCAACGACATACGGTCATACATCGACATGATCAAGAGCAACCTGCCTGACGGTTGCTCCAGCCCGGTGATGTTCAAGCTCAATTCGAGCCTGATGCCGATCATCCAGTATTCCGTGATGGCGAAGGAAAGCTATCCCGGCCTGGAGAAGATCATGAACGACGAGGTGATCCCGCAGCTCAACCGCATCAACGGCATCGGTTCCGTGTCGGTGTCGGGCGCGCCGGACCGCTATGTCTATGTCGACATCGACCAGGCGAAGCTCGACGCTTACAGCCTCTCGCTCGAGCAGGTGGCCAACGCCATCAGCGTCAACAACCTGAACCTGTCGAGCGGTACGGTGAAGATGCAGAAGGAGCAGTACCAGCTGCAGGTTCGCGGCGAGTATGAGCAGAGCGCCGACATCGCCGACATCGTGGTGACCACCACGATGCTCGGGCAGAAGGTATTCGTGCGCGACCTGGCCGCCGTCCGCGATACCATCAAGGACCTTTCACTCGACGAGAAAGTGGACGGCAAGGACGCTGTCCGCCTGATCGTGGCCAAGAAATCCGGCTCCAACACCGTGCAGGTCTGCAAGGACGTGCGCAAGGAGCTCGCCAAGCTGCAAAAGTCGCTCCCTTCCGACGTGGAGATCAAGCTGATCTACGACTCGTCCGAAGATATCGAGAACGCTATCGGCTCGCTGGAGGAATCCATCCTCTATGCACTCCTTTTCGTGGTGCTGGTCGTGTTCTTCTTCCTGGGCAAGTGGCGGGCGACGCTGATCATCAGCATCACCATCCCGATCGCCCTGATCGTGGCCTTCATCTATTTGCTGGTGGTCGACAGCTCACTCAACATCATCTCGCTGTCCGCGCTCACGGTGGCCATCGGTATGGTGGTGGACGACGCGATCGTGGTGCTGGAGAACATCACCAAGCACATCGACCGGGGCAGCTCGCCGCATGAAGCGGCCATCTACGCAACCAATGAGGTGTGGACGTCCGTCATCGCGACGACCCTCGTCATCGCAGCGGTGTTCATCCCCCTGACGATGCTCACCGGCATGGCCGGCATCCTCTTCAAGGAACTCGGCTGGATCGTGACCATCGTGGTGTCGACATCGACGCTCGTGGCTATCTCGCTGATCCCGATGTTGTGCTCCAAGATTCTGAAAGCCAACAAGGTGAAGATTGACGAGGAAGGCCATCTGCTGCAGGGCACCGACAAGAAGGGCTGGTACGACCGCATCATCGTGGGATTCCTCGACAAGATCGACAAGGCCTATGCACGCCTCCTTTCCTGGTGCTTGCGCCACAAGCTGGTGACCATCGTCGTCGCCGTGGTCTTCTTCGGCCTGACGATGATCCCGATGATCATGGGCAAGATCGGTACGGACTTCATGCAGACCAGTGACAACGGCCGCCTGAGCGTGACTGTCGAGGTCCAGCCCGGTACGCGAGTCGAAGAGACGGCGGGCCTCGCCCGCATCCTGGAGGGTCGCATCCAGACCCTCGTGCCCGAGGTGCAGCGCATTTCCACTTCTACCGGTTCGAACGACGAAAGTTCGATCGGTGCGCTCTTCTCCTCGACCACCAACTACAAGATTTCGATGACGGTGGTCTGCAACAAGAAGCGCGAACGCACCCGCAGCATCGAAGAGATTGCCGAGGTCATCCGTCAGGAACTGGGCAAGTATCCCGAGATCGTGGAATACCAGTGTATGGTATCCAGCGGCATGGGTATGGGCGGCGGCTCGACGGTCGACGTGGAAATCTACGGTTACGACTTCGACGAGACGAGCCTTTACGCCGCCGAAATGCGCCAGGCCATCGTCGAAAACGTGCCCGGCGCCCGTAACGTGCGCATCTCCCGCGACAAGGACCGTCCGGAGCTCAAGGTGGTCGTCGACAAGGAGAAAGCCGCCCTGCACGGCCTCAATACCGCCACCGTTTCGCAGTATGTCCGCAACCGCGTGGCCGGTTACACCGCCGGTTTCCTGAAGGAGGACGGCGATGAATACAATATCGTGGTGCGCCTCGTGGAGGCGGACCGCAATTCCCTCTCCGCGATCCAGGACCTCACCATCCCGACCGCGACGGGTGCCCGCATCAAGCTTTCCGACATCGCGACGATCGAAGAGTACTGGGCCCCGCAGACCATTGAGCGCAAGAGCCGCCAGCGTTACGTACGCGTGATCGCATCGCCGTACAAGACCTCGCTGGGCGAGCTGGCGCAGGCTATCCAGGCCCAGATCGACGAGCACACCCCGCCTTCCGGCGTGACGGTGGTCCTGGCCGGTGACTACGAAGACCAGCAGAAGTCGTTCAGCGACATCATCACGCTGGGCCTCCTGATCATCCTGCTCGTCTATATCGTGATGGCATCGCAGTTCGAGAGCCTCGGCAAGCCGGCGGTCATCCTGCTGGCCATCCCGTTCGGCCTCTCGGGCGTGGTGCTGGCCCTCTGGACCACAGGAACGACCCTCGATATGATCGGCGCCCTCGGCGTGGTCATGCTCGTGGGTATCGTGGTCAAGAACGGTATCGTGCTGGTGGACTACATCAACCTGATGCGCGACCGCGGTTACAAGCTGAACGACGCTATCTCGATGTCGGGTGCCTCGCGACTCCGCCCGGTGCTCATGACGGCGTTCACCACGCTGCTCGGTATGCTCCCGATGGCCCTCAGCCAGGGCGACGGCTCCGAGATGTGGCGTCCGCTCGGTATCGTGGTGATCGGCGGTCTGCTGGTGTCGACCTTCATCACCCTGATCATCGTGCCGGTGGTCTATGGCCTGATCTCCCGCAGCGGCGAGCGCGACAAAGAAGAGAAGCAGCGCAAAGAATTCATCTTTATGCAGTTGAACCCTGACCAGAAGGAGGTAGTGAAATGAAAAGTGTAATGATCGTCTTCAACCAGGCTTTCACGAGCCGGGTAGAGTATATGCTCGACAAGCTGGGCATCCGCGGATTCACGTTCTTTGAAGAGGTTCAGGGCCGCGGGTCGGTGGACGGCGAGCCGCGCCGTGGCACGCACACCTGGCCTGAGATGAATTCGGCCGTGATCACGGTCGTTCCCGATGAAAAGGTCGACGAGCTGCTGCTGACCGTACGCAAACTCGACGCCCGCAACAAGTCGGTCGGCGTGCGCGCTTTCGTCTGGAATATCGAACAGAGTGTCTGACATTCCGAATTTTTATTTATCTTTATCCCAGAAAACAATTTAACAACAGACCAATATGGCACAAGCATTAACCGATTCCAATTACGCCGAGATCGTCGAACAGAGCTCGATTCCCGTGCTCGTGGATTTCTGGGCCTCCTGGTGCGGCCCTTGCCGCCTGCTCTCTCCCGTGGTGGACAAGCTCGCCGTGATATACGAAGGCAAGATGAACGTCGTCAAGTGCAACGTCGACGAGAGTTCCGACATTCCAGTAAAGTTCGGCATCCGCAACATTCCGACCCTGCTGTTCTTCAAGGACGGCCAGGTGGTCGACCGCCTGGTGGGCGCTGTCCCGCAGGCCGAGATTGAAAAGAAAATCCAAGCAATCATCTAACCTAAGACAATACTATGAAGAAAATCGCATTGCTGCTCGTCAGCATTCTGTGCATCGGCGTCCTGAGTGCGGGTGCGCAGGGTTTCATCGTCAAGGCCGGTTACAACTATTCCGCATCTTCGGTCTCTGAGATGAAGAAAGGCCGCAGCGGCTGGCAGGCCGGTATCGGATTCCAGACGTCTTCGAGCCATGGTTTTTCCTTCCAGCCCGAACTGCTCTATAAAGTGTCCGGCCTCAAACTTTCCGATGGCGCCAATCTCAGCCTGGGATATCTGGAACTTCCCCTCAATGTCCAGTGGGGTCCCGATTTGCTGATCTGCCGTCCTTTCGTGTTCGCTGGTCCGTATGTCGGCTACAAGGTCCGGACGGCTGCCAGCAGCGACTTCCCCGAGTCTGCCGCCAGCGTGCTCAACAAATTTGAATTTGGCCTGGGTGCCGGTCTGGGTATCAATATCTGGAAACTCCAGATCGCCGGCCGCTTCAACTGGAACCTCGGCAGTTTCGCCGATGTGAAGAGCGCACAGCAGGTGATCCAGCAGTACGAAGAGCTCAAGGGCAAGGCCCGTATGTTCGAAATCAGCGTCGGCCTCAGATTCTAACCCGTTGTACAAGGAAGCCCGACAGTTTCTGGGTCAGGCCTGGGCGGATTTCCAGCGATGCTTCGCCGATAGTCTGCAGACTGACATCCCGTTGCTCAAAAAGGCCAATGCTTTCCTCCTTGAGCACGGCGGCAAGAAACTGCGCCCTACTTTTACCATGCTCATTGCAAAAGCCCTTCGCGGCCATTGCAATGAGCATGTCATTTCTTGTGCCGCCGCCTCCGAGCTGCTGCACACGGCCACGCTGATTCACGATGACGTGGCCGATGACGCCGCTACCCGCCGCGGCGTTCCCACGATGAAAGCCATCTATACCCCGACGACGGCCGTCTTGCTGGGCGACTTCTGGCTCGCCCGGGCGATGGACCTGATCATCGACCATCCCGACAAGCGGGTCCTGCACTGCTTCTCCAAATGCCTGGACGACCTGGCCCAGGGCGAGATGCTCCAGTTGGAGCGGGCCCAGAAGGCCGATACGAAGGAGGAAGATTACCGGCAGATCATCTACTGCAAGACCACTTCGCTTTTCGAGGCTGCCATCGTGAGTGCCGCCTATTCCGTACAGGCCACGGAGGAGGAAGTCGCGTGCTGTCAGCGCTATGCCCGTCACATCGGGCTGTCGTTCCAGATGATGGACGATATCCTCGATTATTCGCCGGAACTTTCCATCGGCAAACCCACCGGCCAGGACATCATGGAAAAGAAAATCACCCTTCCGCTCCTGTGCCTCTTCCGCATCGCCCCGGCTTCGGTGGTGCGGGACATCCGCCGTCGCATGAAGAAGCCCGACACTGCGCTGGTGCAGGATGTCTTTTCACTTGTCCGCCAATACGGCGCCCTCTCCCTGGCCCGCGAGTGGCTGCAGGAAGAGATCCGCGGCGCCATCGAGGCGCTCGCACCCATTCCGCCTTCCGAGGCGAAAGCCTATCTGGAAAAACTGGCCGGACTGATGGCCGTCAGGACCGCGTAAGGGTCTTGTAGGTCTGTTCGTAAGGCTCCTGGTCCCACTCGGGTTCGACCAGCGGCGTGTCGTTGTCGAGCCGGAAGGCCAGGTAGGTGATGGGGATGCCCTGTGCCCGGAAATTCTTCTCGTAGAATGTCTGGATCGAGAGCAGTTCGTCGGCGCGTCCCGTGCCGTAGATGTCTTCGTTGTGTTCCAACACGGTCAGGCCGTTGCAACAAGCCGTCTCCAAGGTGAAATGGTGCAGCAGGCGGCTGTCTGTCTTCAGGTGGATGATACCGCCGGGCGCGAGCATGCGCCGGTAGCTTTCGAGGAAGCGGGGGTGGGTGAGGCGCTTGCGGGGCTTGCGTTCCTGCGGGTCGGCGAAGGTGATCCAGATCTCGTCGATCTCGCCGGGGCCGAAAAGCGACTCGATGAATTCAATGCGCGTGCGGACGAACGCCACGTTGCCGAGCTGCTGCTCGGTAGCGAACTTGGCGCCCTTCCAGAGCCGCGCCCCCTTGATGTCGATGCCGATGTAGTTCTTGTCGGGGAAGCGTTGGGCCAGGGCGACGGTGTACTCACCCTTGCCGCAGCCGAGTTCCAGCACGATGGGATTGTCGTTATGGAACATCGCTTCGTTCCAGTGCCCCTTCAGGGGATGGTCACGGTGCAGCACTTCTTCCGTGGTGGGCTGCACCAGGCAGGAAAACGTCTCGTTCTCCTTGAATTTCTTGAGTTTACCTTTTCCCATCGTCAATCGTGCAGGATAGGCCTGCGCCATATAGGGCATGATCCAGGGCCGGGTCGGCCGGACGCATGCTGAGGGTCCATTCGCCGGGCATCTCGCTGCCGCGCATCGTCCGCCACGGCCAGGAGTAATCGGTTGTCGAGCCACTGCCGAGCGCCATCTCGACGCCCGGGGTTTTCTGCAGGGGCAGCGCGACACGCTCGATGGTGGTGGTACCGTCCGCCGCCGTCAAGCGGATGTCCATGGTGAGGGTTTCTCCGTCGGTCCGGCTGGTGACGACGCGGGCGGCAAGCGTCAGCCGGTAGGTGGCGGAAGGATCGTCAAAAGACCCTTTGAATAAATAGTCGCCGCCTTGCTGGCGGGCCGTTTCGGCCGAGATGAACTGGTAGTCACCTACGGGCCGGCTGCATCCCGCCGCTGCGAGGAGAATGGCCAGAAGCGCCCAATGTCGGATATGGCTATTTCTGGCCGGCATGCTCGCTGTCGCTCCGGCGCGACCGGTTGTTGCCGCCGCCGTTTCCTCCGTTGCCGTGCTTTTTACCGTTGTTGCGGGAAGGGCGCCTGCGGTTGCCTTTGCGTTTCTTCTGTTCGTCGAAACGGGTGATGCTGTCGTCGCCGATCGGGTTGATGAAATCGCTCTGCCGTGTATCCTGTCCGCTGTCCTGCAGCGACGTGGCCTTGCCGCCCTTGTGGTTCTCGGCGAGGATCTCGCGTACGCGGGCGGCGGGGATGGGGTAGAGGTTCGAGAGGCTGCCCTGCTCGTAGGAGAAGTACATGATGCCGCGCAGAATGTCGGTCTTCATGAGCCAGGCAGGTCCGTCCTCGAGTTCGATGGGACCCCGGACATCGGGGAGCTGCCGCTGGGCGTCCACATAGGTGGAGGCTTCGTAGTTGATGCAGCATTTGAGCTTGCTGCACTGTCCGGCCAGCTTCTGCGGGTTGAGCGACAGGTCCTGGCAACGGGCGGCCTGCGTGGTGATGGACTGGAAGTCCGACATGTATTTCGAGCAGCACAGGGCGCGTCCGCACACGCCGAGGCCACCGATCAGGCCGGCTTCCTGGCGGGCACCGATCTGCTTCATTTCCACGCGGATATGGAACTCTTCGGCGAAGTCCTTGATGAGTTGCCGGAAGTCCACGCGCTCATCGGCGATGTAGTAGAAGATGGCCTTCGAGCCGTCGCCCTGGAATTCCACGTCGCCGATTTTCATGTCGAGGCCGAGCCGGGCGGCCAGCTGCCGCGCGCGGATCATGGTCTGCTGTTCGCGGGAGATGGCTTCCTGCCAGCGCTCGATGTCGAGGATCTTGGCCTTGCGGTAGATGCGCCGGAATTCATAGGTATCGGGATCGATGTGGTGGCGGGCCAGCTGCTCGAGGACCACCGGCCCTTCGAGCGTCACGATGCCGAGGTCATGCCCGTTCTGGGCTTCGACGACCACCAGGTCGCCCGCCTTGATGATCTGCCCCGAGGTGTTGCGGAAGAACAGCTTGCGGGTGTTCTTGAACCGCACCTCATAGAGGTCGCTGTAGCGGTTCTGGTGGATGCCTTCCATCCAGTCGTAGCTGCTGAGCTTGCAGCAGCGCGGGTTGTAGGTGACTTTCAGCTCGCCCATCGGCGTGCGCTCCACGTCGCATCCGCGGGAGCAGTCATATCGTTTGGTTCCTTTTTCCTTGAGGGTGATATTATCCATGGGGTTATAGGGCTAATAGGAGTCGGTTGCCCAGGTCGCAGAACGTGAGCTTGGGATTGACGTTGCTCCCGACAGCGGCGAGGGCCCCGTCAAGAGCGTTGAAAGCCTTTTCGTAGAACGACGGCTTGATGCGGGCGGCAAAGCCGCGGACCGCGGCCTGTTCCTCCTCGGGGAGGTCGGCCAGGGTATCGAGCCCGCGGGCAACCAGAAATATATTGCGTAGGTATTGTTCCATATACAGGCACCATTCCCGCTGTTTTTCCCGACCCAGGTCGGCCAGCATTTCCCACTGGGGAAAGGTGTCGATGAGTCGCTTGTCCAATCCGGCCAGGAGCAGGGATTTGGCGATTTCGCGGAATTCCACGTTGTCGGCTTCACGTCCGAGGGCGGTCAGGCGCCGTTCCTCCCGGGAGAGGGGTTTCAGGGCGACGGCCTGGCAACGGGAGCGGATGGTGGGGAGAAGCCGCTCGGGCTGGTGCGATACCAGCAGGAAGAGGGTCCCCTGTGGGGGCTCTTCCAGGAGTTTCAGGAGCTTGTTGGCAGCATCGAGGTTCATCTTTTCCGGCAGGAAGACGATCATGGTCTTCCAGGTTCCCTCGGCCGCGCGCAGCGACAGCTTCTCGAAAATGCGCTTGGCTTCATTCACGCTGATCAGGCCGCTCTTGTTCTCGATGCCGATGGCATCGTAGAGTTCCTGCTCGGTGAAATAGGGGTTGGCGAGCGCCAGTTCCCGGAAAGCGGGCAGGAAATAGTCCGACACGGGACTCTTCTTCTCGCTTTCGCTCAGCTGCGCGCTGCTGGTGACCGGAAATACGAAGTGCAGGTCCGGGTGGATGAGCTTCTGGTACTTGTGGCACGACGGACAAGTGCCGCATGCGTCCGTGTCCTGCGGTTCCCGGCAATTGACGAACTGCGCCAGGGCCAGCGCGAAGGCGAACCCTCCGCCGCCATTCTCCTCCGTGAAGAGGATGGCATGTCCCAGCCGGTTGCCGCGGGCCATCCGCACCAGCTGCTGCTTGAGCTCCTCATTCCCTATGATTTCCGAAAAGCGCATAATCCCTCAAAGATACATATTTTTTCGGAGATGCCGTATTTTCTTACCAGTGTTCTATTTTGTGGCAAATAATAGTTACCTTTGCAAAAATCTTTACTATGAAGCATTCCTTCCATATCTTTTTCCTGTGCATGGCTGCCATGCTGATGCTGACCGCTTGCCCGAAACCTGAACCGGAACCCGAACCGAAACCGGTAATTCCCGATGTGACAGTGTCGCTGGGCACGACAACGTTGGTATCGCTGGACGCACTGCTGGATGCAGCTGCCGTATCCAGGCTGGAAGCCGGTAGTGATGCATACTATGTGAAGGGGACGGGTGAGCCGATCACCCTCACGCTCGATCCCCTGGATGGCTTCGAACCGGCCCGGCCCTTCACCCGCTATTGCAATTACCCCATCAGCCATACTTTCTCTCTTGGAAAGATACCGAGCATCCCTGCTTCGGCACCGGAGGTAATCGATCTGATGTCTTTTATGCCGTCATCGGTCAACCTGGGCAACCGCTCGAAGGGCATGACCATCTATTTCGCCGCCCTGCCTACTTCTGCCTTGGCACTGGATTACATTGAACTGACCGAGGATTCCCATTTTGATGTGACGCTGTCCATCGTCAGTCCATTCTTTACCGAAGGCACCATTACGCCGTCCTTCAAGGTCGACATGCGGAAGTTCTTCGGAAGTCCCGAGGCTGAGGAAGGGTTCCTGATGTTCGACGTTCCGCTGACCGCGGAGAACGGTTACACGGCCACGCAGAGTTTCCATCTCAACAACGTGGCTTTCGATCCCGAGAATTTCAATCCCGAGCAGCACAACCTCAAGGTGGATGCGGAGATCGGACTGAGCGGCACCGTGGCGCTCGAAGGACTGAAGACCACCAAGTCGCGCATGGCTTCCGCACCTTCCACCTTCCAGATGACGGCCACGGTCGTCCTGTACGACCTGGCCTGCAAGAGCGTCACCGGCCGGTTCGCCTATGAGGTGAAGAAGGTGACGGAGACATTTGTCGTATCGACCCTCCCGTCGAGCGTCGTGCTGGATCCGTCCCGGACCTCCGTGCTCGTCGACATGTCGACCGACCTTTCCCTGGAATTTGAAGCCCAAGCCGACCTGTCGGCGAAACATAACCGCCGCAAATATGCGGATGTCAGCGACATCCATTTCGACATGCCGGTCGCGGCAGTGGGCCGGACGGCTACGGGACAGTGCGACCTCGTCCAGCAGGCCGACCTGTCTGCCTTCCTGTCGCAGCGTCCCGATGAGGTGTCCCTGAGTATCGGCGCCGCGTCCAAAACCGAAGCGACGGGTGTCGTAGCTGTCGGAGAGACCGCCTTCGCTTCGTTTACGCCCTCTGTCCGGTTCCCGCTGGTCTTCGACGAGACCTTCACGAAGACCATCAAGGATACCCTGTCCGTCGAGAGCCGTGTAGGCCAGGCGCTCAAGGAGAAAGCCGTTGTGCTGGGCGGTTCGGTGACCAATACGCTGCCGATGGACGTGGAAATGACCGTTGTCCTGACCGACGACACGGGCCGCACTCTCACGCGTGAGGTCCAGCAGGTGATCGCAGCCGAATCGACGGTCAACTTGAACCTGACGCTCAACGCCATGACATCCACCACCGACGCCCTTTCCCAGGCTCATGTGACCTATCAGATCCATGGCGTGAAGAACAGCCGTGCCTTCAAGCCGGGCAACAGCCTGCAGGCCGACCTTACAATAACGATCCCCGGAAGCAAATAGCCTTCGGGGACCGGAAAAAGGAAGAAGTGGTGGCGGTTAGACCGTCATCACTTCTTTTTCTTTGGCGGAGAGGATCTCCTCGATCTTCTTGATGAAAATGTCGGTGAGTTTCTGGATCTCGTCCTCGAAATCCTTTTCTGCATCTTCGGGGAGCCCTTCCTTCTGGAGTTTCTTCAGCGCCTCGATGGCGTCGCGGCGGGCGTTGCGCACACCCACCTTGGCGTTCTCACCCGCCGTGCGGGCTTTCTTCACCAGCTCCTTGCGGCGTTCCTCGGTGAGGGCCGGGATGTTGATGCGGATGACCTCGCCGTTGTTCTGCGGCGTAAAGCCGAGGTTCGCGTCCATGATGGCCTTTTCCACAGGATGGATGAGGTTGCGGTCCCACGGCTGGATGAGCATGGTCTTGGCATCGGGCGTGCTGATGCTGGCCACTTGCGGGATGGGGGTCATCGTGCCATAGTAGTTCACCATGACACTGTTGAAGACGGACGGGTTGGCTTTGCCGGCCCGGTAGGTTTTCAAGTCTTCGTCCAGATAAGTGACGGCGCTCTGCATCTTTTCCTTGGCGGCGTCGGTCACGGCTTTTGCTTTGTCGAACATATGATGGTCTTTTTTATTTGTTGCTGAGTACGGTACAGGTGCCGCATCCTTCAACTACCTTGCCAAGCATGCCTTCGTCGTTCATGTTGAACACGATGATCGGCATGTCGTTCTCCTTGCAGAGCGTGAAAGCGGTCTGGTCCATGACGCGGAGGTTGTCGGCGATGGCCTTGTCGAAGGTCAGCGTGTCGTAGCGCTTCGCTTCGGGATGCTTCACCGGGTCGGCGTCGTACACGCCGTCCACTTTCGTGCCTTTGAGCAGGGCGTCGCAGCGGAGCTCGCAGGCCCGCAGGGCCGCCGCCGAGTCGGTGGTGAAGAACGGGTTGCCGGTTCCGCCGGCGATCAGGGCCACGCAGCCTTCCTTGAGCCAGGCATCCACCTCGTCGCGCATATAATATTTTGCCATGGGGTTCATGGGGGTGGAGGTGAACACTTCCGCTTTCAGTCCTGCGTTGCGCAGGGAAAGCGACAGCCCGATGCTGTTGATGACCGTGGCGAGCATGCCCATCTGGTCGCCGCGGACGCGGTCGAAACCGCGTTGGGCGCCGCTCAGGCCGCGGAAGATGTTGCCGCCGCCGATGACGATGATCACTTGTACGCCTTTGTTCACGATGGCCGCGATCTGCCGTGCATAGGCTGCCATCACATTTTCGTCGAGGCCGACGCCATCCGGGCCGCCGATGGCCTCACCACTCAGTTTGAGAAGGATTCGGTTATATTTCATGAAACAAAAATAGCCATTTATTACAATTTTATCAAGTTTTGGATTATCTTTGCATAATTAACGCGATAATATCAACAGAAACTATGGCAAGCATATTCAAGTCATCCATCGGAAAGAAGCTGGTCATGAGCATCAGCGGCCTGTTCCTCATCCTTTTCCTGACACTGCATATGTGTCTGAACCTGACCTATGTCTTCGATTCTGACAACACGGTCTTCAAAGGAGTCTGCGATTTCATGTCGCTCGGCATCATCAATGTCCTGGTTCCCGTTCTCGCAGCCGGCTTCCTGGTGCACATTGTCTATGCCTTCATCTTGACCATCGGCAACATCAAGGCTCGTGGCGAGGAACGCTATGCCGTGCCGAACAAGGCGGCGACCGATTCCTGGTCTGCCCGCAATATGTTTGTCCTGGGCCTGATCGTCCTGCTGGGCATCGCCCTCCACCTCACGGACTTCTGGGCCAAGATGCAGCTGCAGAACTGGCTGAGCGGTCCTGAAGCCGACCCGTACATCCTGATGAGCCTGACCTTCGGCCGCTGGTGGGTGACGCTGATGTACCTCGTGTGGTTCGTCGCCCTGTGGTTCCACCTTACCCATGGCTTCTGGAGCGCACTCCAGACGCTGGGCTGGAACAACCAGATCTGGTTCAAACGTTGGAAAGTGATCACCTGCGCTTATGTGACCCTGCTGATGCTGGGCTTCGCCGTGGTGGCCATCTACGCCTTCTGCAAAGCCAACGGCTACTGCGCCTAATCCGGAAACAGTTCGCGGATGATGCTGTCGGAGACGAAGAGTTCTCCGGCGGGAATCCGCCAGAAAGAATCATCGATACAGATTTGACCGGTCTTGGACAGACGTTCCAGGACCGGTTCTTTTTGGGCGAGCAGCGCCCGCTCGTCAGGCGTGAGGACGCCCAGGTCGAGGCCCCGCACGGTCCGAAGCCCCAGCATCAGTTTCTCTTCCAGGACCTCGCGGTCGGACAGGCGTTCCGTGCCGTATGGCCGGGAGGCGACATAGGCGTCGATGTCGGGGGTATTCCAGCGCCGCAGGCGGTCGCCGTCGAAAGAATGGGCGCCCGCTCCGAGTCCCAGATAGGGTTCCCGCGACCAATAGGCGCTGTTGTGGCGCGATGCATGCCCGGGCAGGGCGTAGTTCGAGATCTCGTACTGTTCGTATCCGGCCGCCAGCAGCTTGTCCTGCAGGAGAGTGTATTGCCGGCGGCATCGATTATCGTCGCCATCGGCCCATCGGCCCATCATCTGGTAGCAGGAGATATGTGCCGGATGTAGCGCCAGCGCCCTGTCCACCGAATACGACCAGTCGGCGTCGTCCAGCCCCTCGAAACCGAAGATCAGGTCGAGCGAGAGGTTGTCGCAGCCGGCGCCGCGCAGCGTCGCAAACGCCTCCTCGGCCTGCGCAGCCGTGTGCCGCCGACGCATCCAGCGCAGCTGGTCGTCTCGGAACGACTGCACGCCGACACTTACGCGGTTGACGCCCATCGCCCGGAGTGCGTCCGCAAAGGCCGGTGTCACGTCGTCGGGATTGACTTCCACGGTAAATTCCGCGAAATCCCTCACGCCGAAGGCTGTCCGGCATGCCGCAGCGACCTCCCGCAGCAGGGCGGGGGGCAGCAGCGAAGGCGTCCCCCCGCCGAAATACAATGTCGTCGGGGGGACGCCTTTCCATTCTGCCGTACGGTCTTCCAATTCCCGCAGCAGCGCTTCTCCGTAGACCTTCCAGTCCCGCCTCACCCGCGCGTAGAAATCGCAGTAGATGCATTTCGAGGCGCAGAAGGGGAAGTGGACGTAGAGGCCCGCCATAGGGCTATTTCAAGAGCATCTCAGCTGTGCCGAGCTTGGTCTCGCCGGTGTAGAATTCAACCGTGTACTTGCCTTTCTCGAAACCTTCGGAATTGCCGAAATAGATGCAGATCTCCACTTCCTCGCCCTGGTAGTCCACTTCGCGGGAAGCCGAGTAGATCATCTGCTCGCCGCCGCAGGTGAACACCTTGCCGCCGTCGTCGGTCATCAGGATGTCGTCCGGACCTTTCACGCGGATGTAGACGGTGCGCCAGCCGCGCTCTGCGATCGTGTTTTCAATCAGGCTCAGGCAGGCGCGGAACTTGCGGGCGCGGCTGCTGCGGTCGGTGACCTTGTTCGATTCGTTGATGGCCACCAGGTTGAAGCCGCGTCCCTTGACTACGGCGCCGGCAGATGCGATCTTCGTGAGCTCGTCGGTGGTGGAGCGGAGGTCTTCATACTGGCGCTTGCTCTCCTGGGCTTCGCGCCGGGCGGCGGTCGCTTCGTTGCGGAGCGACACGTTCAGGGTATTCAGGGAATCTATCTGGCGGATATAGCCCTTCATGATGGAGCGCAGCGTGCCGAGTTCCTGCTCATACTGGCGGATCTTGGCGCGGTTGGTGGCTTCGGTTTTCTGGAGACGCTCGATCAGCTGTCCCACCTTCTCCTTCTCCACGTTGAGGGAGTCGTTGAGGGCGGCGTTGGTGGTCTGGATGGATTCGTAGTCTCCCTGGAGGGCGATAAGCTCGTTGGTCAGGTTCTGCTTGTCGATGTTGAGGTCTTTCACCAAGGCGTTCTTCTTGGCCATCATGACCAGGAGCACGGCCAGGAGGATGGCGGCCAGGACGCCAAGGGCGATGGCCACGATCTTCATCGAGCCGCCGCTTGCGCCTCTGTTTCCACTTTTATTGCTCGGGTGATCCTTTTCAAATTGGATCATCTCTTCATCAAGTTCTTCCATCGCTATTCGCTTTTTTCGTTAGTTTGTGCAAAAATATATAATTTTGTGTAGATAACCAATCATAGTTCCTATGAGATACCTGATCCGTGCCTGCAAATACCTCGTGTATTTCGCCATCATCTTCTTTGTGATGGTGGCCATCATCTATATGTTCTCCAGCCAGAAAGCAGCCGGCCTGAGCTTCGTCGACCTGTTCCGCGAAGGCTCCCTGCCCAAGATCGCGCTGTTCTTCGTATTCGTTTCCGCCATCTACCCCTGGCTGAGCTTCCAGAAGAAGGAACTCTACCTCAACGGACCGTTCACAAAATATGCCGAAATGGTCGACGAGGTGATGAAATCGCAGGATTTCGTGCTGGAGAATCAGGATGCGACGAGCGTTTCTTATATCAAACGCAGTGCTTACGCGCGCCTGACGCGCATGTATGAGGACCGCGTGACCTTCACCACGACCGACAACCCGGTCATCGTAGAAGGGTACCGCAAGGACCTGGTGCGTATCCTCAGTGCCATCAACTATAAGGTGAGGCAGGAAAGCCGCGAACAGGAAGAATCCTAATTATCAACCTAATACCGATTGCCATGTTGAAATTGGTTGCTGAATTCAATCAGGAGTACGAGGCCGAAATCGCCAAAGGCCGTCTGGAAAGCGAAGGGATCGAGGCGGTGATCATGAATGCCGTCAGCGTCTATCCGGGCATCCAGATGGGACGGCACGGCGTCCAGCTGATGGTCAATGACTACGACCTCGAGTCGGCACAGATGATCTTGGACAAGGATTCCAGTTCCGAGTAAAAGTCTGCGCCGTAGGCAGCGATGAGAGGTTCCCGCAGAAACTGATAGACGGGAACCTTTTCTTTTTTGCCCTTTTCGAACGCGCAGCGGCAGATGTCCCAGTGATGCAGGTTGAGGGCGGTCATCCCGTTGCGGAGCACCGTGGCCCGGATGGGGTAGAGGCGGCAGGAGATGGGCTTGACGAAACTGCAGCGCCCCGCGCAGTGAGCCCGTTCGATGGCGCAGAAGCAGCCCGCCTCCTCGAAACAGGTGTAGGCGCATTCCTCGCTCCCGTGCAACAGCGGCGTCACAAGGTCGCCGTCCGTATCCACTTCGAAGAACCCCGTTTCCGCAATCTTCTCGCGGCCGGCGGAACTCATCCAGCCTTCATACTGCGGATAGTGCCGCTCCAGCAATCCGGTCTCCTCCTCGCTGACCGGCGCCCCGCTGTCGCCGATGATGCAGCAGGCGCCGCGGCATACCGCATAATCGCAGCAGAAGTACGCTGTAAGCACTTCTGAGGAGACCAGAATATCGCCGATCTGGATGATGGAAGGCACGTCCATGACAATTATTTTTGCAAAATTAAGCAATAGTTGATAATTTTGGCAGCCTTTATGCATAGACCCTAACTCGTAACAAAAACTAAAAAACATAAACGATGAAAAAGATTTTCGTTACTCTCATGGTCGCCCTCTGTACGTTGGGCATCGCTGCAGCGCAGGATTTGGAAAAAGCAACCGAACTTTACAACAACGCGGTTGCCGCTATCGACAACAATAAGGCTGAGGCCATTTCGCTCTTCGAGCAGGCCCTTGACATGGCCGGCAAACTGGGAGACGAAGGCGCAGAGATCGCTACGCAGTGCAAGAGCATTATCCCGAAGCTTTATATCTCTCACGGCAAGGAACTCGTGAATGAGAAGAACCTCGACGGTGCCGTCGACCAGTTCAAGAAAGCCATTGAAAAGGCTGAGGCCTTCGGCGACGCTGAAGTAACTGAGGAAGCCAAGGCCCTGATTCCCCAGATCCTGATGGCCGATGCCAACCAGGCGCTCAACGCCAAGGACTACGCCGCCGCAGCGGAAGGCTACCAGAAAGTGATTGACGCCGATCCCGCCAACGGACAGGCTCATCTCCGCAAGGGACAGGCCCTCGCCGCCCTCGGCAAGGCCGAAGATGCCATCAAGTCCTTCGAGCTGGCTTCCGAGAATGGCCAGGAAGAGGCCGCTGCCAAGCAGCTGTCCAACATCTATGTGAAGAAGGCCGTCGCTTGCCAGAAAGCCAAGGATATGAAGGGCGCCCTCGAGAATGCCCAGAAGTCTACGCAGTATGTGGACAACGCCAATGCTGAGAAGATCATCGGCATCAGCGCCCTCTCGCTCAAGCAGAACAAGGTGGCTGCCGAAGCTTTTGAAGCCTACCTCTCCATGAACCCCAATGCTTCCGACAAGGCGCAGATCACGTACCAGCTGGGTACCGCCCTCGTGGGTGCCGGCGACAACGCCAAGGCTTGCGGCTACTTCAAGCAGATTGCACAGGATGCGAAATGGGGTGAGGCGGCTCGCTACCAGATCACCACGCTGAAGTGCAACTAATTCCCCTGGAACTCCTCGCTCCGGCGAGAAATGCGGATATCGGCATCGCAGCCATCGACTGTGGTGCCGATGCCGTTTATATCGCAGGGCCAGCCTTCGGCGCCCGCGCCGCAGCAGGCAATCCGGTCGAGGATATCGCCCGGCTCTGCCGGCATGCGCACCTGTACGGCGCCAAGGTCCATGCAACGGTCAACACGCTGCTGCAGCCTGATGAAGTGCCGGCGGCGGAGCAGCTGATGCGGGATCTCTACCAGGCCGGCGTGGATGTGTTCATCGTGCAGGACCTGGGCCTGCTGGCTTTGAATCTGCCGCCCGTGGAGCTGCACGCCTCCACCCAGACCGCCATACGGACCCCGGAACGGGCGCGGGAACTTGCCGCGTTGGGTTTCTCGCGATTGGTGCTGGAGCGCCAGCTGACTCTGGAACAGGTGCGGGCCATCCGCGAAGCCGTCTCGTGTGAGCTGGAATTCTTCGTCCACGGTGCCGTCTGTGTGGGATACAGCGGGCAGTGCTACCTGAGCCAGCAGCTGACGGGCCGCAGCGCCAACCGCGGTGTGTGCGCTCAGGCCTGCCGTTCGCGCTACGACCTGGTGGACGCCGACGGACGGGTGCTGGTACACGACCGGCCGCTGCTTTCGCCGCGCGACCTTCGGCTCGATGACCGGCTGCCCGGGTTGGTGGCGGCTGGAATCACCTCTTTCAAGATCGAGGGGCGGCTCAAAAACGCCTCCTATGTGAAAAACATCGTACGGCATTACCGCCGCGTGCTGGATGATTTCATCGCTTCAGGTGAAGCCGGTGATCGCTATACCCGCGCCTCGGCAGGCCGGCTGGAAGGCGGATTCACGCCCGATCCGGACCGGACGTTCAACCGGGGCTGGACGCGTGCGATGCTCGACGGTAACCGCTCGAAAATGGCGAGCGAGGATGCGGCCAAAGGGATGGGTGAGTTCATCGGTGAGATCGTTACCGTGCAGGGCCGCACGGTCGAGGTAGATGGCGGCCAGCGCCTGGCCAACGGCGACGGACTCTCTTTCGTCGGCCGGGATGGTGCCGTGACCGGCGCCCGGGCCGAGGTTGTCCAGGGCGGTCGCGTGACGTTGCGGGAAGCGGCGGTGTTGACGCCTGGCATGCGTGTCTACCGCAACCTTGACATCCGGTTTGAACGTGAGCTGGAAAAGAATATGCCGCAACGGGTGCTCGACGTAGCGCTCGACTGGCAGTCGCGCGACAGGGAAACGGTCGTGACGGCATCGTCCCAGGGCGTATCCGTCGAGTATCGTTTTGCCGATACGGCCCCGGTGGCTGAGAAGCCTGCGTCCGCGCTGGAGGGCCTCCGGCGGCAGCTGGGCAAGCATACCGGTCCGTTCGCATTCGCCCTCGACCGGGTGGAAGCCGATCCGGTCCGGTTCTATCCGGCCGCCTTCCTCAATGGCATCCGCCGCGACCTGGCCGCAGCCCTGCAGGAAAAATTGGAAACTCGGCCCCGTGTGAAAGTGCCGCACACGCCGCAGCCCGCTGCAGCGTCGCTCAACCGTTCGTCACTCGAAACCCAGCCGGAACTTCTACGCAGCCGCTTCTGCATCCGCTGGGAGCAGGGACTCTGCCCGAAGCAGCATCCGGCCCGACTGCCGAAAGAGCCGCTCTGGCTCGTCAACCAGCAGAACCGCCTCCGCCTCCGCTTCGACTGCGCCCGTTGCGAGATGGTCGTTCTTGCAGGTGATTAATTCGCCATCAAGGTGATGGCGGCTGACCGGAGCTTTTCTGCGGAAAGAAGGATGGCATCGGGTTCGCTGATGCGTTCACCCTTGATGATCTCGGAGATCAATCCTTCTTCGCCAAAGTAGTAGCGCGTCTCGTCCTTGGTGCTATCGTCGATGTAGCTGTCACGCTGCAGAAAAACGAAAATCAGCCGGCCGGACTGCGCGTCGAACAGATACTCTTCATAACACTTCCGTACCGCGACATTGTATTTGCGCGTGAGGAAGTACAGCCGGAAAATCGGATACCAGTCCTCATCCCGGTCTTCATTGTTGAAGTAGGCCGTGAGTGTCTCTTTCTGGATCCCGATGGCTGGCATATTGCGTTGCGATGTGGATACCAGCCGGCAGAGCATGTGCTCATCCTTGCCCATATCGGCAATGTCCTGCTGGGCTTGCGCATAGCGTTCACGTATCTCCTTGACGGTCTTGGGAAGACCTTCTCCGAAAGCATTGAGCGGCAGGATAACCGCCAGCAATGACAGGATAATCAGTTTTTTCATCGTATGGTTTTTTTAATCATTATTCCCAACAATCCAGGTCCAGTTCGGGCATGGTTTCCCTGCGGAAGACCGGGTTCTTGCCCTCCTTTTTCTGCGCGCGGTAGTCGTCGAGCAGCCGGAAGGCATATTTGCTCAGGCGGACGATGGCGTAGAGGTTGCAGGCCGTGAGCAGGGCCATGCAGAGGTCGCCCAGGCTCCAGACCAGGTCGAGGCTGGCCATCGCACCGAAGAGGACCATCACGCCGCCCGACAACAGCCGGTAGACAGTCAGCACCCATCTTTTCCGGGTCAGGAAATGGATGTTCGCAGCACCGTAGTAATAGTTCCCGATGATGCTTGAATAGGCAAACAGCAGGATGGCCGCCGCGATGAAGATGGTACCGAAGCGGCCTACTTCCGCTTCCAGCGCCGCCTGTGTCAGCGCGATGCCGCCCGGGCCCGCCTGCGTGTCCACGCCGCTGAACAGGATGATGAAGGCGGTGCAGCTGCATACCACCAGCGTGTCGGTGAACACGCCCAATGCCTGGATGAGCCCTTGCTTCACGGGGTGGCTGGTGCTGGCCGTGGCGGCCACGTTCGGGGCGGAACCCTCGCCGGCCTCGTTGGAGAAGAGACCGCGCTTGATGCCGTTCATCAGTGTGGCGGCAATACCGCCGCCGGCAATCTGCGAGATACCGAACGCATCCTTGAAGATGAGCGTGAAAACCTGCGGAATCAGGTCGATGTGCCGGAAGATGACAAACAGGGCCAGGATCAGGTAGCCGATGGCCATGATGGGCACGATGACGCTGCTTACGCGGGCGATGCGGTGGATGCCGCCGAAGATGACGACCAGCGACAGTGCCGTCAGGACGATGCCCGCCACGATCGGGTTGAGGCCAAAGGCCACGTTCATCGCGCTGCAGATGGTATTGCTCTGGATGGAGTTGTACGACAGGCCGAAGGTCACGGTAATCAGGATGGCGAAAAGGGCCGCCAGCCAGGGCTGCTTGAGTCCCTTTAAAATATAGTACGCAGGGCCGCCGATGAAAGAATGCTTTCCCCGCTGCTTGAACAACTGTGCCAGCGTCGATTCGACGAAAGCGGAAGCGGACCCCAGCAGGGCTATGACCCACATCCAGAATACGGCGCCCGGACCGCCGATGGCGATGGCGGTCGCCACGCCGGCCAGGTTACCCGTGCCAACGCGCGTCGCTACCGATACGGCGAAAGCCTGGAATGAGGAGATCTGTTTAGGCCCGCCGTGCCTGCCGGTAGAGTCGCCCAGCAGGCGGAACATCTCGCCGACCATCCGGAACTGCACGCCGCGGGAGCGGAAGGTGAACCACAGGGCACACCCGATGAGCACGGCTACCAGGATGTAGGTCCAGATGAAGTCGTTGGAGGCGGTCACCACCCGGTTGAGCCAGCCGTCGGCGGAGAAAACGTCGGACATGAGCAAGGGCTTGAACGCAGGAATACGCAGTCGTCTAGTAGAACTTCACGATGTCGTCGAGGTCGCGGTGTACGGGGCGTGTCGGGTCTTCGGCGCGGTAGCCCAGGGCGATGACGGCCATCACGGTCTCTTCGGCGGGAATGTGGAACAGGGTACGGAGTGCATTTGCATCGCGCATGCCCATGATCAGTGTGTCAAAACCCATCGCGCGGGCGACGAGAATCAGGTAGGCATTGCTCAGGCCATTGTCGTATGCGCCCCAGTATTCACCGAGTTCGTTGGTCTGCTCGCCGCGGAAGAACCCGGATTTGCCCCGCTCGTAAGTCGAGACGATGAGTACGGGAGCGGCCAGGATGCGCGACTTGTTGCCGCCCACCAGGTCTTGCACAGCGGCCAGTTTCTCGGGGCTGATGGCGACATAATACTTCGACGGCTGCTGGTTCGCCCAGGAGGGTGCGTCCTGCGCGGCGGCGATCAGCGTGCGTACCTCCGCTTCGGAGATGGTCTTGGAGGCGTCGTACTTTCGGATACTGCGGCGCGAGGTCAATACTTCGTTGAACGAAGGCGCGGATGCGTTGCTGAACAAAGGCGCGGAAGCCTTTTCATTGCCGGAGCATCCGGCAATCAGCAGCATGGCTGCCAGAAGGTAAAGGATTCTTTTCATGAGAAAATAAGAAAAGCACCTACGTTTCCATAAGTGCTTGATTAAACTGGCTCCTCAAGTAGGACTTGAACCTACGACCCCCTGATTAACAGTCAGGTGCTCTGACCAACTGAGCTATTGAGGAAGGTTGTTCCCTTATTGGGATTGCAAATGTATGACTTTTTCGCGGGAGTGCAAAATTTTTCTGCAATAATTTTCAGCGCGCAAAAATATTTTATGAAGTTTAGAAAATATTACTACCTTTGCAGTCCCTAAACGATTGCCCGGATGGCGGAATCGGTAGACGCGCTAGTTTCAGGGACTAGTAAACGCAAGTTTGTGCAGGTTCGAGTCCTGTTCCGGGCACCAAAAAAAGCATCGCAGTCAACTGCGATGCTTTTTTATTTACAAGGGTGAGCTCCGTTATTCGGGCATCTGCGCGCCGTAGCCCGCAACCTTGCCGAACAGGTCCTTGGCCTTTTCCCACGGATACTTGTTGCAGTACATGCTGGGACGGACGATTTCCGTTCCCTGCTGGTTGAGGCCGAACACCCGGTTGACCTGGTTGGCGGCGGAATTCGCGTTGTAGCTCTGCGACTGGATGATCTTCAGGTTCATGAAACCTTCCAGGTAGGGCTGGTCGATGGCTT
>Ga0265298_10000663_pt1 | contig 50304 bp, 37 predicted proteins | sample AusTroGonzalo_MG_3_FD_193486 | JGI IMG/M metagenome (GOLD analysis project Ga0265298, IMG submission 193486) | Bovine rumen microbial communities from tropical cattle in Woodstock, Queensland, Australia - Gonzalo_01 | ecosystem: Host-associated > Mammals > Digestive system > Stomach > Rumen ...
CATCGACTTCTCGCACGTACAATTTATATTAATAATTCGCAAGAGTCTTTCGATGAGTTTAAGACACGGTCTTATTTCCTCTATATTGATTCATTGTCGCAAGCTATCGTCAATACGAAAAATACCAAGAAAGCTTTTGGCTTGCTGTTGCTAAGAGCTTTGGCTCACTCGGCAACTCGTAATTTTGAAGGTGCTATTGATGACCTTTCTACCTATTTGCAAGAAGACTCCCTCTGTGTGCCCGCCCTTTGGCAGAGAGCCTATTGTCAGTCGCGCATCAACCTGTTCCAGGCTTCCGAGGGTACTAATGTTGAATTAAAAAATGCAAATGTATTAGCAGATCTAAACCATGCCTTGTCGATTGATAGTCAAAATGCTTATCTGTATTACAATCGTGGATGTCTGCATGCATGGCGCAAAGATTATACATTAGCCATAGAAGATTTCTCGAAAGCGATAGCTGTCGATAAGAATATGGCTGAGGCTTATTATAATAGAGGCATATGCTTCATCCAGAATAAACAAACGGATAGGGGAGTGGCTGACTTGAGTAAAGCTGGTGAACAAGGTCTCTATACGGCTTATGGAATTATAAAAAAATATAGAAAATAGTGCCCTTTCGCTTAAAGATAAAAACCATTAATATAAGAACATATGGAAAAGGAAATGTTGTTATGGAACAGAATTCTTGCCGTGGTATTAAAGATGCCAGGCGTTAAGGTTGATCGTGTGGCATTTTTGCGCAAGTCGCTGAAAGACTATTGTAACGATCAGCGTCTAGATATGCTTGAAAATGTTCGTCCATATACTGTAACTACCGATAAGGTTATAGACTCGGTGGCAACCTCATGCATTAACTACCATACGGCTCTGGCCACGACAGGATCGACAATAGCCGGTTTGCCAGGTGGCTTGGCAATGGCTGCAACCATTCCGGGGGACATCACTCAGTATTATTTCCATGTCGTTGTCCTTTCCCAGAAACTGGCTTATCTGTATGGATTCCCGGATTTTTGTAATGAAGATGGTGAACTGAGTGAGAATGCAAGTGATCTGCTTACGATTTTTATGGGTGCGATGATGGGAGCAAAAGTTGCCGATCAAGGCATTAGCGAATTGGCAAAGGGAATGGCTAAATCGGCTGTTGGTCGTCTACCTCGTGTGGCTATAACTAAAACTGCAATCTATCCTATTGCTGTTCAAGTTGCTCGTATTGCGGGAATGAAGTTGTCGAAGGAAGGCTTTAGTAAAAGTATTGGTCGTTTTTTGCCGATAGCAGGTGGTATTTTCTCAGGTACACTTACTTTGTTTACCTTCCGACCAGGTGCCCTGCGCTTGCAGAAACGATTGAAAGCGCAAAAGATGCATTTTAACGATGGTGATATAGATGCCATGGAATATTCGAATATTCGTGCTTCCTTTGTTAAGGCTGAACAGTCGCAGAATAATCCGCAGGCAAAGAACTTAGCGATTATTCAGGCCATGATAAATATGGCTAATATTTCTGACGATGTTTCGGCAGATGTGCAAGATCTTATTGAAGACAGAATCGCTGAACTTGAACTTTCAGGGGAGGAACAAATCAAACTGTTAGAAACACTGGGTACAGAGTTTAGTTTCGATGTCGATTATCAGTTGCTTAGCTGTGACCCCGACTATGCGCGTGAGGCACTCCGTGGTATGAATGATGTCATAAAGGCGATTGGCCGCAATACTATGGCAGAGCGGATGTATTTGTCGATGGCAGCCAAGGCTCTTGGTGTTTCAAAAGAGGAACTTGACGAACTTGAACGAGAAAAATAGTTGTATTGAGACATATACAAAACAAAGAGACACAATGGTAACAAGTGATTGGCATAATTTTTTGTAATTTTGCAGCCGAAACTGCTGAAACTACAATTCTATAAATTATTCCAATCACTTACCTTATGAAAAAAACAACTAAAATTGCTCTTGTTGTACTACTTTTTGGAAGTACTGTTTCGACATGGGCTCAAGGGCTGAAAGATGCCTACAAAGACTATTTTACTATTGGTGTTGCTGTTAACAGATTTAATATCTCTGTCCCCCAGCAAGCTGATTTAGTTAAACAGGAATTCAACAGTATTACGGCTGAAAACGACATGAAACCCGTATCGGTACACCCAGCTGAGGGCGTATGGAAATGGGGAGCTGCTGATAGTATTGCAAACTTCTGCCGTCGGAATGGTATCAAACTGCGTGGTCACTGCCTTTGTTGGCATTCTCAGTTTGCCGACTGGATGTTTGTCGACAAGAAGGGCAAGGAAGTGACAAAGGAGGTGTTCTACGAGCGTCTGCGTGAACATATCCACACGGTTGTCAATCGTTACAAGGATATCGTCTATGCATGGGACGTTGTCAATGAGGCAATGGCCGATGACGGTCCTGGCATGCGCCGTCCGGGTGCCAGCCCTTATCGTCAGAGCCGTCATTTCAAACTGTGCGGTGATGAGTTTATTGCCAAAGCTTTCCAGTTCGCACGTGAGGCCGATCCTAATGCCTTGTTGTTCTATAATGACTACAGTACAGTTGACGAAGGCAAGCGCGAGCGTATCTATAATATGGTGAAGAAGATGAAGGATGCCGGTGTACCCATCGATGGTATCGGTATGCAGGGCCACTACAATATCTACTTCCCCGATGAGGCTCAGTTGGAAAAGGCTATCAACCGCTTCTCAGAGCTCGTTAAGCACATTCATATCACCGAGTTGGATCTGCGTACGAATACTGAGTCTGGTGGTCAGTTGCAGTTCTCACGTGGTGAGGCCAAGCCGATGGCTCCTTATCTCCAGACCCTTCAGACCGATCAGTACGCTCGTCTGTTCAAGGTGTTCCGTAAGCACAAGGATGTGATCGACAATGTAACATTCTGGAATCTGGGCGACCGTGATTCTTGGCTTGGCGTAAACAATCGTCCGTTGCCTTTCGATGAGAACTACAAGCCGAAGCCCAGCTATCGTGCTATCCGTGATTTCGATCCAGCTCTCGACGCTCGCAAGCCGAAAGAGGACTTCCGTCCGAACCCCATGAACCAGCCTGGTCAGGAATATCCTCAGGTGAATAGTGAGGGCTATGCCCGTTTCCGTATCGTAGCTCCTGAGGCAAAGTCTGTGATTGTAAGCCTCGGTCTGGGTGGACGTGGCGGTACCGTTCTGCGCAAGGATAAGGATGGCGTTTGGACGGGTACGACCGAAGGCCCGATGGATGAAGGCTTCCATTATTATCACCTGACTATTGACGGCGCTACTGTCAATGATCCTGGCACCAACAACTACTTCGGTTCTTGCCGTTGGGAGAGCGGTATCGAGATTCCAGCTGCCGACCAGGACTTCTATGCACTGAAAAACGTTCCTCATGGAAATGTGCAGCAGGTGCTCTTCTGGAGCGAGAGCACCCAGCAGGTACGTCGTGCTTTTGTCTACACACCGCCTACCTATGGAAAGAATAAGAAAGAGCGTTTCCCTGTACTCTATCTGCAGCATGGCTGGGGTGAGAATGAGACAAGCTGGCCTAATCAAGGCTCTGCAGGTCTGATTATGGATAATATGATTGCTGAAGGAAAGATCAAGCCTTTCATCATCGTGATGGCCTACGGTATGACCAATGACGTAAAGTTTGGTGGCATCCGTTCGTTCACCGCCAAGGAGTTCGAGACCGTCCTCGTTGATGAGCTGATTCCTTATATTGATGCCAATTTCCAGACTATCGCTAAGAAGGATAGCCGCGCTATGGCAGGTCTTTCAATGGGTGGTATCGAGACCAAGCTGATTACTACGCGTCGTACTGATGTATTCAGCTACTACGGATTGTTGAGCGGTGGCACCTACGCTCCTGAGGATATCAAGGATCCCAAGCAGGTGAAGATGATCTTCGAGAGCTGTGGTAGCCGTGAGAATCCTGATGGAATCAAGAAAACTATTGATGCACTGAAGGCCGCTGGTTATAATGCTCATGGTTATGTGTCGCCTAATACGGGGCACGAGTTCCTGACCTGGCGTCGTAGCCTGAAGGAGATGGCACCGCTGCTCTTCAAGTAATCGATAAGACCAGTAAAAAATAGATGTGAGCCACTTTCTCAATTTGAGAAGTGGCTCACTTTGTCAATTATAATTTGTCTTTTTTTGTGTTGGTTAAGACATTGCAAATATACTCATTTTTATAAAATAGCCAATATTCTTATACAAGAATCCTATCGCAATGCGTTGCGTTTGCTATTGTCATTTCCCAACGTTAAGTTCCCATTCGTCTCGCCAACGAATGACAGGTTTACCGTTCTCAAACTCAATGGGTAACCAGATATAACGGGCATCACGCGGGTGGCGTGGGTGCCAAATGTCGGCCATAAAAATATACTGACCGTTGAGAGGAAGGATAAAGGTGCTCTGTCCCATGAAAGTCTTTTCAGCCTTAGGCCCGCGGCAGGGATTGGGATGTTGCGTCCACGGTCCCCAGATGCTGGGGGCTGAGAACATGCGTGCCTCGTTGGGATCCCATCCAGTACAGCCGCTGGTAATCATCCAGTAGGTACCCTCATGTTTGAAGATGGCAGGTGCCTCGTTATGCCCGCCGGGAGCCATGCGGGTGTAACACCCCGTATGATGCAGGTAGTCGCCAGTCAGCTCTGCGATGTGAAGAGTGTAGTTCTCTTCTGATGAGAAGATGTGATAGGCCTTGCCGTCATCATCAACATACAGGGTCATGTCGCGCGACATCTGTCCGGTTTCATAGTCACGCTTTACGTATTCGTCGAATCCCATCGGCGAACCTTCTATCGGCCATGTAGCGGCATTCGCCCGTTGAGAATAGAGGAACTTGTATGGTCCTTCCGGACGGTCAGCCACTGCAACGCCATAACGGGCGGCACTATAGCCCTTTCCTTTCAGTTCCAAGTGGAACCACATGCAGAACTTCTTCGTCACGGGATTATAGATGACTTTCGGACGCTCTAGGATACAGCCGCGCTCAATGTCATGTCCGCGCTGTTCACTTACGCTAAGTGCTACGCCACAGTTACGCCAGTTGACTAAGTCTTTTGAGGCATAGCACATCACGCCTACCAATGCATTACTCGTACGGTCGCTCTTGTGTTCGCCAAACCAATAGTAGGTATCGCCATGCTTCAGTACACCGCCACCATGTGCATTGATGTGGCGTCCACCATCATCGGGCCATAGCTCACCACTACGAATGGCTTGTTTCTTTTTCTGCTGCTCGTTCCAATAGTTTTCCAGACGTTTAGCTTCAGCCTTCGTGATATGAATCACTGAACCATGCTTGGGCGAGATACAGTTCTGAATCTTCATGACACCCTCGTTGAAACGTCCCAACGGCTTGAACGTCTTAAAGTCGGAAGTCTCTACGAAGCCGAAGTTATGAGGGTTCACACTATAGATGTCATACATGACAACCCACTTGTTCTCACCAATGCGCTTCCAAACATTAGGTGCCTCGCAGCCACTTCTCTCCGCATCTATCTGCTCGGCATGATAGTCATCGAAGTGATTGATACGGTCACTAATCATATACTTGATGCCACCAGGATTCTCCTGAGACACATAGGTCATGAAATAACGGCCGTCGGGCATCGGACAGATATCGGCATCGAGCACCTGAATCTTGTCGTCGGGATATTCAAAGAGTAACTGCGGCTCAGTTTCCAGCGTGGTAAAGGCTTCATCGGCATAGCTGTAGTAGAGCTTGGTACGCCCACCTGCCTGCTGACGGATGGTGAAGTAGACCATGGGCTTGCCTACCTGTGGGTCCCAGATGGTCTGCGGAGCCCATGCACAGCCTATCTCTCCGAATTTCTCAGGGAAGAGTTGGTCGATACGGGCTACATGATGTGTCCAGTGAATCAGGTCGTCTGAGGCCATGAGTACAAGTCCGCGGTTATTGCCCCATCCGTATTTTTCGGGTCTTTCCCATTGCGTAGTGCGGATGCCTTTCTGCTTTCCGAAGACATGCAGGTCGGTCATCGCAATATAGAACTTCCCGTTTGGCGCGCGATAGATGTGTGGATCACGAATGCCATGCTGCTCTGCAATACTATCACCGGCAATAATCGGCTCACTGTTGTTCACGGGTGTAAAGGTATAGCCGTCGTAGCTGATGGCCATGAACAGTGAGTGTGTCGGGTCGGTGAAATACGTGAACAGGTAGGCGCCCATGTCCTTTTCTTTGAGCATCCGCTTCGGCTTGGCTCCATTTGTCGTCATTGAGACGAGGGCAAATACAAATAGTAGTGCAAAATAATGAAAGTGCTTCATCGTTTAGTAAGTAATAGTTCTTATTTGAATATCTTCTGAGCAAACATGGTCAGGTAGATACGCCAGTTACGCCAGATGTGGCCACCGTCGTTCTCATAATACTCGTAGGGGTATTGGTGTTCATCAAGATATTTGCGCAGGTCAGTGTTCATCTGCATGAGGAAGTCTTCCTTTCCAATGGCAATCCAGAACAGTTTGGGCTTTGAGCCAAAGAGACGTGCCATCTGTCCGTCGAAGTCTTGATTGAGTTTTGAGGTAGGGGTGTCAGGCATAATCTCTCGTGGCATTCTACATGCTGCTGACTGCAAACCGTAATAATCAAAGGTCTCAGGATAGAGGCGCGAGATTCCAAAGGTATGACCGCCACCCATCGAAAGTCCGGTAACGGCACGGCCAGATCGCTTCTTGATGGTCTGGTAATGGCTGTCTACGTAGTTGACGATATCCATGAAACTCTCCTCCATGGAGGCTTTCGCGCCACGTCGGTTGAAGGCATTACCGTCAGGGGTGTACATTCCTTCGTGCCACCAGCCAGGAGCAGCGTTACATGTAGGGGTGCCGTTGGGCATAACTACAATCATCGGCACGCATTTACCTTCGGCAATAAGGTTATCCATAATCTGTGAAGTGCGACCGAGATCGCCCCACGCCGTCTCGTCACCACCGTGACCATGTAGCAGATACATCACAGGGAATTTCTTTTTGCCATCGTATGATGGTGGCAGATAGATGGTCATGCGGCGTTGCTGCCCCAGTGTGGGACTGTTGTACCAAACGCGACTCAAGTTTCCGTGAGGCACATTGTTTACTGCATAGAGATGTCCTTTATCGTCGTTACTCTTTGTCACGATAAAGATATTGCTCAGCGTAGCGATATCACGGTTCACATAGCTGTTGGCAGGATCTACGAATCGCTGACCGTCAACATTCAGACTATAGGAGTAGAGCTCAGGTGTCAATGGTGTTGTCGTCGCTGTCCACACGCCATTTTCCTGTTTTGTCATCTCTATTCGCTTGTTGCGTATCTCCTCGAAATCACCATTGACGGTGACATGCTGAGCAGAGGGAGCAAAGAAGTTAAAGGTCACCGTGCCGTCAGCATTGATGATTGGTGATTTCACACGGGGACGTTGTCCCAACTGTTGCTGGCCGTAACTGCTTACCGTAAATAGGCTGCAGCAGGCAAGGATAAAAAACAACTTTCTCATTTCCGTAAAATCAATAGAACTTCACTACATCATCAAGTTGGCGGTGGCGTGGCTGTACCGGCTGCCCCTTACGATAGCCGAGCGCAATGACGGCCATGACCGTCTCGTTGTCGGGAATGCTGAACAGTGCACGCAGCTTGTCGGCCTCACGCATACCCATGATAAGGGTGTCAAAGCCCATTGCCCTGGCCTTCAGGATGAGGTAGCAATTAGAGAGACCATTGTCATAAGCGCCCCAGCCATCTCCAACCTCATTGGAAGGATTGCCTCTGAAGAATCCCGACTTTCCGCGTTCAAAGGTAGAGACAATGAGGACGGGAGCGTCTTGAATGCGTTGCTTATTACCGCCTACCAGGTCTTGTACGGCAGCAAGTTTCTCAGGCGAGATGGCCACATAATACTTCGTTGGCTGCTGATTGGCCCATGATGGTGCCTCCTGAACGGCAGTCAGCAGTGTGCGCACCTCGGCTTCGCTGATCTTCTTCGTTGCGTCATAGCTACGAATGCTGCGGCGGGTGGTTAATACTTCGTCAAACGACGGTGATTTTTTCTCTTGTGCTACGCTGGGCAGTATGAACAAAGCTGCCAGAGCGGTCAGTAAAAATAATCTTTTCATTTGGTTTTTATAATTTTGTGGTGATATTCAAAAGGGCATTATCGGCACTCGACGAGCCAACCATCAGTTGATACTGACCAGGCACGAAGCGCATCGTGTTAGTTTGTGCGTCCCAACTCTCCAGTTGCTTCTTCGGCAGGGTGAGGCTCATGGTGCGAGCTTCGCCCGCCTTCAGGTTCACTTGCTGGTAAGCACAGAGGGTCTTCAGCGGACCTTCCTTATCTGCCGTGCGACGGAAATAGACCTGAGCGGTCTCCGTACCATCGACTTTGCCAGTGTTCTTCACCGTGACGGTAAGAGTGACGGCATCGCCCTTCACCTTGACGGTGGGCTTCGAGAACTCGAATGTCGTATAGCTCAAGCCGTGGCCGAAGGGGAACAAGGGTTCGCCCGTGAAGTAACGATAGGTGCGGTTCTTCATCGTGTAGTCGAGGAAGTCGGGCAGGTCGTCAGTACTGCGATAGAACGTCACAGGCAACTTGCCGCTGGGGTTATAGCGCCCAGTGAGGACATCGGCCAACGCCGTGCCGCCCTGCTCTCCATCATACCACCACTGAAGGATGGCATCGCAGGTTTCCAACTCAGGCGCCATCGCCATTGCACCACCAGAGCAGTTCACAAAGACCACCTTCTTGCCAGCCTCATGCAACCAGCGGAGCACATCGCGCTGAGCCTGGGGCAGTTCGATGCTGGTGCGGTCGCCACCACGGAAGCCGGGCTCGCTGACGCGCATCTCCTCACCCTCAAGACGAGGCGAGATACCTCCAACGAAGACCACCGTCTGGGCATCGCCCACCTGCGCCAGCAACTCCTGCGGTGTGGGGGCAGCCTTATGTTGAATGTCGAAGTTCAGGGCACCATAGCCCGTCTCCTGCACATAATCAATCTGTATGCGATAGTGTTCGCCTGCCTTTACAGCAATCTCCTTCTGGGCATTCTGAATGCGCTGACGAGCCTGCCAGAGGTTGACGATGGTATCGCCATTGACCAGCAGACGAATCTTATCATCACCACCAATGGTGAAGATGAGTGTTTCATCACGAGTGGGGATGAGCGTCGCATCCAGACGGGCAGAGCAGTTCTCGAGGTTCACGCCTGGGGCAAAGACGGTATTGCCGCCGTTGCTCAGTTTCACGGGTTCTGTCATGGTGACGGTGGCAACGGGCGTGCCACTCATCTCAGTATTATTATAATAGACAGCCTGCATGCCGGCATTGCCCAATGGTGCGCGCAGATTGCCGAAACGACTCTCGATGCTTTCGTTGCGAGTAAGGCCACATCCCTGCACATAAGGCACATTACCCAATTGCTGGCGAATGCCTTCGAGAGCAGTGACGGTCTTGGTGGGATAGCCGGAGTAGTTGCCCCATTGCATCACGGAGTCGTTGGCGTTGGGACCCATGACAATTACCTTCTTCGCAGGCTGCGACTCTGTCGCAGCATACTCCAACGGCAGGACGCCGTTGTTCTTCAACAGCACGATACTCTTGCGGGCCATATCGAGGGCCAGTTGCTTGTGTTCCTTCGAAGCCACCGCTGAGGCAGGAATCTTTGTCCACGACACTTGGTCATCCTTGTCGAAGTCGCCCACTTCCATACGAGCGATGAGCAAACGACGAAGCGAACGGTCGAGGTCGGCCTCCTTGATATCACCACGGCGCACAGCCTCTGGCAAGTGACGATACTCAGAGCCACACTCCACATCGGTACCAGCCAAAACAGCCTGAGCAGATGCCTCCTCGCTGTCCTTGGCGGTGTTGTGCCAACGGGGCAGGAAGTCGCGAATAGCACCACAGTCACTAGTGATCAACCCCTTGAAGCCCCATTCATCACGCAGGATTTGTTGTTCGTAGCGTGTCTGACTGCAACAAGGCTGACCATCAATGCGCTGATAGGCACACATCACCTCGGCCACCTCGCCCTCCTGCACCAAGGCCTTGAAGGCAGGCAGGTAGGTCTCCCAAAGGTCGCGTTCGGGCAGGTTCTCCACATCAAACGTGTGGCGATTCCATTCTGGTCCGCTATGCACGGCGAAGTGCTTGGCACAAGCCAATAGTTTCTTATGCTGAGAGAGTGGTTTGCCATCATAGCTATAGCCCTGCAAGCCACGCACCACAGCAAGTCCCATCTTTGATGTCAGGAATGGGTCTTCGCCATAGGTCTCCTGACCGCGTCCCCAACGAGGATCACGGAAGATATTGATATTGGGTGTCCAGAAGGAAAGACTTTGGTAGCGACGGATATTTCTCGATTGCTTGGCTTGCTGCGCCTTGACACGAGCCTCATCGCTGACAGCCGTGAAGACACGATGCAACAAAGCATCATCCCACGAAGCCGCCATGGCCATCGTGATGGGAAAGACGGTAGCATAGCCATTACGCCCCACACCATGAAGAGCCTCGTTCCACCATTGGAACTGGGGTATCTGCAGATGGTCGATAGCGGGCGAGGTGTCCATCATCAGGCGCACCTTCTCCTCTAATGTCAGTCGTTTCAGCAAGTCGTCGGCACGCTGTTCCGCCGTAAGTTGTGGATTCAGATAAGGCAATGTCTGAGCCGATGCTGTCAGCCCCCATGCGGCGACCAGCAAACCTATTGCGAGTAACTTCTTCATGCGATTACCCCCTTGCCATTTGATAAATCTTCTCCATGTCCTCGGCCTTCAGCACCTTGAGGCAACCACAGGTCTTCTGATAGTCGCGACTACACTTGCGTGTCATCTCCTTAATCTCTTCATCTGTAATATCGCGCCCGATGAGTTCCTTGATATTGATAGGCATGCCGATAGCATGGTAGAAACGCTCCATGGCTTCAATACCTCGCAGGGCTGTTCCTTCGGGATCGGTAAAGTCATTAGGCACATTCATTACATTGACTGCAAAACGGACAAAGCGCGAGAGATTCTCATGCATGACATAGCGTGCCCAACTGGGCCAGATAGCAGCAAGACCAGCACCGTGTGTAACATCGAATAATCCACTTAACTCATGCTCTAGCTGATGCGTAGCCCAGTCGTCTGCCACACCACACCCCGTGAGTCCGTTGTGCATCAGACTGCCGCCCCACATGATTTGTGCACGATAGCGATAGTCCTCAGGATTCTTCAGTACAGCAAATATGGCATTCTTAATACTGCGAAGCATGGCCTCGGCTATATCGGTGGTGAAATCCATGTCGTCATCCTTCGTGAAGTAACGCTCCATGGTGTGCATCATCATATCCGTAACACCGGCAGCTGTTTGATAGGGTGGTAATGTCATGGTGCGACGGGGATTCATAATGGCAAACTTCGGACGCGAGAGGTTGTTGGAGTATCCCAGTTTCACATCACCTTCTTCATTCGTGATGACGCTGGCCTCACTCATCTCACTGCCGGCAGCGGGAATGGTCAGCACAGAGGCTACGGGTAGCATGGTCTTGGGCGCTTCAGCCTTGCCAAGGTATAGATCCCATACATCTTCATTCATGCAGACACCGTATGCAATACATTTGGCTGAGTCAATGACCGAGCCGCCACCGACGGCAAGGATAAAGTCCACACCCTCTCGACGGCATAGCTGAATGCCCTCTTTGGCAAGACTCAGACGGGGATTGGGTACAACACCGCCCAGTTTGACGTAAGTGATACCGCCATCTTCCAGCAGTCCGCAGATTTTATCCAGCAGTCCAGAGCGTACTGCACTCTGTCCACCATAATGTACCAGCACCTTCGTACCGCCATATTTCTTCACGAGAGCAGCCACCTGTTCTTCACTCTTCTCACCGAAAACCACCTCTGTAGGTGCGTAGTATTTGAAATCTTTCATTTTCAATTGTTGTTATTTGTTGGTAATGACTTTTAGTTTATCGCCGCTCATATCCACCTCAAATAGATGGGGGATGCGTATCGTTCTGCCACGGCCATCTTTAGAATGATGATGTACCGACATCATCCACTGGCCGTCAAAGCGCTGAAAGAGCATGGAATGGCCGTAGCCTGGAGGCGTGATAGGGTCAGGCTCCTGTGTCCACGGGCCATCGAGGGTTCCGCTCTCTGAATAGGCAACGCCTTGTGTATAGACATCAAAGACCCATGAGGTCCAGAGCATCCCCAGACGTCCTGTTGCGGTGCGGAAGAGCCAGGGACCGTCAGTCACCTTGTTCCAGGTAATCTCTCCTTGGTCGTTCTTCTCCCGGCTCCAAGGTGAGTCGCTGGCACGGAAAAGTACTTTCGGTTCGCCTATGGTACCACTGAGGTCGGGCTTCAGTTCAATCTTCTCCATCGTGCCGTTCCAGTTCTGCAGCCATTCACCGCAGAACACCATGTAAGGCTTTCCGTCACGGTCTTTCCAGTAAGTGCCGTCGAGGGTAGGACGGTCGGCTGGCAGGTAGGTTGCATCACCAAAGGCGCGGTAGGGGCCCATAGGATTGTCAGCACGGAGCACTTGCGAGGCACGTCGTTCAATGACATTGCCGCGCACGTTGCCAATTTTCACTGCCTGATTGGTGAATGTGGCGAAATAATAGTACCAGCCGTCACCCGTGACATGTGGCTCGGCAGCCCAGATCATGGGTCGCGGCCCCATCCAGGAATCAGCTTCAAACTCCGTAACGCGGAACGGCCCTTCCCACAGCTTCAGGTCACTGCTGCGCCACATCATGCCGCCTGTACCCGTCATGTAGTACATCTTTGTCTTTTGGTCTGCTAAGATTGCCGGATCACTTAGGCGGATAGAGTCTAGTGGAACATCCTTCCGAATACGCATGTTTCGTTGTGCTAATATTGTCATTAGACAGAAGACAAACATGCAGAGAATTGCTGTTCTTTTTGTTGTCATAGATTTATTGTATTTTTTTTTCGTTTACAAATCAATTGTTAATTAACGCCTTGTTAATTTCTTCTTCAATGATTTTCAGCGACTCATCTCCAAAACCTGTATGCTCCCAGATTCGCTGTCCTTTGTCATCGTAGAGGTAATACTGGGGGATACCGTCAAGATTGGGAATCTGGCTGAAGACAGCCGTCGATACTCGGTAGTGCTCGCCTGGAATATTGACGACCTGTATGGTCCAGTCGTTCAACTTACTAGTCTCGTTGGTGAGGTACACGAACACAACATTGCGACCCTCCAATTTCTTCTTCAGAGATTCCATTGCATTGATACCACGCATACAGGGACCACACCATGTAGCCCAGAGGTCAACAAACACTACCTTGCCTGGGTATTGGTTGACGATGGCTTGCACCAGCTGATCGCCAGGCACGTCAGGTGCTGTGCGTTTACGTTTCTCGCCAATTATCCTTGTGCGTTCCACCAAGACACGTGTGCTGTCGTTGAAAGCACGAAGCATTGGTTGGAAGTAGGGGTGTACACTATTAATCACACTATCGGACTGCACCTCACAGTCTATCATCCGTTTGGCGATGGTCTGCGACTCTGCCATTCCCTTCATCGCCTCATAGACCTCACCGTGATCCAATCCGTTGGTTTCGAGATAGGCCAGACGATTGGAAATCGCTGAAGAGTTGTTGTAGAGCGGCAGATAGTAGCTACGCCCGTCGCGATAGAGCTGCAAGTCCTTGGCATGAGGGTCAACAAGAGTATAGGTCTCGCCCAACTTAGCCCAAGTGCTGTCTGTTGCGGGATGCATCCTGTATCGAAGTGAGCGGGTGTAGTTCTCGCGAACAAAGAGATATATCCAGTCGATGTATAATTGAATGAAATCTTTTTGCCTGCGGGTATAGTCTGGACGCTGTAACATCTCCTGACGCAACTTGCTCATGTTCTGCCAAAGTTGCTCGCTCCATTCAGCAAAGGTCTGTCCTGCCTTATAGGCGGGTGTTTCGGCCGGCCAACCACATGCCAAGCCGGGATAATCGAACAACACTTGATTAAGGTCGCCAATGCTGCCCCCAACCTGCACGCATTGACGTGGGTTAGGCTTTCCAGCTGCAAAGTCGTGCATATAGGCTAAGCTGGCGGCCTCATCGAAACTGAGCGTCAGCGTCTCGCCAGCTATGAGCAAGCCCTTGAACTGATCCAAATCCCAATGGGGAATATGGGGACCAATGAATGTGGGGTATGCTGTCGGATAGACAGATATCAGATAAGTGTCCTTCATTGGATTTTCAGCCTCATAGAGTCCTGTAATATAGTTCTCAGCATAAGCTGAGGCAAACATCAGGCTACTATCTCTGTCGACAGTAAGTTTGCATTGCCCGTATTTCAGCGTTAGGGGTTTCAAGGGTTCGCCATTGTCCACCGGCTTTTGGTATTCAGGTAGACGATAGGGATATAGTTTGTTGTCGAGACGTATGCCGAAGAACTTCCATGAGCCAGGACCTTCGCCTTCCAGAAAGTCAAACGTCAGGGCATCTTTTGGCAGAGGGTCGAAGTAAAGGACGACAGAGTCCTGCTGTGCATTCTTCTCATATTCCTTGCCAAACTCAAAGCTGTCGTCTGCCAACACAGTGGTGCCTTGATGAGTAATGATATGTCCCTGCTGACATACATAGCTGTTGCCATTGCATTTCAACTGGGCTCCGGTCATGCTCCAGTCGCGCCCATGAGCACAATTCATGCGGAAGTGTACAATGGTGGCTTTCTTGGTCAACTCTACTTTTACGGGAAGGAGATTGGTTGATGTCTGTGCCTTGAATGCTGGTCTTTCAAAGATTTTGTCTTTCGCTTGCCCTGCTAATGTTAAGAGGGCGAGTAGAATGACAAGGATGGTTGTTCTTGAGGTCATAATAGTAGTTGTTGTTATTTGATTGTGCAAAGATACCGATTCTTTTTTTAAATTATGAAATATTGAGTGGGAAATGAAAATTGTTGTTATTCATCGACCTCTTCGGTCATTATTGCCCCATTTCTTATCATACCTTCCCTCGGTATCAATCTTTCCTCCGAACATGTTCAGACGGTAGCGTACGTGCAGCATGGCATAGCTGTTGATGCTGTTGTAGCGGGTATCGCTTCGTCCGTTGGCGTTCACCCAGCGTTCGTAGTTGCTCTGCTGACCCAATAGGTCGTAGAAGTTCAGTGCTACGATGAGCGTCTTCGACTTCAGGAACGACTTTGATATCTGTCCGTTCCAGATTAGTTCGTTGGTGTTCGATGACGGGTCGTTATAGCCTCGGCGACTGTTCTCGTGCAGGTTGGTCATGATCTCGAAGCCGTTAGGCAGGCGCACCATGATTTGTCCGCCGTAGCTGAATCGCCAGGTGTCCAGGTCGGCAGAGGGCTGCAGCTCATTGCGTGAGTGCTGGTAGTTCACGTTGCCGTCGAGCATCACCTCCAGCCAGTCGTTGCGGTAGCTGGCGTTCAGTCGCTGGTTCACGTTCGTGGTGCGGGTAGTGTTCTTGGCGGCATCAGCCTTTGCCTGTGCCACATAGCTTACATAATTATTGTACCTGATACGCGAGTCACTGCCTACGTTGAAGTGTGCGGCTGAGTCGATGGCTGTACTGAAGTTGATACCGCCGTCGGCATTCCAGTTACCGTTGATATTCTCCGGTCGTGAGACACTACCACCCGTTTCGGCATTATAGCGCACCAAGTTCGAAATAGAGTTGCGTATATGGCGGTAGTTACCGTAGAGGACGATGCTTCGCTTGTATTTCTGGATGTAGTTGTTGTAGTACACGTTCAGCGAGTTGGTGAACTGCGGCTTCAGGCCAGGGTTACCCTGTGTGATATAGAGCGGGTTCGAGTCGTCGGTGATATCCAGCAGCTGGGTGATGTCCGGCTGACGGGTGTCGCCGCGATAGTGCACGTAGATATTCTGCTGTTCACTGAACTTATAGTGGAAGTCGATTGTTGGCGTGAGATTGGTCACGTTTCTCACCGTATCGACATAGATACCGCGGTAGTCCTGAATGAAGTTCGAGTGCTGGGGCTGTACTAGGAAGCCCAAGTTATAATCGTACTCCTCCTGCCAGTGGCGCAGCGTCAGTCGGATGTTATGCGTATAGTTCTTATACTCCGAATAGCGGCTGAGGCTTCTGTCCAGATGATCGCTGAGCGGCGTAATGCTTGCATACATGGGGTTAAGTTCTCCTATCCAGGGATCCCAGTCACGATATTCAGGGTCAATGTCTGAGAAAGGATCACGCCCGAGACGGCTGAAGTCATATGCCTGACGGTCGCTCTTGTTTTGGTTATAGCGTAGTTCGTAGTTGACTTGCAGGTGGGCTCCCTTCCATAGAGGCTCACTATACAGTGCGCTAAGTACATATCCCTTATTGTCGCTCGGCGTAGTGTTGTAACGGGCGGTATAATAGGTGGAGTCCTGGGTGGAGTCGGTCTTTTTCTTCACACGATGCAGGTAAACCTCGTTGTTCGACACGTTACGGTCCTTGTTACTGCCGATAGAGCCTTCCACGCGCAGGGTGATGTTACGGCCTCGCTGGTTCAGGCGGCGGTAGAACTGCAGCATCGCCCACGCATTTTTGCTCTCACCGTAGCTAAGACTGGAACCGTGGTTGTGGTTGACCAGGTGGGGGTAGAGCGGGGTAGTGGCGTCATGCACCATGTCCAAGGGTGCTTCGGCAAAGAGATAGGGATCGGCATCGAAAGTAGCACTGGTCGAGGTTGTCGTTCCGTCGTTAGTGCCAAGGCTTCCGTTGGCACGCAGTAACAGGTTGGTCAGCGTGTCGGGCTTCCATTCTACGCGGATGTTTCCGTTCCAGTTATTGCTGCGCGTGAGGCTCTTGGAAAAACTGTTCGAGAAGGTTCTGTTGGTTTCGCTGTAGAAGTTCTCACTGGCGTTCTCGTTCTGGTTGTCGCCGTCACGATGGTTCCAGCGTACCGAGGCATCCATCTTCAGCTTCTCGTCGTCGTCATAGTTCAGGTTCGTACCCAGCATTTTGCGGGCGTTCAGTCCGCGGCGGTTCCACCAGCCGGCATTCTCTTCCTTGTTGTTAAAATTGCCCATGATGACAAAGCGGGTCTTATCGGTAAAGCTGCTACCCATGCCGCGAGAGGCATAGCGGTGCTGCGTACCGCCGGCTATGTCGAGGTTCGTCATATAGCCGCGGTTCATGCCCTTCTTGATGGTGAAGTCGATGACCGTCTCCTTGTTGCCGTCTTCAATGCCGGTGATACGGGCCTGATCGCTCTGCTGGTCGTAGAATTTCATGTTCTGTATGATGTCTACGGGAATGTTCTTCAGCGCCGTCTCCACATCGCCTAACATGAATTCCTTACCGTCCAGGAGAATTTTCTTTACAGCTTTGCCGTTGATGGTGATATTGCCATCTTCATCGACCTCGGCACCGGGGATGCGCTTGATGAGCTCTTCGATAGGCGAGCCCTCGGGCGTGCGGTAGGCATCGGGGTTGTAGACCAGCGTGTCCTTCTTTACTACGACCTGTGCGGCTCGTCCTGTGACGATGGCTTCTTTCAGCATCGTGGTCTCTGGCGACATCAGCAGGTCGCCCAGTTCAATGCTCTGGTTGCGGCGGAGCGTCACCTCGCGCTGAATGGTCTGGTAGCCAATAGATGAAATCTTCAGTCGGAAGATGCCGTTGGCAGGTGCTACGATCGAGAAGTTACCCTGAATGTCCGACACGGTGCCGCCTACGAAGGTGGAGTCTTTCTGTCGGAATAGCTGGACGGTGGCCTGAACCATCGGTTCTTTCAGGTCAGCGTCTTGGATATTGCCACTGATGGTCAGTCCATGGTCTTCTGATTGTGCAAAGGCGTTGAAGGCCGTGAGTGATAAAAGGGCAAGTATAAGTGTAAAATGCTTCATTGTATGTGTTGTTTATCGTTTCTTCGTACTATTGCGTAGCTCCAATCGGGCGGTTACCACGATATGCTGTACGCTGTCATCGCCATTGATCTGGTCGAGCAGCAGGCGGAACGCCTTGGTCCCTATCTCGGTGAGGTTCTGCTTGACGAATGAGGTGCGGGGGTGTGACATCTCTGATACCCAGTCGCTCATATAGGCAATGATGGCTATGTCGTCGGGGATGCGCAGTCCGCTGTTGGTGATAGCCTGTAGTGCTGAGATACCCAGCAGTCCGTGGGTGGCCAGAATTGCATCGGGTGGTTCGGGCAGGCTGAGTAGTTCCATTGTGTCGGTGAGGCCGGAGTTGAAACTGATGTGATGGCACTTCACCAATTCGGTACGTACAGGGATGCCGTGCTCGCGCAAGGCTTCCAGATACCCGTGCTTGCGGTCGGCAATCTGCTTGACTTGGTTCGGGCCACCTAAGAAGGCGATGCGGCGTGCTCCGGCTTCAATCAGTTCGTTGGTAGCCTGGCGTGCCGAGGTGACGTCGTTGATGATGACCGACGAGATACCTACATCAGGCGCCCTGTCGAAGAGCACTACGGGGATATGGCTCTGTTTCAGTCGCAACAGGTGGGAGAAATCGGTGGTCTCCTGTGAAGGACAGATGATGATGCCTTCCACCTGCATGTTGACGAGCAGCTCCAGACAGTCTGCCTCATTCTTATAGCGGTCATTTGAGTCGGAGATAATGCTCATATAGCCGGCCTTGCGTGCCTCGCCTTCAATGGCTTTTACGATATGGGCGTTCTGGTTGTATGATATGTCTGGTACTACGATGCCTATGGTGCGTGTCGTTCCATAGCGCAAGCTTACGGCAAAGGGATTAGGTTTATAGCCGCCTTCCTCAGCCTGTTGCTCGATAGTTTTCCTTAGTTCTGGACTTACACCGTCAAGTCCTCTTAAGGCTCTTGACACCGTACTTACATTGATTCCTAATTTTCGTGCAATATCACGTTGCGAAATCCGTTTCATTGTCCTGTCACCTGTTTGATACGAAACTTGGTAGTAGTATTGAGTTTTTGTTCCGACCTTACAAAGGTACATATTCTCCTTATATAAATAACGCAACAAGTTGTCTAAATGTTGCGCAACGCGTTGCTCTATATGTCAAAGATATAGAAAAGATGATGGAACGCAACATAAATAAAAGAATAAGATACAAATGCGGCAGTGTGTGATGTATTTTTCTTATATCTTTGCACATTATTAAACTATAAATAATAATGAGGAAATACTTAGGTGTTGTCATGTTGCTGATGGTGACATTGTTTGCTACCGCACATGATGAGAGATTTTGCATTGCTAAGGACGGGAAAACCGCTGCAATCGTGGTGGATGAACAGGATTGGAAGGGCGTTATTCGTGCAGCCAACGACCTGAGTGATGATGTGCGAAAGGTAACAGGAACGGCTAGTCATGTAATCAACGATATATCTACAGACAAAGGTGTCCTTATAGGTACTATCGGCAAGAGCCGTATCATTGATAAGCTCATCAAGCAGAGAAAAATCAATGTAAAAGATATAAAAGGTAAGTGGGAGGCATACCGTATTGAGGTCATCGATGGTAGTCTTGTCATAGCTGGCAGCGACAAACGTGGCACCATTTATGGTATCTACGAAATATCGCGTCGTATAGGCGTGTCCCCTTGGTATTGGATGGCTGACGCGCCTGTCGCTCACAAGGATGAACTGTGGTGGAATGATCGCAGCGTCACCGACGCACCGAAAGTGAAGTTTCGCGGCATCTTTATCAACGACGAGTGGCCCTCGTTCGGCACATGGTGTCAGAAGCATTTCGGAGGCGTCAACGCCAAGGCATACGAGAAAATCTTTGAACTACTGTTGCGACTGAAGGCTAATTACTTCTGGCCTGCCATGTGGGCAACGGCGTTCAACGAGGACGATCCTGAGAGTCCACGACTGGCCGATGAGATGGGTATCGTCATGGGTACCTCGCACCATGAGCCGATGATGCGATCACACCAAGAATATCTGCACCGCAAGGAGCAAGTAGGTCCGTGGGACTATGCCACAAATAAGGAGCGTGTGGATCAGTTCTTCCGTGAGGGTATGGAGCGCAACAAGAATTACGATAATCTCGTGACCATCGGTATGCGTGGTGATGGTGACGTGGCGATGGGTAAGGGCGATGATCAGGAAAATATGAGGACCCTCTCTGAGGTGATTAAGGGACAGCGCAAGATTATTAAAGATATCTACGGACGTCCTGATGCCGTACCACAACTTTGGGCCATCTTCACTGAGGTGCAGCGTTATTATGATGCAGGTTTCACCGTGCCTGACGACGTGACGCTACTGTTCTGCGACAACAACTGGGGCTACATCCGCCGTAAAGGTACCGAAGCCGAACGCAAGCGCAAGGGTGGACTGGGGCTCTACTACCATATCGACATGAACGGCGGCCCGTGGAACGACCGTTGGGTGAACACCACTACTGTTCCAAAATTACGCGAACAACTGAACCAAGCCCACCAGAGCGGCATCGACCGCATCTGGATTATCAACGTGGGCGACCTGAAACCCAAGGAGATGCCCATTTCGTTCATCATGGACTATGCATGGGAACCTGAGATTGAACCCGGAGATGAGCAAGGCTGGCTGCAAGAGTGGACTCGTTCCGTGCTGGGTGGCATTTCCAAGGAAGATGCCAAAGAGGCAGCCGACATTATCGCCCGCTACTCGAAGTACAACCTTTGGCGCAAGCCCGAAGTACAGGTTCCTGGTCTCTTCAACTACGAGGAGATGCTGCATCTGAACAATCTGTGGCAGTCGCTTGTACTACGTTGTGAGGCTTTGAAGACGCGCATTCCCGCTGAGTCGCAGGATGCTTTCTATCAACTCGTCTACTATCCCGCTGTGGCGAGTGCCGGCGTGGCGATGATGTATAACGCCGCCACGATGGGCGACAGCCTCACTGTCTGCGACCTGATGGCGAAGGACCAGCGACTCACCGATTATTATAATAAGGTGATGGCTAATGGAAAATGGGACGGCATGATGCTCGATAACCATATCGGCTATACGCAGTGGAGCATCCCCGACAAGAACCGTCACCCCATGAGCCTCGGCTACAAGGTTGACCACAGACTATTGGCGGCGAACGCAGCCCCATCAAAAGAATACTCCATCCCCGCTATCGATTTCGTCAATAATGCCCGTGAGGTGAACCCCTGTCTGCGCAGTGATGGTTGGACGATACTGTGGGGCCTTGGTCGCGGTGATGGCTGTATGGGCGCCGACAACGTGATGAAGAGTTATCCCAATGGTGACGGCCCTGTGCTGGAGTACGACATAGACTTGGCAGAAGAGGGAAAGATTGCCATCGGCATCCTGCCTACTCAGGATGTCTATCCCGCTCGTGGTTTGCGTCTTGGCGTACAGATAGACGACCAGCCCATGCAGACTATTGATGCCCGTCAGGGTTTCCACGACGAGTTCCGCGAGTACACACCGCAGAACCTCGCGCAGTCGAAGAAGCTGAAGCCCCTGCCGCCACACAACAACCTGCTGCTGAGTGGTTGGAAGGACGGACGCAAGATGCTCCGTCGAGACGAGGTTTTTGATAATATCCGTTGGCTCGAGGTCAACTTCGGTAATATCACTCCCGGCAAGCACAAGCTGAAGCTCATCATGATTGACCCCGAGATTGTGGTGGAGAGCATCGTCGTCAACCCCGACAATAACCGTTATAGCTATTTTGGAAACCAGAAATAAACAATTGATATATTATATAAGAAATATGAAAAGACTGATATCTTTTTCCCTTTCGTTACTGTTTTGTGTTGGACTGTTTGCCGAAAAGGCCACTGTTCGCATCGATGCTCAGCAGAAACACCAGCACATCACTGGCTTTGGCGGCTTTGTTTGTTCACCGCAGTTCCAGTATAACCACATGTCGACAGCTGACATCAAGAAGGTGTGGGGCAAGTCAAGTACGGTGGGGTGCAACATCATGCGACTCTATATCCCTATTGGTAAGAACGCGTGGAGCCAGTCGTTGGCTACGGCCAAGACGGCTAAGCAATTGGGACTGATTGTCTTTGCCTCACCCTGGGGACAACCAGCTGAGTGGAAGACCAACAATAGTAGTAATGCCAAAAACTCCGATGGGGTAGAGGGCTATCTGAAAAAGGAAAACTGGGCTGATTATGCGAAGTACCTGGAGGATTATGTTCAGTATCTGCGTACCAATGGTGTGGAATTGGATGCCATCTCGATACAGAACGAGCCCGACTGGCCCTGCTCTTATGCAGGTTGTCTATGGTCGGCATCCGACATCGCTGAGTTTGTGAAGACCTATGGTTCGCAGATTAGTTGTAGGGTGATTGCACCTGAGACACTGGCAATCAGCGATTCTTATGCCAATGCACTGAACAAGACTGATGTGCTGGCAGGCTTTGATATCTACGGCGGTCATCAGTATGGCGGTATTCAGACAGCCTACAAGAATCTGGGTAAGAAGGGTAAGGAACTGTGGATGACGGAGTATCTTATCAACTGGAATGAGAACCAGTCAACGACCCGAAACTTCGATTTCTCCAAGGATTTCTTCGACTTCTTCCGTGCTATCAATGTGTGTATGTTAGGCGATTTCAATGCTTGGATTCATTATGCAGCTAAGCGTTACTATGGCATGTTGGGCGATGGACAGTACGGCACAACCACAAGCGTGGTGACAAAGCGTGGTTATGTGATGGCTCACTTTGCTAGATATGTGACCGGTATGACACGTATCGATGCGACTTTCGGTGGCGGCCTAGAAGGTTCGGCCTATCTGTCACAGACGGGCGACACCGTTGTGTGTGTGATGGCAAATAGTACTAGTGATGCGAAGGAAACGGTTGTCGATCTTCCTTTCTATACAATGGCTGGTAAGCAGTATACCACCACGAAATCGAGTAACCTCACGACGAAGACCTTGACTCCGGCCGAGGAAACTTGTCGCCCTGTGGTCACAATAGCTGCTCAGAGCGTAGTGACGGTACTGTTTGTTCGTTCGCGTGACCGTCAGCCATCGAATATGACGGGTACGGCAGTACGTTTCGATCGCCTCGATGACATGACAACAACCAAAAGCTCGTTTGGTACGACCTATAAGATTTCTGGAAAGAGCAAAACGTTCGACTCTTCCAATCCGCTCATCTCTTCACGCACGAATACAACCTACGGCTATGTGTCGTTGAACGAACGTTATGCTGAACTGGTGATGCACATCAAGAAGGTGACCACCACTGGCAATTATACTGCTGGAAACACTACGCTTACTTATGTAAATTCCAAGGGTAGTGTGGCAACACACAATTACGATCGCATGGATCTGAGCCAGCAGGAAAATTTTGATCTTGTATTCGACCTCTCACCAGCCACGTTGACCGACGGTTGTATGGGCCTGCTCTCACTGACCTGTGATAATTCATATTCGCATCTAACTATTAGCTTCGGTGATGTATTCTTGCGTGGTGCTGGCAGTCAATATGCAGGTACCTTGAAGGGCGCCTATGTGGCTGACGATAGTAATGTTCTTGATTATAGTTCAGATGCCAGTTGTACTAGTATCGATATGACAAATGTTACGGATCTTCCCTCATCGTTGCCTTGGCTCAATAGTAGCAACCGCGTGGTTTATATGCCTGAGGGCTCGCCGATAGTGGGTTCGAATATCGTGGTAGGAGGTAATTGTAGTCTGTTGAGCCTGGATGTTCAGCATGGCGATTTCCGTCCTGTTCGTAAGTTCACGGCAACTGAGGCTTCACTTGCACTTCATGTCGATGGCATGCGCTTCGTGATGTTGCCTTTTAATGCTTTGGTGCCAGAGGGCGTGAAGGCTCGTAAGATAACGGAGCAGTTGACCTTCGAACCTGTGGAAACAATTACGGCGCATCAGCCAGTGTTGCTTATTGCCAACGGCGATGTGGTACTGAAAGGAACGGGTGACGTGGAGTTCAAGAGCAGTTCCTTGTCCGCTACTCAGCGTGGTTCTTACATCTCTATTCCGCTCTATGCAGGCGATTATATCGTTGGTTCTAATGACGGCCAGTTGGGGCTCGTGCGCGTAACGAAAGCCTCCGTTTTGTCTCCCTTTGATGTGTATGTGAAGAAATCATCGACAGCCGTCTTCTTGCCGTTCGATTTTACAGGAACCGGTATCCATGAGGTCGCAACTAATACAGAATGTTACGATTCGAAAGCCTATAATCTCATGGGACAACCTGTAGGAGTTAGCCATAAAGGTCTCGTGATTGTCAACGGTAAGAAGTCGATACGTCGTTGATCCAGAAGGGAATAGTAAATCATTTGTAATAACCCTTTATTTGAATTATGGCTATAATTTTCAGAATTATGGCCATAATTTTTTGAATTTTGGCTAAAATTTTCTGTGAAATACTTCTTATAAAAATGAGAAAAAATTACGTTTTTCTTTGTGTTTTACTCTTTTTTATCTACCTTTGCACCTCGATTAATATCAACGTAAACATAACGAAAAAATTCAGTAGATAACACTTTTTTATGAGAAGACTATTCCTGCCATTAATTGCTATTGCAGTTGCTATGAGTGTAACTGCACAGAATACCCCTAAAAAGATGAATATCAAGTTGGTTAACAGTAGTGAAGTCGTGTCCTATAACATCAGTGACATTGAGGCAATTACGTTTACTGGTGAAGGTCAGTCGGACGACGATCCTCTGCCTATTGACGCTACGACATATGCTATTAGCATTCCAGTCGTTACCAACGATTTAACCCCTGGTGTATGGAAAGTGATGAACAATGATGCTCAAGTGGCTGAACTATGCTATGAGTACATTAGGTACGTTAGCGCTGATGAATCTGTGAATATCAATGAACGCATGCTCGTGCTCTATCCCATGGGCAGTGATGGAAAGGCTGACCTGACCAAAGGGTATGTCGTCAGCAACGGCGGTTCACTGGTGTGGAATGCGGCGACCAATACCTGTACCTATACCGCAGGCACTGGAGTTACCGCCCCAGGAACGGTATACTTGGCTGAAGGCCGTTTTGCTATAGCCTCTGAAGCCAAGGAAAAAGTGACAACCACACAAGTCAAGGATCAGTTGGTAGACAAACGCGGCAACGTGACGGAAACCTATGATGTAATCAAAGTTGGTACCCAGTACTGGATGGGGCAGAACCTACGCGCCACAATGCTGACCGACGGACGTTCTATCGCCATGTTCAAGGCTACACAAGGTACAGCATGGAATAATACGATAGCTCCTGCCTATCATATCTATGGCGATGGCGAAATCAACGATATTAAAGAAGAGTGGGGCTGTATGTATAACGGTTACAGTATCCTCAATGGCAATCTGGCTCCTAAGGGTTGGGAGGTTACTACGTTGGAAGACTGGCAGTTGCTGAAGGAATATCTGGCTAAGAGTCAGTCAAGTAAAGTTAAGTCTAAGACTGAGTGGATGGAAACTCCTGGTAACGGTAATAATATGTCGGGCTTGAATGTCTATCCTGGTGGATTGTTCTTATGTACAGAGTCTACCGATGACGAGTACCAGTTTGCCCGTGCCACCTATTGGACCAGTAACCAATTGGAGGATGCAACCTTCCATACGCCAGGTTTAGGCGCAGTCTACATCTACAATAGTATTGCTATATATAATACTGATGGCAACCCCGTAGCCACTCATGGTTATAATTGGGGACATTACGTGCGTTGTCTGCGCCGATAAGGGAGAAAGTACGATTAATAATAACACAATAAAACAAACTAACTGTTCATGAAAAAAATGCTTCTTTCTCTGCTTGTTTTCGCAAGCACGAGTATGTATGCGCAAAACGGGAAAACGACCTTTGTCGTTGACGACGTTACTTACACTGTTACTGCAGCTGATCAGGTGGAACTGACACAAGCAGGCAAAAAGGCAAAAGAAGTTACAAATTTGGTAATCCCTTCTACCGTCAGCGATGGAACGAATAACTATAAGGTTACTTCTATTGCTGAGGCCGCTTACCAGTGGACAAATGCTACCAGCATCAAAATCCCTGGATCTGTAAAGACTATTGGCCGGGCAGCTTTCTATTATGGCTCCCCAACGACCATCTTGCTTGGCAATGGTGTTGAATCAATCGGCAGCTATGCTTTTTCGGGCAAGAACTTGACGGAGCTGGACATTCCCAGTTCAGTGAAGGTCATTGGTGACCATGCCTTTTTTGGTACTTCTACGAATTCTAAATTTTCCAAACTGACACTTCACGAAGGACTTGAAGAGATTGGTGACGGTGCTTTCTATGGCAATGCTATCGAGACACTCGAGATTCCCAGCACCTGTAAGAAAATCGGAGCTTCTGCATTCCTTTATAGTACGAAGTTGAAGAGCCTGACATTCTACGAAGGCTTGGAGGAAATTGGTGATGGTGCCTTTGTCAATGGAGAATATGCCAATAACAGTACGAAGGATCTGACTTCTGTTACACTGCCCAAATCGCTGAAGAAACTCGGTATCGAAGCTTTTCTGCGCATGCCGTTGACAAGTATCAATATTCCGGAAGGACTGGAGGAACTGGGCGAAAGTGCCTTTGCCAAAACTAATATCGCTACCATAACGGTAGATCCCGCTAATGAGCATTTTATGGTTGATGAAAAGGGAGTGCTATATAGCAAGAATAAGAAAATTCTCTATGCAGTGCCCATGAAGGGACTGAATGAATATGTTGTTTCAAACGATTGTATCGGTATCAATGGCGGCGCATTCTGGGGTAGCCCAATAGAAAAGGTAACTCTCCCTGACAGTATGTTGGCTCTTGGCTATGGCGCTTTCCTAGAAAGTTCATTAAAGACGATTAATCTACCCAACACTATCAGTTACATCGACGAGTATTGCTTTGCTGGTACAAAACTTGAACGTGTTGTATTGCCTGAGAATCTGTACTACATTTATGAGGCAACATTTGCTCAGTGCCCCAATCTGCAATCTGTAATAATTCCTTCCAGTGTACAGGCTATCGATGTGCGCGCTTTCTACCTGTCTAATAACCTTACATCAGTTATGTGTAAGCGTAGCACGCCTCCCTATCTGGTAGAAGCATATGAGGGCGAGGAGGAGTTCTCGTCTGCATTCACCCTATACGTGCCGAAAGGCTGCGCTAGTACCTATAAAGCCAGCAAGGTCGAAGGGAACGATAACTACTGGATCAACTATTTTAATAAGGTGGAAGAGATGGATAAGGGCATACTGAAACCTGTCGCTGCATCTCCAGCAGTAGCTGAGACTTTGGACGTATTACAGCCAGCTTCATTCCAGATACAGTTCGACACCCCTATCACTTGTATTAATGACAAGCCTGAGGTTGCAGTACGTATCGATGCTCCCTATATGTCAGGTCAGGTAATTGGCAACGAATGGCACGCCTCCGCTGTTGGTAATACGCTAACTGTCTATGCTACCGATGAGACAGGTGATGTGGCGAGATTCCAGACTAGTGACAGTCATGTATATTATGTCACTATTCCTGCTGGTGTAGTTAAGAGTGCTGCTGGTGATGAGAACGAGTATATCTTGCTGGGCTATTACGGCTATGGACATAAGACTGGTATTGATGAGGCCATGCAGAGCAGTAAGATCGATAATGGTAAGGTTGTAGCTCGCTACAATATCAATGGCCAACAGACCACAGCGCAGCAGAAGGGATTACAGATTGTACGCTTCAGTGATGGAACAGCCAAGAAGACATTTAAATAATAACTATATACTTAACTAATATTTAATTTTCACAATGAAGAATTATCTTTTAAGTTCATTCTTCCTCACACTCGTAGTAGCACTATTCTCTGTGAATAGCCTATGGGCACAGGAAGTAACGTACGACTTCTCCAAAAACCCATGGGGGCTGACGGAGAATGCTTCGTCAGATTTTACTAATCTGGATAAGGCCAATATCAAGCAGGCTCTTGTTACAGATGATGTAACTGTTGTCGTCAAGTACGGTAAGGGAACAACCTCTCCTCGCAAGTATACTGATGCGCTGCGACTGTACTCTAATAATATATTGAAGGTATATGCTCCTGAAGGAAAAGCGATTACTAGGATTGTTTTTGAATGTCAAAGCTCATATTTCAAATTCTCTGAAGATGGATTGACAGAAAAAACATGGGAAGGCAATGCCACTATGGTCAAGTTTATCTCTGCTGGTGGAGCTACCCGTCTGACAACAATGGTTGTCACGGTATCTGATAAAACCAATGATACAACAACTCCGGCTGCTGAGCTGGAAGAAAATATTACAGTTGACTTTGACGATAACACAACACATAGTGAATTCAAAAATGACGATTCTGAAATAACAGCCGATATCAATGTGATTGATAAAGCTGGTAGCACAGGAGAAAGTCGTCTTTATACGCTAATTCCTAAGACAACAAGTACGAGTCTTCTCGTAAGCAAGAATAAGTGGTATTATATTAATAGCGAGCTCACGAATACGCTTCGTATTTTCAATGAAAAAATTGTGCTCAAGACGGACCCTGATAAGGTTATTAAGAGTATCAAGATGAGCGTAAAGACTTGGAATGCTAATAACAAACTCAATGGAGAAACAGTCTCAAAGGCAGACATACAGGCTGGTGTTGAAATAAATGCCAACGAGGTGGAACTTGAGATCGCTGGTCAAAGTGTTATTTATACAATTACTGCGACAATTGCTGATAAGCCTGCTGCAGCACCAGCTGAGCCGGCTAAACTTGAGCCGACTGGTTTTAATCCCTCTGACAACAGCGTGTTTAATAGCTATTTTACTGCAGCCTTTACCGCTCAGTTTGACGAGGTTCTTACGCTGGATGCAACGAAAAAAGCTGATATTAAACTTTACAAGGATTCGATTTCTGATGCCAACATTATTGCTCCTGAAGCAGGTGAGTGGACTGTCCTGTTACAGAATGGCAATAAGGATCTCTATATATTCTCAATGGACGAATATGCTGAGGGCGTACAGATTATTTCGACTGAAGAAGGTGCAAAGTATATCCTTGTGATTCCTGCAGGTATCGTTAAAAATGCCATAGGTACTGCTAATGAGGAACTGAAACTGACATTGAACGGTCCGGCTCCTGCCATTAAGATGGTATCTGCGGATCCTGCAGACAATTCTACGAAGACCGAGGCGTTTGCTGCTACGTTTAATATTACATTCGACCAGAATATCACAATAGACAATAGCAAGGCTACTGCCGTAAAACTATATGTTGATAAGGTCGGGGGTACTGAGATCGCTCCTGAGAGCAGTGTATGGACGCTGGTAAAAGAGAACGACAACAAGACACTGCGTGTGTTCAGTCTCGACGAGTATGGAGAAGGCCCACAGGTGATTGTTCCGCAGATAGGCAAGAAATACATCCTTGTTGTACCTGCAGGTATTGTCAGGAATGGCAATTCTGAGAACAAGGATATCAAAATTACATTGAATGGCCCTACTGTACTTGCTCCAGTAGCTTTTGTCCCTGCAGAAAATAGCACATTGTCCAGCTACTTCACGGCCTCTTTCACAGCTAAGTTCGATGAGACTTTGACACTGGATAATAGCAAGATTGCCAACATAAAACTCTATGAAAAAGTGGGGGAGACCACAACCGAGTTGACTCCTGATGATGCATGGTATGCAAGTTTGGAAGGAGGCAAAAAGAACCTAACCATGTGGTGTCAGGATTACGATGGTTTCCCGCAGGGATTTGCTGCTAAGGAAGGAGCAAAGTATCAGTTGGTGATCCCCGCTGGCATTGTGAAGAACGCAGCAGGCACTGCCAATTCAGAGTTGACGCTGACATTGAATGGTCCTGTTCCTGTACTGAATCTTGTAGGCACTACCCCAGCCAATGGTGATACGCTGAAGGCTGGATATGTTGCAAAGAGTTTTGCTTTGACTTTCTCTAAGGCCGTTTCTACCACTGACGCTCTGCTTAATAGCAGCGTTACGCTGACAAAGAACGGTACTCTCGTCGAAACAGAATCTTGGGGCTTTAATTTGAGCAATGAGAACAAAACAGTCGAGGTGTTCGGTAAAGATTTGGACGGCTTTACTGATAGTTATCAGGTTGCCGCTGGTGATAAGTTTGTGCTGACCATTGCCAAGGATGTATTCACATCATCAGATGGTGCTAAGAGCAAGGAAGTTAAGATTACACTGAATGGTCCTGAACTGCTTCCTACAGTACTGGAATTCGTGAGCAGTAATCCTGTTGATGGGGATACGCTGGAGGCTGGCTACAAGGCGATGAGCTTCGAACTGACCTTTGCTGAGGCAACTAAGACCACTACTGACAAGCTGAATGCTGGTGTAACACTGTCAAAGAACGGCAAGAAGATTGACGTGGAGTCATGGGGATGCCAGATGAGCAACGGGAATAAGACCGTTCAGTTGTTCGGTATGGATATGGATGGTTATACTGACAGCTACAAGGTAGAAGAGGGCGATGTTATTGTGCTGACCATTGCCAAGGCTGTGTTTACAACAACAACTAACGGACAAAATGAGGAGATTAATATTACGTTGAATGGTCCAGCTGTTCCTGTAGTATTCAATCCGACGAAGATTGAACCAGGCGATGGCGATGAGCTGTTCAAGTTCTATGGAAACTATGCTATGCCTCATCTGGAGCTGACCTTCGACGAGAAAATTGCCAGCGTACTCAATGAGCATCCTGCCATTGAGTTGCATAAGGGAAGCGTTGATGGAGAAAAGGTTGAAATGCTTGATACATGGCAGTGGACAGTTGTCCGTGCTGATGAGCCACAGACGAATATTCTTCTCATAGATTTGATGAGCAAGGAGTCTGGTATGAATGTATGGTTTCCAGCCGAGGATATTGACTACTACTGGGTAATTCCTGCTGGTATCGTGAAGAATGCAGCTGGCGGTCAGAATGAGAAGATTGTGCTCAAGCAGAAGGGTATCGTTAAGAAGTTGACGGTTGCTAGTACAACACCTGCCGACAAGAGCACTGTCACTCCTGGTTACAAGGCATTCCAGTTCTACCTAACCTTTGAAGAGGATATCGAAATCGTGAATGCAAAGCCTAATGATGTGATGTTCTACGAAAATGGTGAAAAGAAACTTCCCTTTGGCGCTGATGATGTCTATGACGGAGATGTGGATGTTTGGCATGCCATGAAGGATGGTGCCAAGACACTCTATATTTGGGGCGATGATGGTTATGGCTTCGTCGACACTTATTCTGCCGTTAGTGGTGCTGAGTACAAACTAGTAATTCCTGCAGGTATCGTGAAAGATGCTGCTGGCTCACTGAATGATAAGATCACCATTGAGTTTACTTGTTCCAGCAGCGATGGTATTAATGCTGTTAAGTCTGCTACAGGAAAGGCTGCTGGACGATACGACCTGAATGGTCTGCACATTAATGCTTCAAAGAAGGGAGTACAGATTCTTCGCGCAGATGATGGCCGACTCATTAAGGTCGTGATGAAGTGATTGAAATGAATTAGGTACAACTCTGATATTGCATGTCAAAATTAGCCCCCGCTCAAACGGGGGCTTTTTTTGAGATAATCAGATAAACATTTGGCTGTCTGCAAAAATATTCGTAATTTTGCACTATTAAACTAAACAACGACACGATTAAGATGGTAAAAAGATTATCTGTTTTTATAATGACTATGCTACTGGGAATTGTCAGTGGCATGGCCATCCCTGCCAACAAAAAGATTATAACGGTGAGACAGCCGGACGGATCAACTGTGAGCATTCGGTTGAACGGTGACGAATATCTCCATTTTAATACTACTGCCGATGGTTATTCCATCGTAAAGAATAATAAAGGATATTACGTCTATGCTGAACTAGATGAACAAGGGCAGTTGCAACCAACAACTATGATCGCTCATGATGTCGACAATCGAAAAGTGGCTGAACAGCATTTCTTGAGTAAGATAAAGAAACGTCTTACACCGACGATGACTGTAAAAGCTTCAGAAGAGCAGATGGCTGAACGCTTGCGTCAGGCAAAAACACGTCGTGCTGCGATGATGGGGGCGCCTAAATACAACTATAATAACTTTCGCGGATTGGTGATCCTCGTGGAGTTTAATGATAAGCCGTTCTCACGTTCCGACTATCGAGACATCATGGACGATATGATAAATAAGCAGGGCTATAGTGGCTATATCAACACATCAGGAAGTAAAGAGATTTTTACAGGTAGCGTGCGCGACTATTTTGAGGATAACTCCGATAGAAAGTTCAAGCCTGAGTTTGATGTATATGGTCCATACACAATTAATTATAGTCAGTATGATGGAGCAAACTCTATTGTAATAGTTAATGCAGCAATCGATGCTGCCGATGCTGACATTAACTTTAAGGACTATGATCGTGACAAGAACGGTTATGTAGACCTCATTTATTTTATCTTCGCAGGTAATGGCGCTAATTTTGGTGGCAATGATAGTCGACTTTTCTGGCCTCATCGTTCTGTAGTCTACAATCCAAAAACAAATAGCTACTTGCGCAAAGATAATGTTACGTTGTGGGACTATGCTAGCTCGGTAGAACTTTATGGATGGACTACAAGGCCTCAGACGGTAAAGATTGATGGTATTGGTACTATTTGCCATGAGTTTAGTCATGTGCTAGGATTGCCAGACTTCTATGATACCGATTATGAAAAATCTGGTGGTGAGAGTGCAACTCCGGGAGACTGGTCGTTGATGGCAAGTGGCAGCTATTTCAATGATGGACGTACACCAGCAAATTATTCGTTATTGGAACGCTATGGAGCTGGGTTTGCCACACCGCAGACGATTACAGGAGAAGGCTCCTTCACGATGGAAAGCATTGACAAGAGCAACACTGGCTACCGTATCAACTCATTGGATAAGAATGAATTCTTCTTGCTGGAGAACCGACAGAATAACAAGTGGGATGCTTATCTCCCAGGACATGGAATGCTTGTGTTCCGTGTGGACTCGTCAGATGTGAGTGTATGGGAAAGTAATACGATAAACATCTCTCCTAGTCATAATTATTATGAATTGGTGCGTGCAAAAGGTGTACAGAAACAGCAAGGAGAAACTTATGCCTCTCCCTTAGATCCGTTCCCAGGAACAGGAAACGTAACGGAACTCAACAATGTTACCTCGCCATCAAATCTCATCACATGGAGCAAGAAAGAAACGCAGTGGGGATTGGATGATATTAAGGAATCCAATGGGATTATCTCGTTTGACATTGTGAATCAGTTCGTACTGAAGAGCGTATCTCTTCCTGAAATCGCTGATGTGTATGTCGGCGCATTCAAGAGTCTTGCTGCAACCCTCTATCCTTCGGCAGCAGAGGCTACACTTAAATGGAAATCGGAAGATGAAAATGTCGTTACTGTTGATAACAATGGTATTTTGAATGGCGTCTCGTTAGGTACCACCAAGGTTGTTGTTATAGCTAATGATACATTTTCTGATACCTGTGTGGTCAGTGTAAAAGACATTCCCATTGTTAGTGACATTGCAAGCATCAGAAACTCTGAGAGTAACAATAACATGGGTGTGAAGTTGCAGAACGCGCAGGTGCTGATGGTATATAATAGTGATATATACATTAGAGATGCTTCAGGTACACTCGTATTATCGAACAGCAATATCTCTACAAAAGTAAATGATGTTCTCAATGGTGTTTTTGTTGGAAAGCATAGCGTGACCAACAAACTGCATAAGATGGTGGCCAGCAAAGAGGTCGACAACAAGGCAAGTGTCATTGTGACGGAAGGAAGCGGAGTCGTGCCTGTGGTAAAAGAGATACAGGATGTTACGGAAGATGACTTTGGACAGCTGATTTTACTGAAAAATGCAAGAATGAAGCAAACTTCCGTTTCAGGATTGTCGGGGGTGTATGCTTATGGATCGAATAATTATGTGCGTATCTATAATACTTTTGGACTCTCGTTCTCTATGCCTTCTGACTATAAAACGAAGCCCTATGACGTCACAGGTATATTGACACCACGTGTATCTGGAGGTAAGATTATTAAAGAACTTGGATTTACTAGAGAATTTGTACTCAGTGGTTCGACTGCTATTGAGTCTGTGTGTCAGGATGCAATGAAAGAAAGTTTCTTCACACTTGAAGGTCGTCGTGTAGAGAATATTTCAGCACCAGGTATTTATGTGGTGCGTAAGAACAATGAAACGCGCAAGCTAATTGTGAAATAGAAACAAATAATTAATAAGAAAAAGTCATAACCGGTAAGGCTATGACTTTTTTTATGTTTTCGAATTCAAAATTTACTTTACCAATATGACTAGATACTTGCTAGTGCTCCAAAAACGGTTTGGATTGGTAATACGAAGCACATACTGTTTGTTTGCATCGCGCTGTAGTGTATAGCTGTCGGTAGGATGAGCTGTGAGCATTTCTGCATCACGAGAATATAGTTTAATCTCCTTGTCGACACGGATGTCAATCTTTGTAAAGTAGTCCTTGTTGAAATTCTGTTGTAGCACTTTGCCATCCTTTAGAATGTTCTGTTCCTTGAGCTCCTTCTTAGTACCAAATACGAACCAAGCGGTATGCAACTGCTTGTCTTGTGTTTGAATGGTTTCGGCCTTAGCCGTATTCTCTGACTTCAGGGCAGACACATCTTCGCTTAACCCTGCAATTGTCTCATCAAGTTCTGCAATATGAATCTCCTTGGCTTCTAATTCGGCACGGAGGGCACGGAGCTGTTGGTCCTTATCCTCTAGTTCAGCAGTTAGATTGTCAATAGTGCGCTTCAGTTGATCGCCGTTTATGGTACTCTCGCGCAACTGCTTACGCAGCTTGTTAATGAGCTCACGGTTCTGTTGCATGGTACTTTGGATGAATTGCATATTCTCACGAATACGAGTCTCAGGACTTGTACCTTCACCTGTCTGTGCAACAGCCACACGACCCTGAGCTTCGGTAATCTGACGGAATCCCTCGTCGATATCATTTAACATACCGATTACATCGTTAATCTCATTGTCTTTCTGAGCAATAATCTGATTTAACGAGTCTCGTTGTTGTTCCAATGCGGCATCCTGTGCCTTATTGTCCTGCTTACAGGCTGTCATAGCTGTTGCTATAAGAGCCAAAAATAATAGTTTTTTCATTATCATTATATTTGTTGTTTGTTTCTAACTTTCAACTCCAGCAAGGATAATCACGATTTCTCCTTTAGGCTCATGCTCTTTGAAGTGGGCAAGCACCTCGGTCAGTGTGCCTCGCACGCTCTCTTCATGAACTTTTGAGATTTCTCGGCATACGCTCACTTGACGGTCGGCGCCATAAGCTTCGGCAAACTGTTCTAGAGTTTTTACCAAACGATAGGGCGATTCATAGAAAATCATCGTACGTGACTCATCTTTCAGAGATTGAATTTTTGTCTGACGTCCTTTTTTTTGTGGCAGAAATCCTTCGAAGGCAAAACGGTCACAGGGTAGGCCGCTGCTCACTAAGGCTGGTACAAACGCAGTCGCACCAGGAAGTGTCTGTACTTCAATGCCTGCTCTTACAGCCTCGCGAACAAGGAAGAATCCTGGATCGCTGATACCTGGTGTGCCTGCGTCACTAATGAGCGCTACGTTCTGACCAGCCAGCAAACGCTCAACAATAGCATGACTTGTACCATGCTCGTTGAACTTGTGATGTGAAAGAAGATGGTTGTGGATGCCGAAATGCTTCAAGAGGATGCCCGACGTGCGAGTATCCTCAGCCAATACCACATCAACCTCCTTCAGGATGCGGATGGCTCGGAAAGTCATGTCCTCCATATTGCCGACTGGAGTCGGCACAATGTATAACGTTCCCATACAGTGTGCAAAAATAACTATTTATTTAAATATAGTCAAAAAACTAGTTGATTCTTTGCAATTTTTAAAACGTATTTGTAATTTTGTCCTCCAAAACAAAGATACTATGACAGAATACCTTGTAGGAGAACCTCATCGACCAGGTAGAATAGAAGTGGTGTGTGGATCAATGTTCTCAGGAAAGACTGAAGAATTGATTCGTCGCATGCGACGTGCTAAATTTGCTCGTCAGCGTGTGGAGATTTTTAAGCCCAGTATTGACGTACGCTATTCTGAGGAAGATGTGGTTAGTCACGACCAAACTCATATTCTCTCCACCCCCATTGATTCTTCAGCTTCCATCCTGTTGCTGGCCAGTGATATTGATGTGGTGGGAATTGATGAGGCACAGTTCCTGGATATGGGGTTGATAGATGTATGTAATGAATTGGCAAATCGAGGTGTAAGGGTTATTGTTGCCGGTTTGGATATGGATTTCAGGGGCGTTCCTTTTGGTCCTATGCCTGGGCTTTGCGCAATTGCCGATGAGGTTACGAAAGTACATGCTATCTGTGTGAGATGTGGAAATCTGGCCTATGTCAGTCATCGTAAAGTTGATGATGAACGCCGCGTATTACTTGGTGAAACCTCGGAATATGAGCCTCTCTGTCGAGAGTGTTATCAGAAAGCAATCGCCGAGGATGTTGAACGTAATAAACAGTGTGAGAAAAAAGAGGATTGATGCTGCTCTTAAAGGAGAACCAAAAATAAAAGAGGAGAAAAACGCTTGAAAATTTGGTTGTTTCAAAAAAAAGTAGTACCTTTGCAGCCGATTTCAAAAATCACGATAAGGTTGATCCGCTAGCTCAGTCGGTAGAGCACAACACTTTTAATGTTGGGGTCTTGGGTTCGAGCCCCAAGCGGATCACAAAAAAGAGGTCATACGACCTCTTTTTTGTGTTTGTATTTTCATTGTTGTATTACTTGCGATCATCTATGTTATCGCCTTCAGTTGGTTTCATCTCTTCCTTGAAATCGGTAATGCCATTCTCGATAAGGATGTTGTACCACTGAATAAGTTTCTTGATATCGCTGTTGTGTACACGCTCACGGTCGAAGGTTGGTAGCACCTTTGCGAAGTACTCACGAAGTTCGTCGCCTGATGCCTTCTTGATATCAATCGAAGCCTTCTTGCCTTTCTCCAGAGTCTTAACACTCTCTAGAACGTCCATCAGAGGAACATCGTCGGTGTCAGTGAACATGGCGATATCGGCAAGTGATGTGATACGATCGGTAGCGAAAGCTGGCTGACGGCGATGCGTAGCGTCAAGTGCTTCTACGATGAGGTTGTTGTTGCCGCGTGATACAAGTTTGTAAAGTCCGGGCTTTCCAGAAATTGCTAAAATTGTTTGTTGCATAGTTCTTATTCTTTTTAATAATATTCTTTGATGATTATGTTGTATTCTCTCTAATCCATATGAATGTGGCGCATCACTTTGTCGAGTTGAGACTCGAGTGGATGTTGGCCATCGTTCACTATCTCATAGTCGGCCAATTGACGCACTTTGTCTTGAGACCACTGTCGGGCTATCCACTCGCGAGCTTTTTCGGGGGTTATGCCATCACGTCTAACAATACGTTGCACACGGATATCCTCAGGGGCAGTTACCGCAATGACTTTGTCGACAAGACGATTAATGCCGGATTCAAACATGATAGCACTTTCCATCCATGAAAGACCGCTTTTTTCGAAATCGCGGAATACTGCAGGATGAACGATGGCATCGACAGCACTTGCGTTTGCCTCGGATGCAAGAAGGTATTTTGCAACTGCAGCCTTGTTCAATTGCCAGGATGTCCCCTGTGATGTTGATGTTTGAATATAGGTATCAGGCCCAATGAGTTGTGTCAGTTGTTCTCTCAGTGTTGCCGATTCGCGCATGAGCCGTTTAGCTGCACAATCACAGTCGTAGATCTCAAAGCCTTTTTTTTCAAGTAATTTGCAAAGGAAACTCTTACCGCTGCCTATGCCTCCAGTGATACCAATCTTCATAAGTTCAACTCTTCTTCTATGAGATAGTCGACCTGCTTCGTGTCCAATCTCGCCCTAGAGACATTTGCTGGCACATCCATGAGATAGATGTTGCATTTTGGTTCACTGCTTGATTTTATCTCGTTATAGTCGGCTATGACTCGGAAATTGGAAGGCGATAGACTGTGGTAGGTTTTTACACCAGTGACAAGCCGTACGCTAACCTTGGCAGGGAATGTCCTTAAAACTTTTCCGGGAGGCATGTTGATGCCTTCAATAGGTATATTGTCGATTTTTACCTCAGTTAGGATGTCAGTCATGAATCGTATGGACACTATATCGGGAACCATCTTCACGCCTGGTAGTTTTTGTAGCTTAGCGTTAACAGTTAGTGTGTCTCGAAAGCCGATACGATTAAGTGGCTCTGTATAGACCTGACGAATACTGTCCAATTTGTCATGTGAAGCAAATATTGTAACTGAATCGGGGCTATAGCTGACATTTGAGATGAAAAACAAGTCCTCAGGAATTACTGTTCCACTCCATTTTACTGGAACGCGTTTCTTTTCACCATAATTATAATAGAAAGTTAGGCGTTCGGGCTTGACTCCAATCAGTTTAGAAGAGGCCAATAGGTTTTGGCTCACTTCTTTGACAAGTTCACTATTCAGTACTTCGCCTTTGCCATTTGGTCGCCTGTGAGACATGAAATCGATGTCGATGCCTTTTAGCGCATCACCAAACATATAAGTAAGGAGTACAATACCCTTATCGCTGATTGTGACGCGCACAGTGTCGGTCTCGGCTGAGGTCATCACTGCCGTTTTAGGTATATCGGTATAATGGACAGGCACACGTATCTCCTGCTCATAGGTGTCGTTCAACGACATCATCAGCCAGAAAATGCCTGCTACGAAAAAGAAAAACAAAAAAATCAGAAATTCCCTGTTCGCCTTACTGAACAAGAAATTACTGATTGTTTTGAATAATTCAAATCTGCCCACTATAGTGCGTTATGATGATCATTTCTGAAGTGGCGTGGTCGACATGTCTTTGAATACAGAGCCTTTGTCGACGGTAATCACCACGTCACGAGCAATTTTTACTTCAACGGTATTCTTTACCAAGTCTACGCTTTTCACTGTTCCGTAGATGCCGCCGCCCGTAACGACAGACATTCCCTCGGTGAGCTCATTCTGAAATTTCTGGATTTCCTTCTGGCGTTTCTGTTGTGGACGAATCATAAAGAAATACATGATAGCAAAGATTGCAACCATCATGATAATCATACTCATTCCACCGCCTTGTGCAGCCTGCGCTGCAAGTACAAAATTTGTCATTGTTTTTAATTATTCGTTATCGGTTTTATTATTTTCATCTATCTGCTTCATCAGTTTGCCTGTGGCTACTAGATGACGTGCAATAGCATCGAGCATACCATTGATATAGCCTGCACTACGAGGGGTTGAGTAGAACTTGGCAAGTTCTACATACTCATTGATTGTTACTATCAATGGAATACTTGGGAAGGTAAGCATTTCGGCAATGGCAATTTGCATAATGATGACATCCATATAAGCCAATCGGCCGAAATCCCAATTGCGAGACGCCTCACTCATATAGCGTTGATATTCGTCAGCATTCAGAATGGTTGCACGGAACAGCTTGCGAGCATAGTCTTTTTCTTCCTCGCTATCATATTCAGGAAGAAGTTCTTGCTTCGCACCGTTCTTCTCGTCAAAGCGCTTGATGGTTTTCAATACGAAGGTGTCAACAACGTCTTTGTCATCATTCCAATATAGGCTCTGTTCTTCAAGCAGAGCGTCAAGGTCTACATTCTCTTGGATAAGTGTGCGATAAATTTTACGCCACACCTCGCGGTCGGCAGCATAATCATCGTCGGTGCTAACGATATAATCAGCATAAATCTGACTCTGTTCGATTTGCTCAAACAATTTTCCAATGAATCCGGGAGTGTCTTCCCAACTACGCTTTTGGGTCTCAGCGAACTCCAATAATTGCTTGTTATTCTCCAACTGCAATGCGAAACGGTTCATTGCAAACTTCTGTGAAGGCTCAGCAGTGCCTTCACGCTTAGCCTTTCCTTGAGCAATCTCCAAACGGCGGCGAGCCTCCTTGGTGACTGCGACAATCAAAGTGAGAAGATAATTATAAAGGTCATAGGCCTTTGACAGACTAAAAAAGAGCTCTTTTTCGGCCGTGTCAATATTCTTGTTACCGTTTTGATAGTACGCGTAGGTTAACTGAACAATTTTAATACGTATGATTTCCCTATTAATCATATGGCTAAATAATATTGATATCGGATGCAAAAGTAGCTATTTTTTCGCTATTATACAAGAAAATAAAGTTTTTTTTGATGATTTCATATAAAAACGTTTCGTAATTCAACAGAAATTAGTACCTTTGCACCCGCTTTTCGCAAAGCACATCGAGAATTATCAAATCGTGTGATGGTGAATTAAGCAAGTACATTAATTATTAACAACTTAATTTAGAGTAACACAAAGTTATGAAAGAAATCGCAATTAACGGCCAGAAGCGCGAGGTTATCGGCAAGAAGGCTTCTAAGCTGCAGCGTAAGGAGGGACTTATTCCTTGCAATTTGTATGGTGAAGTAAAGGGAGCAAACGGTCTTCCTGAGGCTCTTGCTTTCTCAGCACCTATGGCTGAACTCCGCAAGGCTATCTACAGCCCTCATGTTTTTGTTGTAAATTTGAATATCGATGGCAAGGAGCACAAGGCTATTATCAAGGAATTGCAGTTCCATCCCACTACTGATGCATTGCTTCACGCTGACTTCTATGAAATCAACGAGCAGAAGGCAATTACTGTAGGTATTCCTGTTAAGTTGAATGGTCTGGCTCAGGGTGTTCGTGAGGGTGGTAAGCTGAATCTCTCAATTCGTAAGATTGATGTGACCGCTCCTTATAAGCAGATTCCTGAGATCTTGGATGTTGACGTTACCAACCTTGGTCTGGGTAAGGCGATTAAAGTTGGCGAACTGAGTTACGAGGGTCTTACATTGGCAACTCCAGCACAGGTTGTTGTATGCTCAGTGAAGGAGACTCGTGCTTCTAAGGCTGCTGCCGCTGCTGCAGAATAAGAGCTTGTATTAGATGGACAAGTACTTGATTGTTGGTTTGGGAAATATCGGTGATGAATACGATATGACTCGCCACAATACTGGATTTATGGTATTGGATGCTTTCGCTAAAGCATCCAATACTACTTTTCAAGACAAACGATACGGTTTTGTAGCTGAAACGTCATTGAAGGGCAGAAAAGTTTTCTTGCTAAAGCCTTCTACCTACATGAACCTGAGCGGCAATGCTGTCCGTTATTGGCTCAATCAGGAAAACATAGACCAAAGTCGGCTGCTTGTTATCAGTGATGATGTGGCCTTACCTTTAGGATCGTTTCGCTTGAAAGCAAACGGGTCAAATGGTGGACACAATGGTCTTGGGCATATTCAGCAATTAATCGGACAGCAGTATGCCCGTTTGCGCATGGGTATCGGTAACGAATATGCTCGTGGACAACAGGTGGATTGGGTGCTTGGACGTTATAATGATGAAGAAGTGAGGATACTACAACCTGCTATTGATACTGCTGTGGAACTAATTAAAAGTTTTGTATTGGCAGGAATCGATCTCACTATGAATCAGTTTAATAAGCTTGGAAAAAAGTCCGTTCCCGTTCAGAAGGGTGGGGAGTAGGTGTCTATGAATGAAGCTAGAATCGACAAGTGGCTATGGGCGGCCCGTATTTTTAAAACACGCAGCATTGCAGCCGATGCATGTAAAAATGGCCGCGTGATGATAAGCGGAACCATAGTTAAGCCTTCTCGTATGGTAAAGGTTGGGGAAACTGTGAATGTGCGTAAGCCGCCTGTGACCTATTCATTCAAGATTCTGAAGACAATCGAACAACGTGTGGGAGCGAAGCTTCTGAACGAGATTTACGAGAACGTTACGACTCCGGATCAGTATGAACTGTTGGAGATGAATCGTATCAGTGGATTCGTAAATCGTGCTCGAGGTACTGGACGACCCACAAAAAAAGACAGACGCGCTATGGACGCGTTCGTTGTACCGTCACTCGAAGGCTATGGTGATTTTGACTTCGATGCAGACTGGGACGATGATGATGAAGATAATTTTTAAATAAACCGGAAAGGGGTACTTGAAAAACCCTCTTTCGCCCTCGCAAGAACAATCCTTCTCAGCTCAATCGGGTGGGGATGTGATGTTCACAGAGCGTAAAACAAAACAAGATTATGCAAACAGACAAACAGAAAGTTAGTGTACTGTTTATGCTTTTTGGTACACTGTTTTGCGTCTGCCTGATTACGGCAAACGTATTGGAGACAAAGCAAATCTCATTTGGACCGATTAACGTTACAGCTGGACTGATTGTCTTTCCCGTGAGCTACATTATCAATGATGTGGTGTGTGAGGTATGGGGGTATCAGCGTACCCGTATGCTTATTTGGATGGGCTTCGCCATGAATTTTTTGTTCGTGATATTTGGGGCAATTGCCGATTATATTCCGGGAGCATCCTATTGGGACGGTGAAGAAGGATTCCATCAGATTTTTGGATTGGCACCGCGTATTGCTGCAGCCTCATTCCTAGCGTTTCTTGCAGGCTCGTTTGTGAATGCTTATGTAATGAGCCGCATGAAATTGTCGTCTGACGGACGAAATTTCTCAGCACGAGCAATTCTAAGTACGGTGTTTGGTGAATTAACAGACTCGATAATATTCTTCCCCTTGGCTTTAGGTGGAGTAATCCCTTGGGAAGAAATGCCTTCGCTGGTTATCTCGCAGGTTACGTTGAAGACACTATATGAGATTATGGTGCTCCCTGTCACTATTCGTGTCGTTGCCTTTACGAAAGCTCACGATAAAGAAGATGTGTTTGATCACGATATTTCATACAATATCTTTAATATTCTAAAAATATAATTATCATATTATGAATAGAGAAAATGATCATTTGCAGCAACTTGGCCGCAAGACTGAATATAAAATGGATTATGCACCTGAGGTGCTTGAGACTTTTCAGAATCGTCATCCCGAGAATGATTATTGGGTGCAGTTCAACTGCCCAGAGTTTACGTCACTATGTCCTATTACAGGACAGCCGGACTTTGCTGAAATAAAGATTCTGTATATTCCTGATGAGCGCATGGTGGAGTCAAAGAGCCTGAAACTCTATCTCTTCTCTTTCCGTAATCATGGAGATTTTCATGAGGATTGTGTGAACACGATTATGAAGGATCTCGTGAAACTGATGCAGCCAAAATATATTGAGGTTGTGGGACTGTTTACTCCTCGTGGAGGCATCAGTATCTATCCTTATGCTAACTATGGAAAGCCTGGAACGAAATACGAAGTATTAGCAGAACAGCGCCTGGCGAACCACCAGGCGCTGTAAAAAAGCATTTAAAAGATTTGTTGTGTCGTAAACAGTAGCTGTTACCTTACAATGACCTTCTTTTTGTTGACGATATAAAGGCCCGGTCGCAACTGTACACTGGGCGACATCTGACGGCCATCAAGCGTATATACGCTTTGTTGGCCGTTTTTATTGTATGTATTGACTGTGTTGATGCTAAGGAGCTCTTCTTTTGTGGTATTTCCGTAGAAATAGAGATTGAAATTATCGAAAATAACCCAGTAGCGGCTTGACATCGTTTCAGACTTAAGTCCAAGTTTGAGGAAAGAATCTCCTTGCTGAAGATTTGCGAAAATCTCGTTGTTATACTGGTTCTTTGCAAAATACTTACTGGCAGCTTCCATGTTATCTGGAATATAAAGACCAGAACCGACTTCGGCTTCTACACCGCCCAGCTTGGAGGTGCGGACACCCTTGGCAATGTGCTGCAGTAAAACAGAAGTATCATTCAAATAGAAAGTTGCAGTTACGTTGTTGTGGCCTGAGGCGTAGTCGGAATATGCCTGGGAATAACTTCCTGGACGCTGGAAACCCTGAACTGTTGCTTTGTAAAGACCAGTAGGTACGTCTGTAATAGTCTGATTGAAGTCAAAAGTGTTTTCGTAAAATTCTGCACATGAATGGTTGACTGTTGCCGATTGTGACCAACCGTCTGTGTTTGTATCAATGCCTGGGTTTGTCATCATGTAGGTGATGTTGAATGGGCGGTTGATATTCGTTGCTTTTACTTTTGAAAGGAACGCAATGCTTGCTTTCAGGGCATCTGTGTTAATTGTAATCATTTGTGCCACTGAAGTTGCTTCGTCTGAACGCTTTTCGATATTACTGATAGCCGCAGTAAATTCTGCATCTGCTCCAGGGATGGATTCTGTATGAGGAATAGCCTGAAGTGCTTTTATCTGGATAAGAAGCGCAGATAAGGCTTTTTGTTTGTTCGCGATGCCCGATTTTTCGAATTCATTCATCTGGTTTGCTTCTAACATTAACCAACGCTGTGATTCGGCATTGTTCGCAATGTTGAATGCCTGAGCGTTAATATTACCATTGGCATAAGCATTTATGCACTTTGGTGTCCAGTTTGAAGCTGGTTGTATAAGCCAATATCCACGATGACCGTCAACATCCACTCTTCCTTTCATAAGTTGTAGGTTCTCATTTGCTGTGGCGGTTGTGCGCTCAACAGTTGTGAATATGGATCCTGTGTACGTAATATAGCGTCCTGTAGCCACATTACGAATCTGATAGAACTGATTTCTTGGGGTAAATGTGGTCGTCCATGCGGCACTATCGTTTGCAAGTGCTTGTTCAATGGTCATTTCCTTAAGTTTAAGAGAGCCGTCTGGGCTTACAATTAGGAAAGAAGAGTAACGTCCGCGATCAATCGACTCGTTTTTGATGTAAAACTTGGTGGTGTCTTCCTGCTCCAATGCATAATAGGGCTGGGCAAAGCAAGAGGACGTGTGCTGTAGGCCATCTTCTCCTAATGCCTGGCATACTGCTGAGTTGCCAATATAAAGAAGATCGCTGCCATTGTCCTCGCTGGCACCATTGATGCCATAAGGCCACATGTGTTGATAGTCACCATTCAAATGGGTTTCGGTGTTCTCTAGGAAGGTTAGCACTTCTGTTACACGGTCGCCAAGCCACAGACCTGTGCCGTATCCATCACCATTGACGCCTGAGCGAAGGTTGTGGCGGCTCCATTCTGTGTCTGCCCAGGGAATGACGCCTACGCCATGCAGCATTTCGTGCATGATGGTGCCACAACGCTGATAGCTTTGGTTGGAGCCAACACTCATCCATCCACCATATGAGCATTCGGCTGTTGGCACGCCAGAGTTGAAGCCAATGCTAGGAGCGAATCCCTTCATTTCAGTGAAAGTGTTCCACCAGTCGATAGCCGTCTGGGCAGCCGCACGGATGCGTTCTGAGTCGGAGTCTCCGCTAGTGCGCATGGAGAAGGTGATTTGTCCTTTCGGGATTGTATAGAACTTCTTTACTTCACCATAGACAGTCTGTCCGGCATTGGTGATAACATACCCACGCATGTAATATTTTGTGGCAGGTTTTAAGTCCTTCAGCCAATAAATAGGCCCCTTGTTGGTCAATTGAGTGCTTTGGTTGGCCTTGATGTCGTTAACGGTGGGCGTTTCTGATTCGCTAACACATACGCCACGTTCGACAACGCTGGCTCCATTAGAGGAGTATGTCATACGTACGAGTGCCATCGTTGATCCCCGTACATAACGATAGGAGGAATTTACAACAGGTTGAGCCATCGTAATACTGCCAAATAGTGAAATACCCGCCCAAATCAATAAGTGTCTTAGGTAATTCTGTTTCATAATAACAAGGTGTTAGTTAATAATCTGTTGCAAAGATAAGGATTCTCAAATTAAAAAGCAAATTTTTTCAATTTTTTTGGGCTGTTTGCAGAAGTTTGTGCTTAGTCATATGCTCAATTTCTGTTCGAAATGAGAAAAAAATGGTCAAATATTTGGCTATTTGGTAAAATGTTTGTAATTTTGCACCCACTTTTTCGTGCGCCCGCGTACGCGCGCACTTTTATGTCTAACAAATTAATTAATTAAAAACAAAAAAACATGATTATTGTACCTGTAAAAGAAGGCGAGAACATCGAGAAGGCCCTCAAGAAGTTTAAGAGAAAGTTTGAGAAGACTGGTGTCGTTAAAGAGTTACGTCGTCGTCAGCAGTTTGACAAACCATCAGTTCTGAAGCGTCTTAAGATGGAGCACGCCGTTTACGTACAGAAGCTCCGTACCGTTGAAGAGTAAAATTTTCGCGAGAAAATTTGGTAGTTTCATAAAATTTCCGTAAATTCGTTGCCGAATAGAAGAAATTTCCTGAATGATTGAAAAGTTCTTGAACTACCTGCGCTTTGAGCGTAATCGCAGTCTGCTCACTGTTCAACGTTACGAGAGGAGCCTGCGTGAATTCGAGAACTTCTTCAAACAACAAGACGAAGAAATCACTTGGGAAAGCGTCGATGCAGATGTTATCCGAGCGTGGATGGAAGCGCTGGTCGACAAAGATATGAAAGCCACAACGGTTAATGCCGATTTGGCTGCCATAAAATCCTTCTATCGGTTCGCATTGTCGCGAAAGTTCGTTGTAAAGGATCCTGCCATTTTGGTGAAAGGTCCTAAGAAGCAGAAGCCTCTTCCGCAATTTATGAAGGAGAGTGAGATGAATCGACTGCTTGACGAAGAGGAGTGGGGTGATAATTATATTAATGTACGTGCGCGTACCATTATATTATTATTCTACGAAACCGGGATGCGACGCAGTGAGTTGATAGGCTTGAACGATAATGATGTTGATTTCATTGCCCATCAGTTGAAAGTTACTGGCAAGCGCAATAAGCAACGCATTATTCCGTTTGGAGAGGAGTTGGAACAAGAATTGAAGCATTTTATAGAAGTGCGTGATAATGAAGTTCCCAAAAACTCGACGGCTCTCTTCTTGAATACTGATGGCTCGAGGATGACTGGGCAGCAGGTGTACACAATTGTACGAGGAAGCTTGTCAAAGGTTACGTCAATGAAAAAACGTTCCCCTCACGTGCTTAGGCATACGTTCGCAACGGCATTGCTGAGTCATAACGCCGGACTGGAAAGTGTTAGAAGACTGCTTGGTCACGAAAGCATCGAGACAACAGAGATCTATACACATACCACATTCGAGCAATTGAAACGAGTTTACAAAGATGCCCATCCAAGGGGCGATAATAAACCTTTATAGTTTAACTTTTAAAATAGGAGAGAACTATGGAAATTAAGATTAAGTCGATCAACCTCGACGCTACCGAGAAATTAGAGGCGTTTATCGAAAAGAAAGTCGCCAAGTTAGAAAAAACTTACGAAGACATACAGAAAGTTGAGGTGCAATTGAAAGTTGCAAAACCCGCTACAGCGAACAATAAGGAGACAAGTATTACGGTGACAACACCGGGAAATGCTCCCATTCATGTAGAGAAGGTAAATGATACTTTTGAAGAAGGAATTGACCTTTGTGTGGACGCTTTGAGGGTGCAACTACAGAAAATAAAGGAAAAATCAAGAAATTACTAAAAAAAACTCCGAAAAATTTTGGTAATTAAAAAATAAGTCGTAACTTTGCAGCCGTTTTCCAACAGGTCGTAAATCTGAAACGAGAGCGGCTGCTTAAAAAGCCTCTTTAGCTCAGTTGGCCAGAGCACGTGATTTGTAATCTCGGGGTCGTTGGTTCGAATCCGACAAGAGGCTCAAAAATAGGTAAAAACCAATTGGGACAATGTTCTTGAAAATTGGTGAAAGCCGATTGAGATATAGAGCTCAAGGATAGGCGAAAGCTCAAAGGAAAGTATCAGAGGGTACGAAAGTTGGAGCGCAAAATTTTGGGAGGTTTCCAGAGCGGCCAAATGGGGCAGACTGTAAATCTGTTGTCTTTCGACTTCGGTGGTTCGAATCCATCACCTCCCACTTCTCAAAGAGATGTTTTTGCGGAAATAGCTCAGTTGATAGAGCACTAGCCTTCCAAGCTGGGGGTCGCGGGTTTGAGCCCCGTTTTCCGCTCTATACAATGCTGTAATAGCTCAGTGGTAGAGCACTTCCTTGGTAAGGAAGAGGTCCTGAGTTCAACTCTCAGTTACAGCTCTCTGAGGAGTATAATAGGAGGAGCAAAAACAAAGTATCTTCACAAAATTAATAAATTAACAAACAAACAATGGCAAAAGAAACCTTTGTGCGCACCAAACCGCACGTAAACATTGGTACTATTGGTCACGTTGACCACGGTAAGACAACTCTGACTGCTGCTATCACTACTGTTTTGGCTAAGCAGGGTCTTTCTGAAGTTAAGTCTTTCGACCAGATCGACAATGCTCCTGAGGAGAAGGAGCGTGGTATCACCATTAACACCGCTCACGTTGAGTACGAGACTGCAAATCGTCACTATGCTCACGTTGACTGCCCAGGACACGCTGACTATGTGAAGAACATGGTAACTGGTGCAGCTCAGATGGACGGTGCTATCCTCGTTGTTGCTGCAACTGACGGTCCAATGCCTCAGACACGTGAGCACGTTCTGCTCGCTCGTCAGGTAAACGTTCCTCGTCTGGTTGTATTCCTGAACAAGTGTGATATGGTTGAGGATGAGGAAATGCTGGAGCTCGTTGAGATGGAGGTTGGTGAAATCCTGTCTCAGTATGAGTTTGAGGATGAGACTCCTATTATTCGTGGTTCTGCACTCGGCGCTCTGAATGGTGTTGAGAAGTGGGAACAGAAGGTTATGGAGTTGATGAATACCTGTGATACATGGATCCAGGAGCCTCCTCGTGCTACCGATAAGCCTTTCTTGATGCCTGTTGAGGACGTATTCTCAATTACTGGCCGTGGTACTGTTGCTACTGGTCGTATCGAGACTGGTGTTATCCACGTAGGTGACGCTGTTGAGCTGCTCGGTCTTGGTGAGGATAAGAACTCGGTTGTAACTGGTGTTGAGATGTTCCGCAAGCTCCTCGATGAGGGTCAGGCTGGTGATAACGTAGGTCTGCTGCTTCGTGGTATTGATAAGAACGAGATTAAGCGTGGTATGGTTCTCTGCCATCCCGGACAGATCAAGCCTTTCAAGAAGTTCAAGGCTTCTATCTATGTTCTGAAGAAGGAAGAGGGTGGTCGTCACACTCCATTCGGAAACAAGTATCGTCCTCAGTTCTACCTCCGCACCATGGACTGCACAGGTGAGATTTCACTGCCCGCAGGTGTTGAGATGGTAATGCCTGGTGATAACGTAGAGATCACTGTTGAACTGATCTACGCTGTTGCTCTGAATAAGGGTCTGCGTTTCGCTATCCGTGAAGGTGGTCGTACCGTAGGTTCAGGTCAGATCACTGAGGTTATCGAGGACTAATCGATAGAAATGACTAGGTTGTTCTAGGATTTCCTAGAATACTTGGAAATAATAATAGCCCCCGCTTACGGGTGGGGGCTTAATTACGGGAATAGCTCAGTTGGTAGAGCATCGGTCTCCAAAACCGAGGGTCGTGGGTTCGAGTCCTCCTTCCCGTGCTAGAATAGAAAAGAATAAGAGATGAAGAAATTCGTAAATTATTGTAAGCTGTGCTACAATGAATTGGCACACGAGGTTACATGGCCCTCACGTAAAGAACTGACGCAGAGCTCTTCTGTAGTGCTCGTTGCATCATTGATTATTGCGCTTGTGGTCTTTGCGATGGACTCAGTCTTTAAGTGGGTTATGCTCCAGATTTATTCATTCGGCGCCTAATCGGCTCTAAGAAAGAAGTAGTTGAAAGATGGCAGAAGCAGGAATGAAGTGGTATGTGCTGAAGGCTGTTAGTGGCAAAGAGGCAAAGGTAAAAGAGTATCTGGAAGCTTTGATGAGAAACAATCAAACTCTGGCAGACCGTGTCGGCCAGATTTTGTTGCCTACAGAAAAGTATGCACAGCTGCGTAATGGTAAGCGTGTTGTCAAGGAAAAGCTCTTCTTGCCTGGCTATGTCCTGGTGGAAGCACGTCTTGATGCCGAGACAACTCATACACTGCGTTTTATTCCCAACGTTTTGGGCTTCCTCGGTGGAATGGATAATCCAAGTCCTGTTCGTCAGGCTGATATAAACAGAATTTTGGGTACTGTTGAGGAAACTGCTATTCGTACGGAAGAGACAAGCGTTCCGTTTATCGTTGACGAAGCGGTGAAAGTTACAGACGGTCCTTTCAGTGGTTTCAGTGGCGTTATTGAAGAAGTAAACGCTGAGAAGCATAAGTTGAAGGTTATGGTGAAGATCTTCGGACGTAAGACACCACTTGAACTTGGTTTCAACCAGGTAGAAAAAGAGTAATCTCGAAAGCGTAGATTCAAATATAATTAGAGAAAGAGTAGACGCTATTTGTTACGAGCGTCATTCTAGTATACGGTCACGGTGGCTTCCACGCCTTGGCTTATATGAAAACCAATTAATAATAATTACAAACAGAAATGGCTAAAGAAGTTGCTGGATTAATCAAATTACAGATTAAAGGTGGCGCTGCGAATCCCTCTCCTCCCGTAGGACCTGCTCTGGGTTCGAAGGG